>Ga0065704_10071704_pt1 | contig 10197 bp, 8 predicted proteins | sample SwiRhicommuniRL2_FD_59091 | JGI IMG/M metagenome (GOLD analysis project Ga0065704, IMG submission 59091) | Switchgrass rhizosphere bacterial communities from Rose Lake, Michigan, USA - RL2 v2 (version 2) | ecosystem: Host-associated > Plants > Roots > Rhizosphere > Soil | place: East Lansing, MI | reverse complement strand
TTGACGGTCATTTTCCATTGCGCCGGCACGATGGGCAGGTCGGCCAGTACCCAGCGCTTGTAGCGCGCGTCGTAGGCGTCGGGTGGGGCGGTTTCCAGCAGATGGCCGATGCACCAGGTGACCGTGATGCCAGGGCCCAGCCAGCAACCGTCGCCACGGCGCGTGGCACCGAGCACGGCGGCGATGTCCTTGGCCTGGGACGGTTTTTCACACAGGTACAGCTGCATAGCGCCCTTTTCCCGAGCAGATTTTCATGGGGCTGTAGCATGGTCATGGATGCGCGCCAGGGCAAGTTTTATCTGTATGGATATACAGATAAAAAGCGTTGCGCTGCGTTGCCAGGACGGCTCTGGCATGACATTCGGCGGCCTGTTGGCACACAGAATGAATTTCTCGCAGGGGGATTGCTCATAACTTCAAGGCGGTTGCTGCCGCAAAGAAGGTTTTATGAGGTCAAGGAGAGTCACTTTCATGAATTCGATGCCAAATGGCAACGGCCAGGCGACTACACGTTTGATTCTCGTTGTGGAAGATGATCCGACCATCCTGGAGTTCCTCTGTGAAATTCTCGAGGAGGAAGGGTTTGTCGTGGAGCCTCGGGAAAGCGCCGACGCGGCGTTGACGTTTCTCGAAGAGAGCGCCCATTACGTCGACCTGTTGCTCACGGATATCACCATGCCCGGAAAGATCGACGGCGCGGACCTGGCCAACCTGACCGGCGACCGCTGGCCGCAGATACCGCTGCTGATCATGTCCGGTTTCGAGACCCCGGAAAGCGCGGGAATCAAGCATCACGCTTCGTTCATCGCCAAGCCCTGGGCGCTGGGACAGATGCTGGATCTGGTGGAAAGCACGGTAAAAAGTCACTCCATGAACTGAGTCATTCCAGCGAGTGGGTGGTGGCCGGGCATGTTTGGGTTGCAAGCGGCGATAGGCTCCATGACAATGCGAGTCATTATCAGTCGCGAATTATTCCATTGCCATGTCCGCCAACGATCTGTCCCTACGCAGTGCTGTCGACGTTCTGTACAGTGATCATCATGGTTGGCTCCAGGGCTGGCTGCGCAAGCGTTTGGGCAACACCTTCGATGCCGCGGACCTTGCCCAGGATACGTTTGTGCGGGTCATCAAGGCGCGCACTGCGCTGGATATCCGTGAGCCACGACCGTACCTGTCGATGATCGCCAAAGGGCTGTTGATCGACCTGTTTCGCCGTCGCTCGCTGGAGCAATCCTACCTCGAAGTATTGGCGGCCATGCCGCAAGAGCAGCACCCCTCGCTGGAAGAGCAGGCAATCATGCTCCAGGCCCTGATGGAGATCGACCGCTTGCTCCTGGGGCTGGGGCCGCGGGTAAGGCAGGCGTTCATCCTGTCGCAGTTCGATGGCCTGACTTACCCGCAAATTGCCGAACGCCTGGGTGTCAGCGTACGCACGGTCAACAATCACATGGCCAAGGCCATGGAGCATTGCTGCCTGATGCAGATTCAACTGCAGCTTTCATGAACCTGCCCCCTGAAGAGTTGCACGCCATTCGCGTGGCGGCGCAGTGGTACGCCCGGCTGCATTCCGGTATCACCACCGACGCGGACCGGGCCGACTGGCGCGCCTGGCTGGCTGCCGATCCGCTGCACGGCCAAGCCTGGCAACGCATGGCGGCAGTGGCCGAGCAGATGGCAAGCGTACCGGGCGCCCTGGCCGCACCGACCTTGAGCGACGCCCACCATCGATCCCGCCGCCAGGTATTGCGTAGCGTTTTGCTGCTGACGTCCGCTGGCGGCCTGGGCTGGCTGGGCTGGCGCAGTCAGGCAAGCCAAAACCTGTTTTGCGATTACCGCACCGCCGTGGGCGAGCGTCGCGAGTTCCAACTGGCTGATGGCAGCACGGTCCTGCTCAACACCGATACCTCGATCAATGTTCGTTTCGATGGGAGGCAGCGGCTCGTGGAGTTGTTGCAGGGTGAGGTGCTTGTGACGACGGCGGTCGATCCCTTGCAGCGTCCGTTCAAAGTGGTGACGGGGCCGGTCGAGGTGCTTGCGCTGGGCACGCGGTTTATCGTCCGTGGTCAGGTGCGAGGCGGCGAAGTGGCGGTGCTGGAGAAAGCGGTCGAGGTGAGTCTGTCGGCGATGGGGTCAAGGAGGCGGGTCGAAGCCGGCCAGCGCCTGGATTTCAATGAGCGGTCGCTGGGCACGTTGCGGGGCAACGATGTGTCGGTCGGTGCCTGGCAGAAGGGCAGCATCATCGCCATTGACCGTCCCCTGGCGGCGCTGCTGGATGAACTGTCGCGCTATCGCCCCGGTGTGCTGCGCTGGGACCCGGCGATTGGCGACTTGAAGGTCTCCGGTGTGTTTCCTGTCGATAACACTGACCTCGCCCTGGCGGCGTTGGAGAGCGGCTTTTCGTTGCGGGTGACGCGCTACAGCCGATTCTGGGTCCAGGTCGCAGGTGGCGAGCGGCGGTGACGCTGTGTAATAAAAATATCCGCCCCTGCACTTTTCAGCCTCATCGTTCGGCTCTTCCTCAGTGAGTTTTTATCGACCGTTTTGGGGAGGGGAAATATGCCTTGGGTAAGCGCGCCAGGCCGTCTGGTGTTTGCAGTGAAAATCGGCTTGCTGGCTGTCACCACCGCCGGCGCCACGGCCGTGAATGCCAACCCGGTTCCAGGCGCCTCGGTGCAGCAGCGTTCGGTGCAGGCCTACGATATCGGCGCCGGCAGCCTGGTGGATGTGCTGACCCGTTTCTCCAGCGCCGCCGGTGTCGCCCTTTCGTTTGATGCCCGGCAACTGGAGGATCTGCAATCGCCCGGCCTGAGAGGTTCTTTCGGCGTGGCTGACGGCTTCGCTCGCATTCTTGGCGGGAGCGGCCTGCAAGCTGAGCCCCAGGCCAACGGCACGTACGTGCTGCGCCGGTTACCTGCCAACGGTTCGGTCATGGAACTGGGAGCAACCAGCATCGAGGCACAGATGCTCGGGGCGACCACCGAGAACAGTGGTTCCTACACGACGGGCGCGGTGACCATCGGCAAGGGCGAGCAATCCCTGCGCGAAACGCCGCAGTCGGTGACGGTGATCACCCGCAAGATGCTCGATGACCAGAACCTCAACACCATCGATCAAGTGATGGAAAAGACCCCCGGCATCACCGTCTACGACTCGACCATGGGCGGCAAGTATTTCTATTCCCGTGGGTTCCGGATGTCCGGTCAGTATCAATACGACGGCGTTCCGCTGGACATGGGCAACAGCTATGTCCAGGCCGACAGTTTCAGCAGCGACATGGCTTATTACGACCGGGTCGAAGTCCTGCGCGGTGCCGCAGGGATGATGAAAGGCGCGGGCGGTACTTCCGGTGGCGTCAATTTTGTCCGCAAGCGTGGCCAGGCCACGGCCCAGACCGAACTCAGCCTCTCGGGCGGCACTTGGGACAACTACCGCGGGCAGGTCGATACCGGTGGCCCGTTGAATGATTCCGGCACCGTGCGGGGCAGGGCGGTGATCGCCGAGCAGAGCCGGCATTATTTCTACGACGATGCCCGGCGCAAGGACCAGATTTATTACGGTGCCCTGGATTTCGATCTGTCGCCCGACACGACGCTCGGCGTGGGCGTTGCCTATGAAGACGTTGATGCAAGCCCTTGCTGGGGCGGGCTTCCTCGCTACCGCGACGGCAGCGATCTGAAACTCAGCCGTTCCACTTGCCTGGATCCGTCGTGGAACACTTGGCGCAGCCAACGGACCACGGTGTTCAGCGATCTCAAGCATCAGCTCAATGACGACTGGGCGGTGAAGGTAGCCGGTGTCTATACGAAAAATACCCAGGACATCAAATACGCCTTTGCATCGGGTTCGGTGGCGCCAGGCACCTCGACCACCAACCTGCTGGGCAGCATGTACGACTACGACCAGGTCGATTACGGCCTCGACGCCTACCTGGACGGCAAGTTCGACGCCCTGGGGCAGCAACATGAATTGATCGTTGGTTTCAACGCCAGTCGTTCGGACAAGGATGACTTCTTCTCGGTGGCACTGCTGCCACAGAAGCAGAACGTGTTCGATCCGGATCGACATATTCCCGAACCGGACGACAGTTACTTCATCGAAAACTCGACGCGCGGTGGCCCGGTCAAGACCGTTACCCAGCAGCAAGGCATGTATTCGACCCTTCGCCTGAAACTGGCGGACCCGCTGACCTTTGTCGTCGGCAGTCGGGTGAGCTGGTACCGCTCCAAGACCGACTCGGTGTTCCTCACGGGTGGTTCGGAGCACGCCAAGAGCACGGAGACCGGCCAGGTCACGCCGTTTGCCGCCGTGCTGCTGGACCTCAATGAGCACCTGACGGCCTATGCCAGTTATTCGGATATCTTCACGCCCCAGGGCAACTATCGCTCCGAAAGCGGCGCGGCGCTCAAGCCCCTGGTGGGCGAGAGTTATGAGTTGGGGATCAAGGGCGAGTGGTTCGAGGGACGCTTGAACAGTGCTTTCAACCTGTTCCGCACGCTGCAGAAAGACCAGGCCCAGACCGACTACAACTCAAGTTGTGCGTCCTCGGACGGTTACTGCTATGAGAACGCCGGCAAGGTTCGCGCCCAGGGCTTCGAAGCCGAGATCAGCGGTGAAGTCATCGAGCGCCTGCAACTGCTTGCCGGCTACACCTACACCCAGACCAAGACCCTCAGCGACATAGACACCAGCCTCAACGGTGGTTCGTTCAACAGTTATGTGCCGCGTCATGTGCTGCGCCTGTGGGGCGATTATGCCCTCGGCGGAGCGTTCGAACGGTTCAGTGTCGGTGCCGGGGTCAATGCCCAAAGCGACAACTTCCGGGTATCGCCAGCGACGGGCGAGAAGATCACCCAGGCCGGTTATGCCGTGTGGAATGGCCGCGTCGGCTACCGCATCGATGACACCTGGTCGTTGGCCCTCAATGGCAACAACCTGTTCGACAAGCGCTACTACACCACCATCGGTACCGAGGGTTTCGGTAACTATTACGGTGAGCCGCGCAACTTCACCATGACCGTGAAGGCGCGCTTCTGATCCGCTGGCGAGGGCGCCAGTGCCCTCGCCACGGTTTCGTCCTCAGTTTTTATCCAGGTCCACGTTCCGGGTTTCCCGCAGGCAGATCATGCCCACCACCAGGCTCACCCCGGTGATCACCACCGGGTACCACAGCCCATAGAAAATATCCCCGGTGTAGACCACCAGGGCGAACGAGACGGTGGGCAGGAAGCCGCCGAACCAACCGTTGCCGATGTGATAGGGCAGGGACATGGAGGTGTAGCGAATGCGGGTCGGGAACAGTTCGACCATCAACGCTGCCAGCGGTCCGTAGCACATCGCGGAGATGATGATCAGCGCCACGATCAAGGCCACGATCATCGGCCGGTTGATCTGCTGGGTATCGGCCTGTTGCGGGTAGCCTGCCAGGGTCACGGCGCCGCGCAGGGCGGCTTCGTCGTAACCTTCGAGTTTCACGTCACCGACGCTGACCTGCACCGTGCTGCCGGCCGGGGCCGCGACGCTGCTGTAGGGCAGGCCTTGCTTGACCAGGAAGGTCTTGACCTTGTCGCAAGGGCTGTCGAAACGCGCCTTGCCCACCGGGTCGAACTGGAAGGTACAGGTTGCCGGGTCGGCGATCACGGTGATCGGTGCCTGGCGGCTCGCCTGGTCGATGGCCGGGTTGGCGTAGTGGGCCAGGGTCTTGAAGATCGGGAAGTACAGCGCGGTGGCCAGCAGCAGGCCGATCATCAGCACCGGTTTGCGCCCGACCTTGTCCGACAGCCAGCCGAAAAAGATGAAGAACGGTGCGCCGATCACCACGCTGACAATCAGCAAGCTGTTGGCCAGGGCCGGGTCCATCTTCAGGAACTGGGTGAGGAAAAACAGCACGTAGAACTGCGCGGCATAGAAGGTCACCGCTTGCCCGGCGTTGATGCTGAACAGGGCGATCAGCACCACCTTGAGATTCTCCCATTTGCCGAAGGATTCGCGGATCGGCGCCTTGCAGCACTTGCCTTCTTCTTTCATTTTCAGGAAGGCCGGCGACTCATGCAGGCTCAGGCGAATCCAGGTGGAGATGCCCAGCAGCAGGATCGACAGCAGGAACGGAATGCGCCAGCCCCAGACTTCGAACTGATCGCCGGTGAAGTAGCGACAGCCCAGCACCACCAGCAGCGACAGCAACAGCCCGAGGGTAGCGGTGGACTGAATCCAGCTGGTATGAAAACCGCGCTTGCCCATTGGCGCGTGCTCGGCAACGTAGGTCGCCGCGCCACCGTACTCACCGCCCAGGGCCAGGCCCTGGAGCATGCGCAACACCACCAGGATGATCGGCGCGGCGATGCCGATGCTGGCGTAGTTGGGCAGCAGGCCGACGCAGAACGTCGCCAGGCCCATGAGGATGATGGTCGCCAGGAAGGTGTATTTGCGCCCGATCATGTCCCCCAGCCGGCCGAACACCAGTGCCCCGAATGGCCGCACGATGAAGCCGGCGGCGAACGCCATCAGGGCGAAAATGAACGCGGTGGTGTCGTTGACCCCGGCAAAGAACTGCTTGCTGATCACCGCCGCCAGGGCGCCATAGAGGAAAAAGTCGTACCACTCGAACACCGTCCCCAAGGACGAGGCGAAGATGACTTTCTGGGTTTCCTGGCTGGTGCCGACGCTGCGCGTGGCTTCCAGGGACTGAACATGCTCGGACATAGCGGTATCCCTCACAGTGATTGTTTTTGTTGTTCCACTGCGACGCCGGGGTGGCGTCTCCTGATTTGACACACTTTCCTTGAATCGACCCATCCCCTTGTGGGAGCGAGCTTGCTCGCGATAGCGGCGGCACATTCAACCTATGCGTGGCAGACAGACCGCTATCGCGAGCAAGCTCGCTCCCACAGGGGGGCTCTGCTGTTTTTCAGACCGTGGCCGGCTCCTTCTGGGGCGTGGTGATTCTTGTGTCTGCCTCAAGCATCATCTGCGCCGCCTTCTCGGCAATCATCAAGGTCGGCGAGCAGGTGTTGCCCGAGGTGATGCGCGGCATGATCGAGGCGTCGGCGATGCGCAGGCCCTTGATGCCGTGGACACGCAGTTGCGCATCCACCACCGCGTCGCGATCCTGGCCCATGCGGCACGTGCCGACCGGGTGGAAAATCGTCGTGCCAATCCGGGCTGCGGCCTGGTGCAGCTCCTCTTCGGTTTGCAGGCTGGGGCCCGGCAGGTATTCCACCGGTTTGAACGCGCTCAGGGCCGGGGCCACGACGATGCGTCGGGTCAGGCGGATGGCGTCGGCGGCGACCCGCAAGTCTTCGGGATGGCTCAGGTAATTGGGTTGGATCAGCGGTGCTTCGTGCGGGTCGGGCGAACGAATGTCCACCCGGCCACGGCTTTGCGGGCGCAGGTCGCAGACCGATGCGGTGAACGCCGGGAAGCTGTGCAGCGGTTCGCCGAAGCGTTCCAGGGACAACGGTTGTACGTGGTATTCGAGGTTGGCCGAGGCCTGTTCCGGGCCCGAGCGGGCGAATGCACCGAGTTGGCTGGGGGCCATGGACAGTGGGCCGCTGCGGTCGTACAGGTAGCGCAGGCCCATGCCCATCTTGCCCCACAGGGTGCCGGCGATCTGGTTCAGGGTGCGGGCGTTTTCCAACTGGTAGATCAGCCGCAGTTGCAGGTGGTCCTGCAAGTTGCCGCCGACACCGGGCAGTTCATGGGTCACACCGATGCCCAGGCGTTGCAGCAGGTTGCGCGAGCCGATCCCGGAACGTTGCAGGATGCCCGGCGAGCCAACGGCTCCGGCGCACAGGACAATTTCCTTGCGGGCCTTGAAGGTCATGCCCTTGCCTTGCCAGCGCGCGCTGACGGCGTGGGCGCGGTCGTCACGCAGCAACACGCGGTCGACCTCGACGTCGGTCAATACCGTGAGGTTGGCGCGGTGGCGAATCGGCTTGAGAAACGCCTTGGCCGCGTTCCAGCGTACCCCGGCTTTCTGGTTGACCTGGAAGTAGCCGCAGCCTTCGTTGTCGCCGCTGTTGAAGTCGTCGACGTTGGGGATGCCGCTCTGTTCGGCGGCGCTGCGGAAGGCATCGAGAATCGGCCATGACAAGCGCTGGCGTTCGACCCGCCATTCCCCAGCGGCGCCGTGGAATTCGGACGCGCCGGCAAAGTGGTTTTCACTCTGGCGGAACAGCGGCAGCACATCGTTCCAGGCCCAGCCGGAATTGCCCTCGGCGGCCCAGCTGTCGTAGTCCGTCGCCTGGCCGCGCATGTAGATCATGCCGTTGATGGAGGAGCAGCCACCCAGGACCTTGCCGCGAGGGTAGCTCAGGGCGCGCCCTTGCAGGCCTGGTTGTGCTTCGGTCTTGAAGCACCAGTCGGTGCGTGGGTTGCCGATGCAGAACAGGTAGCCGACCGGGATGTGAATCCACGGATAGTTGTCGCGCCCACCGGCTTCGAGCAGCAGCACCCGGTGTTGCGGATTGGCCGACAGCCGATTGGCCAGCAGGCATCCGGCAGGGCCGGCGCCCACGATCACGTAATCGTATTCATCGACGACAGGTTGCATTCGCGACCTCATTCTTGTTTTTGTGGGATCCATCCTAGTTGTTAGTTTTCGTCAAAAGAATGTTAGTTTTTGCGCAGCGGCTGTGCGTTTATAAACAGTCATGCCTTCAGGCGCGTTCAAGGATCGCTTCATGTTCGACTGGAATGACCTGCGTTATTTCCTGGAGCTGCAACGCAGCGGACGTCTGCTGACGGCTGCACGGCGGCTGAACACCACCCACGCCACCGTGGCCCGGCACATCGAGGCCATCGAAAAAAGCCTGGGCTCCGCGCTGTTTGTCCAGCATGCCCAGGGCTATGAACTGACCCCGGCCGGCGAGACGCTGCTCAAGCACGCCGAAGCCATGGAAAACGTGGCGTTGCTGGCCCAGGAGGACATCACCCAATCCAGTGCGCCCCTGGGCAAGATCCGCCTGGGGGTGACCGAAGGGCTGGGCATCATGTTCCTCGCCAGTCGCATGGACGGGCTGTTCCAGCGTTATCCGGGGCTGGAAGTGGAACTGGTGGCGGTGCCGCGCTTTGTCAGCATCCTCAACCGTGAGGCGGAAATCAGCATTCACCTCGAACGCCCGGCGGCCGACCTGCTGGTCACCCGCAAACTCACCGACTACAGCCTGGCGCTGTACGCCAGCCAGGCCTACCTGGACCGCTCGCCAGCACTGCGCAGCCGCGAGGACCTGGCCCGCCACGCCTGGATCGGGTATGTCGATGACCTGCTGTTCAGCCAGGAACTGATGTTCCTCAACAGCTTCTGCCGCAACCCTCGGGTGGTGTTCCACAGCACCAGCGTCATCGCTCAGCAACAGGCCGCGCGCTCGGGCCTGGGGATCGCCGTGCTGCCTTGCTACATGGCCAGCGGCGACCCGACGCTGGTGCCGTTGCTGCCGGACGAAACCATCCGCCGCAGTTACTGGATCAGCACTCGTCGCGAACTGCACAAATCCGTGCGATTGCGGGTGCTGTGGGATTACGTGGTGCAGTTGTGCGAGCGTGAGCAGGGGCTGCTGTTGCCCTGAGCAAGCTCCCTCGCCAGGGTGCATATGTCCTGGCCGCCCAAGCCCCCTTTTATGGCCCCCAATGACCTCAAGCCGATGCAGTGGCGTGCCTTAGTGTTGACCCACAACAAAAGCGCCGCCGAGAGGGCCTCTATGCCGGCTACCACGCCTTCAACCGTGTTCCACTCAGCCTTCATCGTGCTGCTCGGCACCCTGCTCACAGGGTGCGGCGAAGAGGCCAAGCCGCCCGCGCCCACGGTGTTCACGGCCATGCCCAGCGATGCGGCGCTGGCCCAGGTCTACGACAGCAGCTGCAAGCTCTGCCACGCCAACCCCGCTGCCGGGGCGCCGTTGACCGGCGATACGAACGCCTGGGCGCCACGGGTGGCCCAGGGCGCCGACACCCTGCTGGACCACGCGATCAACGGCTACAACGGCATGCCGCCGATGGGCCTGTGCATGCACTGTTCCGAAGAGCAGTTCCTGGCCCTGATCGCCTTCATGTCCGGCCAACACTTCCAATAATAACTACGGGTACTACGGCATGACGATGGACTCCTCACGGCGCCGGTTGCTGCAACAGGCCGGTGTTGTCGCAGCCTTTACGGCCCTGGGCAGCCAGGGCGCCCTGGCCGAGCTGATGCGCGCGCCGCGG
>Ga0065704_10002375_pt1 | contig 10206 bp, 9 predicted proteins | sample SwiRhicommuniRL2_FD_59091 | JGI IMG/M metagenome (GOLD analysis project Ga0065704, IMG submission 59091) | Switchgrass rhizosphere bacterial communities from Rose Lake, Michigan, USA - RL2 v2 (version 2) | ecosystem: Host-associated > Plants > Roots > Rhizosphere > Soil | place: East Lansing, MI | reverse complement strand
ACCGGACGCTGCTGGATCCTGGCCTGGCGGTGGAAGCGCCTTGGAATGATGTGGCACATCGTAGCGGATTGGTTTCAAGAGAATAGATCGAGAGTTACTTCGAGGGCGGCATTTGAAAACACATGGCGGATAAATCTGGAGATCTATGCGACGAATCCTTATCCTGCTTGCGACTCTTGCAGTAAGCGCCGCCGCGTTAGCAGCGCTGTGGATTTTTAAGGGACGTGAAATCTCATCGTTTATTGATCGTTATTGGACGGTGGAAACCCAGTCCGCGCCCATTCAATCCATTGCGTACGAAGGCAGTGGCACCGGTGGTATTTTCATCTGCGATGGCGTAAGCCTTAGTCTGAATGACGTCAGGCCAGGTTTATCGCTGAGTGTTGGCTCAACGAAAGAAAACCAACTCGCATTGGCGAGCGGCGGCAAGGTTTTCCCTTTCGGGCCGCTTAAATCCGCATCCGAGGATACTGCCGAGCATCTTGCTACTGCGCCGCCTCCGGGCGATCAGGCTCTCGCCGTCACGCGTCACAGCGTTCTCAGTTGGCCAACCCCGCTTGATCTCAATTTCATGACCGGTCAGTCGCCGTCTTGGAAACGACACATCTATCAGGAAATTCGGTGGAAGAAATCGTCCGGAGCGAACTTGGAAATGCTTTGGCGTTACGAGCAATTTTTTTATCCCGGCAATGGCTGGACAAGCGGATTCATGACCCGCGAAGGCTCCACGGGTCTGATCGAAGTAAAGATTACGGAGTGACGAGCTGTGGCTTGGTGCGCCCTAGCTCCTGGCAAAGGCGGCAGCCGGCGCTCCTTGAGGTATCACGCGCTTCGTTGCATCGTTCCGCCGTGCGACTTGCGCGAAAATTTCAAAAGCTCTTTACACGCGACGCGGCGGAAAGTCTGTGGGAGCACGCTTGCCGCTGGACGCACCCGGTAAGCTCTCGACGGATTCTCGCCACGATAGATAAAGCGGAATTGGTAAGGCTGCGCGAACATTACCCGTATCGGCCGAACGCGCGAAAGATCAACGCCTACGAGGACGCCAACTACTGGGTTGGCGTTAACGTAAAGCGTGTACAGGACCTCTGGCTTGATCGCTCGCCGCCGCTCGACATCCTGGATCTAGGCTGCGGCCCCGGATATTTTCTCTATCTTTGCCGTCTGTTCGGCCACGAAGGTCTAGGGCTCGATCCGGATGACGAACCGTTTTTCCGCGGGACCACCAAGTTCTTCGGCGTTAGCCGCGTCGTCGCGCGAATCAATGCGCAGGCGCCTTTGCCGAATCTCGGCAGACAATTCGATCTAGTTACTGCGCATCGCGTGTGTTTCCACCGGATCGCACGGCGCGAAAACGGTGAGTGGTTGGAATGGACAGAGGCTGATTGGAAATTCTTCACCAACGATGTGCGCACGAGATTCCTCAAACCTGACGGGCGGCTCCTTTTGGAATTCAATCGGCGCGCGGACGGTTCTTCATTTTTCACACCAGAACTGCGCGCGTTCTTTGAATCGGAGGGCGCGCGGATTGTGCGTTGGAAGGCGCTGCTTGCAACGGATCCAAACCAGCGCCCACGATTCAAAACCAGTAGCGGCGGTCTGTAGTCCACCGAATCAAAGACAGGGTGGATTGGAACCCGCCCCTCCTTGAGCGCTCATCGTCAGCGGCCTTCCTCACAATTTCCAGTCTGGGCAATCCCAGCCCAGGAGTTGCTCAATTTTGGAGATGTCTTCGGCGAACAGATTGTAAAGGAAAACGCGCTCTTCCCAGTTTATTGCCCGGTCGTACGGCACAACGTTTCTGTCTTTGTTGCGCAGCGAACGCACAGGTTTACGGCCAAGGAACGAGAAGATTGAGGCGAGCGTTTGGCGCTGCTTCGCTTTGAAGTCTTCGAATTTCACGACCTTCATTTGCTCGCGCGGAAAAAATTTGAAGACGCGCTCGAGTTGGCGTCCATAAAATCCTCGCTCGAGATAGGCAAAACGGCGCGCTTCAAGCGGCGGCGCGCCGGCAATACGCGTTTCTTCTTCTCGAATCGCGTCGAAAAAATCCAGCGGCTCGCGGCCCCGATATCGCTGCATGTTCCAGTGGGCAAACGCACGCTCGACCGGATTCCGCAGAAGGATCAGTAATTTGATCTTCGGATTGTAATTCCAAATCCGTTGCATTGCCGGTTCGTGATACATGTAACTCGGTGTGCAGTCGCCTGCGATAGTCGAGGAAACAATCGGCGGATAATGCTTGTGCAATTCCTCATAATTGGGCTCTGCAACGAACATCGCGTCATTATCGAAAAAATGGATTTCCTGCTGATCGCCCATGCAGATGTCGGGATGTCTGCTTAGAAAGTAGTGCAGCGCCGTCGTGCCGGATTTTTGCGCGCCGGCCAGAATGAAGTCGAGTCGCTCAATTTGGCGACGCTTGCTGCGGAACATCGGCGAAATGTACATCGCGAAGCCTGTAGGGGAAGCTGACAGCTTCTCCTGCAAACTGGCCTCAAAACGACGCACTAGTTGTGGCCTTTGTGCGTGCCCTTTATGATTCGCGCATGTACAAGTGGTTTTGCCTGCAGTTTCGCTGTTCAGTCCTGCTCTTTCTTGTCGGAATGACTACGACCACATTAGCCGATGAAGGAATGTGGCTCTCAACGCGCCGCCGCTGAAACACCTCAAGGAAAAATATCAGTTCGAGGCGTCGCCGCAGTGGCTTGAACATCTCCAAAAAGCCAGTGTTCGCTTCAACTCCGGCGGGAGCGGATCCTTCGTTTCGCCGAACGGCCTCGTCATCACAAACCATCACGTTGGCGCCGACACGTTGCAGAAGATGGGCAGCGCCGAGCACAATTATCTGCGAGACGGTTTCTATGCGAAAACGCAGGCCGATGAGATCAAATCCACGGATCTAGAGCTGAACGTGCTGATGTCCATCGAGGACGTAACCGCGCGCGTCACCAGCGCAGTGAAACCAGGTATGACCAGCGATCAGGCTTCCAGCGCGCGCAATGCGGCCATCGCTGGCATTGAAAAGGAAAGCAAAGATAAAACCGGACTGCGGTCGGATGTCGTCACCCTCTACCAAGGCGGCGCGTACCATCTTTACCGATACAAACGTTACGATGACGTGCGGTTGGTCTTCGCGCCGGAGCAGCAAATGGCCTTCTTCGGGGGTGACCCCGATAACTTCGAGTATCCCCGGTACGATCTCGATATCTGCCTTTTTCGGGTGTACGAAAATGGCCAACCGGCGAAGATCGAGCACTTTCTCAAATTCAATTCCAATGGGCCGAACGACCGCGAACTTATTTTCGTAAGCGGCAGCCCCGGCAAAACCGACCGACAACTCACCTTGGATGAGATGGCCGACATGCGGGATCGCTATCTGCCGTACGTCCTGAACATGTTTTATCGTCGCGAAGTGCTGGAATTGGCCTACAGCGCGCGTTCATTCGAGAACACACGTAAAGCGCGCGAGGACTTGTTTGGGGATCAAAACAACCGGAAACGTTACGACGGTTATTTGGCTGGACTGCTTAATCCGCAAATCTGGTCGGCGCTGGAAGCGCGCGAGCGAAAACTGCGCGACGCGATTGCGCGCGATTCGAAATTCAAAGCCACACTTTCTGATTACGACCGAATCAAACGCGCGCAGGCTGAGATTGCGAAGAACGCGCCGGTGTACAGTTACCTCGAGCAGGAACGGCCGGTCACGGTTGGTTACCGCGGTCCGCGAGCAGTCTCCGGCAATCTTTTCAAGTATGCGCGCCTGCTGCTGCGCGCCGCCGATGAGCGTACGAAGCCTAATGGAGAACGGATCCCGACTTTTCGTGATAGCGCGCGCGAATCGTTGGAACTCGAGCTTTTTTCCAACGAACCGATCTATGACGATTACGAGATTTTGCGACTCACGGATTCGTTGACCGATTTCGCTTCTGCATTCGGTGCAGACAATCCGCTGGTAAAAAAAGTGCTCGCTGGAAAGTCGCCGCATGCGCGCGCAGTTGAATTTGTCTCTGGCACAAAGCTCAAGGACGCGGCTGTGCGCAGAGATCTTTACGCGAAAGATGCTGCTGGGTTGCAGGCGACGCACGATTCGATGATCGATCTCGCTCGCATGATCGATGCGCCAGCCAGAGAAGCGCGAAAGATTTACAACGCGCAGGATGAAATCAAAAAACAGGCGTATGCAGAGATTGCGAAAGCACGTTTTGCGATCGAGGGCATCAGCAACTATCCAGATGCTACGTTCACATTGCGGTTATCGTATGGCACTGTCCGCGGCTACGAACAGGACGGTAAACAGATTCCCGCATTCACCGATTTTGGCGGTTTATACCAGCGCGCTGGCGAGCACGACAACCAGCCACCATTCAATCTGCCACAGCGTTGGATCAATAAAAAAGCGAATCTAAATCTGTCGACAAAATTCAATTTCGTTTCGGATGCCGACATCATCGGCGGCAACAGCGGCAGTCCGGTGGTGAACAAAGCAAACGAATTTGTGGGGATTATTTTCGACGGCAACATCCAGTCTTTGGTCCTCGATTGCATTTACACGGACACAGAGGCGCGTGCCGTCTCGGTCGATTCCGCAGCCATCATCGAAGCGCTACGCAAGATTTACGATGCTGGCGCGCTCGCCGATGAACTAAGGCGTGAAAAAATAGTTCCGGATCCTAGTGCGGCAGGTAATTGAGCAATTTGAGGATATCGGAGAAAACTCCCATCGCCGTGACATCTGCGCCCGCCCCCGGACCCTGAATAACGAGGGGGTACGCGAATACCGCTTCGTTGTAAATGCGATGATGTTGTCGCTGCCTTTGGTAGCGGCAATGGGATGGTCGTGCGGAAACTCTCTGATTCCGGCGCGCGCGCGACCGCCTTTGAGGATGCCGACGTATCGCAGCACCGCGCCGCTCGATTGTGCGCGACTCAAACGTTCCGCCATTTTGCGATCAAGCCGTCTCAGTGAGCCGAAAAACTTTGGGGCAAGCTGGCCACGCGCCAAATTTCGCGGTACCAAACTTTGGACGTCGACATCGTCAATCTCTAATTGCGATCCGCTCTGCCGAGCGAGGATGAGCAATTTTCTGGCTACATCCTGCCCGGAGAGATCATCGCGTGGATCGGGTTCGGTCAAACCATTTTCCCAGGCTCTCTTTACCAGTGCGCTGAACGGCATCCGACCATCAAAATTATTGAACAGATAACTCACGTGCCGGAAAAAATACCTTCCACTTTTTGGATAACGTCGCCGCTGGCAATCAAGTCTCGAATGGTGGACATGACGGGCAGACCGGCCCCGACATTCGCCTCATCCAGGAAATACTTTTGTCGCGCTCGCAAGAGTTTCATGAGTGCAGCGTAGTTCCGCCACGGCAAGACGTTTGCCCGCTTGTTCGGTGTTATGATATGGAGGTTCGCCCGGACAAAATCCGGATAAGCAGCCACCACCGATTCAGCGGCAGTGCAATCGACAAGGGCAACATCGGTCAGCTCCAGTTTGGCAATCTCTTGGGCCAGCGAGTACGGAATCATTCGACGACGCGACGCGGCCAACCGTGGGCGCCAGCGCGCAAGGTCGATCCCGCGAGGATTGAGAACGAATTTCTTGCTGTTCGCCAGACCGACGACGGTCACATCGAAACCACACGCGAGCAGATGGGTTCGCTGTGCGCGCAATTGTCGTAACAACGTTGACCCAATATTTCCAACGCCAATCACGACGAGCGAGAGACGTTTGCGAATTTCGAAGAACGCTTGATGAAGGATGTTGAGCGCTCGCGCCTGCTGTGCCGCATCAACGACAAAGGAAATATTTCGCTCCGAAGCGCCCTGCGCGATCGCCGTGATGTTGATGTTGTGCCGGCCAAGTGCTCCGAACACCTTGCCGGAAACGCCTGGGTGGCCTTTCATCTCGTCACCGACGACCGCGACGATTGCCTGATTTGGTTTTTCGTCGAGCGATGTGAGTTGATGCTGAAACTCAAACCGAAATTCCTGTCGCACTGCGGCCGTGGCGACAACGGCATCGGTTGTGCGCACGGCAAAACAAATCGTGTGCTCGGATGAAGCTTGGGAAATGAGAATGATGTTGACCCCGCGCGACGCAAGCGCGCGAAAGAGCCGCTCGGCGATCCCGGGAACACCGACCATACTCAGTCTGCGTAGGGTCAACAGGGTCACTCCTGCAACCGCAGTAACTCCTTTGACCAACTGTCCACGTTTGCCAGCGCTCCGCGATATGATAGTCCCCGGCTTGTCAGGCCGAAACGTGTTCTTGATCAATATCGGAATCCCGCGAGCGACAGCCGGCGAGATTGTCGCAGAGTGAAGCACTTTGGCACCGAAATAGGAGAGTTCCATTGCCTCTTCGTACGAAACCTCTGGCAGAACAAACGCCGACGGTACATCGCGCGGATCGGCGCTGACAACGCCGTCGACATCGGTCCAGATCTCGATGACTGAGGCGTTGAGCGCCGCACCCAGGATCGCAGCCGAATAATCCGATCCGTTTCGGCCCAGCGTTGTCGTTTGGCCGTCGGGAGTGGCCGCAACAAACCCTGTCACCACCGCGATTGGAGCGCGACGATGCAACGGAAATAACTTTGCGAAATACCGACGGATCGCGCGATTCGTATGTGGAAAGATGACATGTGCGTTCGTAAACTGAGCGTCAGTGACAATGATCTCGCGCGCATCGACAAACTGCGCGCGACGGAATCGCCCGAGGTATCCGGCGATAATTATTGCAGACAGTCGCTCCCCAAAACTCGCGACGAGATCGAGCGCCTGGGCGGCGCGTAGCCGAGTAATTGCACGCCGTGCAGCGCATCGTGCAAATCGCTGCAAAGCAGTTCTGTCTGCCGGAAAAAACGACCAACGTGCCGCCCTTTCATAAGGATATCGATCACTGCACGATGTTGATCGACTATTGTTCGCCACGCCTTTTTCCACTGAGCGCCGTTTTCCGCTAAGCGCGCGCACTCAAGTAACTGATTGGTAATAGCCTGAAAAGCTGAGACCACCACGACGGTTGTTTCACGGGAAGCTCTTTGCAAAACGATCTTGCCGGTCTGGCGAATGCAGTCAGCTGTCGCCAGCGACGATCCACCAAATTTCAGGATTCTCATGCAACGGCGCTTGGCCGACAGGATACGTTATGCAGGATCGACCAACGCGATGTAATCAATCGCGTGATGGTTGAAACTCGCTTGTTCGTTAATGCAATTCCCCTAACAGCGTCTTCCAGCGTACCCAGGCTCCATCGCGTGCTTTCTTATCGCCTTCGCGCATATTCGGATTGGCGGGTTCACCGGAACGCATGAAACCGTGTCCGGCTCCTTTGTAAATCACTGGCTCGTACTTTTTAGCGGCGGCTTTCATTAGCTCTTCAGCCTTTGCAATAGTCGCGTTCACCCGCTCGTCGTTCTCACCGTAAAAGCCGTAAACCGGACACCGAATATTCGTGACCTTGGAGGCTTCATCAGGCGCGGTACCGTAAAACGAATAGGCCGCTTTTAGTTTTGGATTTTCATTCGCGTACGCAAACGCCCATCCGCCGCCCCGACAAAATCCACAGACGGCAAGCGTGCCGTTGCATGCCGGAATCTTGAGCGCGTAATCGGACGTCGCGTCAAGAACCGCTTTGACCTGATCTTGCGTCACGGCCGAGACGGCTTTGCTCGCGCTATCGGCATCTTCAAACTTTTGACCATTGAGAAAATCGGGCGCAATCGCGATGACTCCATTTTCTGCCAACTCATCGCACATGCTGCGCAGCCAATCAGTCAGGCCAAAAATTTCCTGAATGACCAGCACGGCAGGGGCTTTGTCTTTACGCTCGGGATAAACGACGAAGGCTTTAATCGTACGGTCGCCTGACTTGATATCGACCCATTCGCCGTGGCGTGGCGAATTGTTCAGGCGGTCCTTGCCGAAATCTTTGTACTCCTGTGCTGCAAGCCCCGAGCCAGCAAGGAACAACAGCGCAAATACAAAGTGTTTCATAACCGAGTAGCAGACGTCGATTTCCGGAATCTAGCTGGTAGGCGTAGTTTTACGCAACATGGCATCGAGGCTCCAAGCGCCAGGCCCATAAAGGAAGATGTAAAAGAAAAGAAAGCAGTAAACGACCGCCAGTTCGCCTTTATTGACAATGGGTAAGATGCTGCCTTTGGCATGCATCATAAAAAAGGCTACAGCCATTTCGCCACTGGCGATGAAAGCAGCTAAACGGATAAATAATCCAACAGCAATGAGGAGCCCACCCACGATTTCTATCCAGCCGCCCACTGCCATGAGCGGCGGCAACGGACCGCCATGTTGGCCCGGCGGTGCGAACCATCCAAAGACTTTCTGTGCACCGTGACAGAAAAACATGAGACCAACCACCAGCCTCATAACGGAATAGAACGGAATCGCATATCGAGTTAGTGAGTTCATGACCCTTCAGGCTGAACGAATTTCAGTTGAAGTGTCAAGTCTCTAGCCGCTTCACTGTGCGCGTCCGCATCCGGGGAAACTGATACTGCTACGCTGCTTTCCTTGTCGGGTGCGCTTTTTTCGCGCGCGATTTGCCTTTGCTTTTTCCTTTCACCCCACTCTGTTCGAGGCTCTTCTGCAAAACCGATACCAAATCGATCACCTTTGTCGGTTTCCGCGCTTTCCTTGGCTTCTCTTCGATTTCCTTGCCGCCGGCTTCTACTTTTTCTTCGATCACTTCCATAAGCGCCTCGCGATAATCGTCCTTGTATTTTTCAGGCTGCCACTTCGACGTCATGCTGCCGATAAGTGATTTGGCCATGTTCATTTCCCGTTTGCCGACTTCCAGTTTCTTTGGAACATGAAGCTTCTCCGGGTCAGCGAGCTCGTCGGCGAAATGCATCAATTCAAGAACGAGTGTGCCGTCCTCCGGCTTAACACCAGCTAGGTATTGCCGCGTTTTGATGACCACCTTCGCGACGCCAACCTTGTTAGTGTCTTTTAACGCATCCCGCAGGAGCGCATAAGCCTTGTCTCCGCCTTTCTGCGGCTCCAGATAGTACGGCTTGTAGAAGAACATCGGATCAATCTCTTCCAGATCGACGAAATCCTGGATGTCGACAGTCTGAGTGGCTTCGAGATCAACTCGCTGAAAATCGTTATCCCGCAGCACGACGTATTTGCCCTTCTCGTACTCGTAGCCCTTGATGATCTGGTCCCAGGGAACCTCCTTTCCGTCTTTTTCAGCGACGCGTTTGTAGTTGACCGGGCTTAGATCGGTCTTGCGCAGAAGACGAAACTTCAGTTCCTCGCGCCGCGTAGCGGGATAAAGCGCGATAGGTATGTTGACCAGTCCGAAGCTTATGCTGCCCTTCCAGATTGCTCGTGCCATATAACATATTTCGCGCCGCTACGGCAAAATGCGTGGGTAATNCAAGTGNNNTAGGGTCCGCTGTCCTTGACGGATTTCACGCTTGATGCGCCGAGAACAGCGCACCCGGACAAATTTTTCGTGATCAGGCCGCCAGCTCGAGATCTCGACGCGAGATGCCGCGTAATTCAAAAAGCCGAATCAGCGTTTCTTCGATCAAGTTGTTTGGACAAGATGCGCCGGCAGTGATGCCGATCACAGCCGACCCGTTCGGCAACCAAAAGTGTGAAACGACTTCGCGTTTTTCGTGCAAGTTGTAATGCTTGATTTCTGTAGCGGAAACGAGCCGCGAAGCGTTCAGCACAAAATATGTCGGCAACTTCTCTTCGCCCATCTCGGCGAGGTGTGATGTGTTCGAGCTGTTGTAACCGCCAACAACGAGCAACAGATCCATGCGAACATTCAGCAATTCGCCCAACGCATCCTGCCGCTCTTGTGTAGCGCCGCAGATCGTGTCGAAGAAGCGGAAATTTTTCTCCGCAAGTTCAGGCCCGTCTCGATCAATGATTGCCTGACGAACTCGGCGTTGCACCTCCTCAGTCTCCCCGCGCAACATTGTCGTTTGATTAGCTACGCCAACGGTTTGCAGGTGCACGTCGGGGTCAAAGCCTGGTGAATGGGCGCCATTAAATCTTTCTAGAAACGCCTGTCTGTCTCCACGGCGCCGGATGTAATCGCAAACGTAATCGGTATCGGCCAGCGTCAGGACGACGAGATAGTGTCCGCTACCATCGCCGAGAGCGCGCGAACTCGTGGCTTTGGTCTCTTCGTGCTCCGCCTTCCCGTGAATAATG
>Ga0065704_10001086_pt1 | contig 10218 bp, 6 predicted proteins | sample SwiRhicommuniRL2_FD_59091 | JGI IMG/M metagenome (GOLD analysis project Ga0065704, IMG submission 59091) | Switchgrass rhizosphere bacterial communities from Rose Lake, Michigan, USA - RL2 v2 (version 2) | ecosystem: Host-associated > Plants > Roots > Rhizosphere > Soil | place: East Lansing, MI | reverse complement strand
TTAATGTCGATAAAAAGACCGTATTACAGATCAATCCTATCACATTTGTACTCAAGATTATTTAGGATCCTATTCAGAATTCCAATCCTTGATCCGCAATGTGGGCTTAAATTATTTAGAAAGGAAATAGTTAAAAAGCTTTTTGAAGCTATTATGACTCCGGATTTTGCCTTTGATACCGACCTCATCGTAACAGCTTTTTCTCAAGATTTGAGAATAAAAGAAGTTCCTATTAATTGGAATCATGGCACCGATTCAAAAGTGCGCATTCTACGAGAAATAAAATCAATGGGGATTGATCTGCTTTCAATTTGGTACAATTTCCACTTGTTATGGCGACAACACAAAACTACATATCCACAGAAGAGGGGTAGTATTTACGGTCGGATACTTTTTGGTCTGCTCTCCTTTAACAATGAAATACAGAAAAGACATCAAGAACATCTAAAAATACTGTCACTTATCCCAAATTCAGGTCAGACGATTTTTGATTCTTAATTAACAATGAATAAATGACCTCGGCGTGTATAATTAAATTAACAGACTCATCTGTTACTAAGAATGGACAATCGACTATTTTGATATTCAACGGTACAGCGGCAATAAGCAACTATAATGAACAGACCGTACAAGTGCCGGTGAGTATAAAGATTATTGAAACCGGTCAAGTGACTGCATCGAATAATACAGATCACCAATACAAAAACCCCTCGTGGTCACCTAAAGGAGGAACAATCAGCGTATTGATAGATGACAAAAATTTTCATAGCCACTTTGGCGATACGACCATATACCGGATCGTGAACAAACCAAAAGTTCCCTAGCTATAACTTCATCCTTTCCAAAATGGTCTTTTCCCTTAATCCTTGGAATGTCCGTATTACTATTGAAATGTTTGCAAGAAAAATCATCTTTTGAATTTAGGGTACAATAATTTTTACAAAAATGTTAGTTTACTTCAGTACTGACTTTAAAGTATGCTATCGATCTGAGCAGAAATGTAAGATGCAGTTTTATCCCAACTGAATTCTCTAGAATATTCTAGGGCGTTCAGAGAGAATTTTCTAAGCATATACTCATCAGTCAGTATTCTTAGTGCCGAATTGGCAAGAGACACTGGATTTTTATCCTTGACAAGGACTCCATTTCTGCCGTCTATTACAGAGTCTCTAAGCCCATTTACATCATACGCCACTACCGGCGTCCCCATGGCATTGGACTCTGTTACAATTAATCCCCAACCTTCTCTCAAGGATGGTACCAGAACCAAGTGAGATCTTGAAAGTAGATCGTACTTTACATCATTGCTTACATGCCCAAAGAATGTGACATGTTTGTTGCCTAAACGCTTAAGTTCATCTAGCATATACCCATCTCCTATTACCCACATTTTGGCACAGGGGATCTCTTTTTGTATCTTCATGAACGCTTTGATGGCATGATCAGGTAGCTTATGTCTCTTCAGTCTACCAATAAATGCAATAGTAATATCATGCTCCTTCTGTCTGATTTCATCTAGTGATTTTATGCTTATTCCCATCGGTATCACATTAACGTTTTTGAACCCTATGCTCTCCAAATCCTTCTTAGATGACATAGATACAGTGAGCGTAGGAGTTTGTCGATATGGTATCAACCATCTATTCTCATAAAAATTACAAATATAGTTCAAGGGAAAAGGCATCTCATAAAACCATTCTTCTCTAATCATCTGATGAAATAATACCACTACTGGTTTTCCGTCTAGTATTCTCGGATTGAGGAATGGTCTCGGGTTTACCTCATCTATTACAAGATCGTATTTTTGTCTGTTTCTTTTAAAATATGAACGTCCGCGACCATATACAGTATATTTTCCTCCTTCCCTTATAACATTTATTCCATCTATTTGCTCTTCAGAGGGTCTCCCTTCCACCTTTGGGCAAAATAAAGTAATTTTGTATCCACGCTGAATAAATCTTCGCATTACTTCATGAGTAAGAACCTCCGCACCACCAGCTTCTGGATGTTTGATGTCCCGCCAGTTAAACCACAGGATCCGCATTGATTTTTCTAAATTTATTGTGATATAAAATTGTAGTCTAAGTATTCATACTATAATTATTGACCTTGATAACATTGAGATCAGATAGAACTCAATACTCAAATTAGGAAATACAAATTTGAAACAAATTGTATAAAAATTTAATTATTATTTGATGATAATTTTGTATTTCTCAATTGAAATTGAGCAACAATAAGAACTTAATATTAATATTTGATATTTGATACCTTGTAGGGGAATAAAAATATTTCTTTTTCAAAACATAACCGTGCAGTAATCTTGTAATATGGAGCTAGAGACATCAGTTCAGAAGATAAATTAATGGTGAAATTTCGGACTTACTGCTTGAACTTTTAAGGATCCGTTAACTTCATCACTAAAATCTTTAACTTAATGCATTATATTTATTGTTCACAGTTAGCAGATCTAGAATCACCTTCAGTTGATTTAAAATCTAGTACTTTATCTTTGCCCAAACCACAGTCAAAGTAATCGACACCGTTGCCGCCATGCAAGACATCATCATGAGGGCCTCCAAATAGATTATCATTGCCTTCCCCACCAGATAGAAAATCATCTCCAGAACCACCAATTAAAGTATCATCCCCATTATCTCCTGTTATATTATCACCTCCGCTATTACCTTCAATTTGATCATTTCCTAGATCCCCACGTATAGTGTCATTGTTTTTTCCGCCTGTAAGATAATCATCTCCTTCTGAACCTATGATAATGTCATATCCAGCATCTCCATTAATTAGATCATTACCCGCAAGTCCATCTATAGTGTCATTTCCATTCCCTCCATTTATTTGATCGTTGTCTATAGTTCCGGTAAGATTATCATTTTTTGTAGTTCCAGGAATGTTTTTAGCTGTGGCAATATTTGTCAATAAAATTAATAAAATCGCAAAAAATACTAAAAATGTAAAAATTGCGAGTAATAACGACAAATGGACATTTCAGAATGAAGATATCCAGACTATATATACTTTAATTAATATCGGTCTAACATAAAGAAAATTAAACTATATCTTTGAAGCGTCAATCATATATTCGCGTAATATAATAGCTCATTTTATGTTACTATATTTAGGAATATAATGCTGTATATAATGGTTTTCTCTAGGATATGCTCTTTACGAATAACATATCAGTAGCAGTGAAAAAGGAGTACTTTGACTTAGTAATGAAGACAAATTTAAGACCACAACCACCATTTATTTCTGAAATAAATAATTCTTGCATTAACAAGCATGTGAGTATATATTGGCAAATGCATAATTGGAGAATGCTCCCCTGATGCTAGGAAAATTGTTTGTAGAACTTTAGAATTATTCCATTGCGTAATAAAAATCCTCAACAAGGGAATTCTTCATAACCATGATATTAATTCCATTTGGATGTGGATTACTTTTACTTAACGATTCCTTTTTTTTCAAAAGTATCACTCCTATTATAATCAGTAAAGTACAAATAAACATAAGGAACTTTGTTCTCTTTGTTATCATTTCCAACTGTTATTCCTACCAATCCTTCCTCTCCAAAGCCAGATACGTTAAGATCAAGATTACGAAACTCTCTTGCACATAAAGAGCCTGAAGGACCCATACAACTTTGGCGCAAAAATCTTAGATAAGGAAAATCAGTTCGTCAATTCGATAGAACTGGTCATTAGTTCTTCGTTATTGTCGAAGTCAATGAGATTATGAAAGTCATGAGGGTCTTCCAAAAACAGGATTCTCTCTTCAATTCTACTCTTTTTAAAGGCACCGGCATACGTGGTAGGATTTTTTTTCGAATAAGCCTGTAACTCTACTTCCCTGAAGCTGACCAAATGAAAAATGTAGAGTAATGTTAATGTAATATCTTTTTAACAGATTATGTTCGCAAACAAAAGTCTATATCTGTCTCTGAAAATCTTAGGACTAAATTAGTGTATTTTCATGCCTCCTATCAAACTAACAAATTTAGCCTCAAGATTCGTCTTCAAAAACAAAATTGAGAAGTTGATGGTCAGACATTTGTATATTTTATTATTGATTCCTATTTTCTTCTATTCATATCCAATATTAGAATCTGGTATTATAGTAGCTGGAGATTTCCCATTTCTGGATACTCCACACTATGCTAAAGATAAGTTATGGATGTGGGTTGATAAGGGAAGCAGGGACGGTTTTGAATTCTTATCAAGATTCCTCATAATCGGATTATGGCATGTGTTCAGTTTTATTAACTTCACTTCCGAATTGGCTACGAAAGTAATGGTAGTCTTGGGCTTCTTCCTATCTTCATTTTCTTTTTATTTCTCATTTTTATTATTTTTCAAATGCAAGGTTACTCACTTAAGTATCAATTTAAAATTATCTGCCATAATTGGTAGCCTATTCTATGCCTATAATGTTTGGTCATTTAATAGAATTCATCATTGGTATCTTTGGATAGGTTACTCAATATTACCTTTATTTATTGTCTCAATTATTTTTTCCTTTAAGAATCCTAAGAACTGGAAGTATTTACTTACATCCACTTTTCTATGGTCATTTGCGTCCATCACTCCGCATATGGTTATCTTTTATGGTATCATACTTATTGGAACTTTCTTAGCGTTTGTATTTAATGACTTGTACAAAAAAAAGAAACAAAAAAGACAGCTTGTAATACCAGTGTTATCGATTATTTTTTTCTTCTTAATGGTAAACATGTACTGGATTTATCCGTACGCCTTATCTTCACAAATACGCACACCTAACCCTCCATATGAACTCACAGCTGAAAGTCTAGACCTCTTGAGCAGGGAGGGTAATTTTTTAAATAGCTTTAGAATAATGGCTTATTGGTTAAATACAGGTGTTGAGAAACCGGACCATCAATTAATATTTTCATTATGGCTCTTTTCAAGCTTTGCTATTCCTATCGTGGCTTTTTCGGCTCTTTTTTTAAAAAAATCAATAAAATATGCATTGATTTTTTCTAGTACTGCATTAGTTGGAATACTTTTAGCCATGGGTACTGAATCACCATTTGATTATTATAAGCTAGCACTCGCTATTCCTATTTTATCAAATTTTGTCTGGCTTTTTAGAGATCCTGAGAAATGGTCATTTATTATTGCATTATGTTATTCATTTTTGATGGGTATAGTTGCTTTCAAGGTTTTATGTTTTATCGCAGCAAAAAAATATAGTAACAATAGAAAGTTCTTAATTGCAGGCACTTTCTTATTTTTATTAATTGGGGCCATTTTTCTATCATCTTATCCATTTTATAAAGCTCGAATGGATCCATTAAAACCGGTTATATTGCCTCCTGAGTTTGACAAGTTAAATGCATATTTGTCAACCATTAATACTGATAAAGTTTATTTTATCCCTTATCCTTTTGAAGAGACCGAGTGGGATAGAAACGGCGGAGTACAAAACATATATAATGCCCATTCAATGAAACCTAGCTTTGATAGTTCGGAATTTTATTCCTTCCCTAGTAACTATTATAATTATCTAGAAAGCACAATTATGGAAAATCGTTCAAAAAATATATCTAACCTGATAAATCCATTGGGTACGTCATATGTAATATTTCACAACGACACTTGGAATAAATTGCGAGATTCCTATGATTCTAATAAAATAGATTTTTTAAAAAAACTCTATTTTTTGAATGATTTGAAAAATTTAAACAACATTGGCTTTTATAAGATATTTAAAACTAGTAACAATAATAGTAATGACGTTGTTAGAGAAGTAATCATTCCTAATAGAAATATTGCTGTACTTGGAGGCCTGGATATATTAGCTTCATTGAACGTAATTCCTTCATTCGATTCACTGAATTCAACGATCTCGTTTTTAGAAGATAGCCGTAATAAAAATACAAATCTGTTTATGAATGGGTTCAACGAACTAATTCTTGATGGATCATCGTCAGGAGACGAGCTTCTACTTTCATTTGTCGATGATAAATATGTTTTAACACCTTTTGATAATACTATTAGACATGATCCATCTCATGTATGGTCAAAGGCTCGAGCTACAGATCCCATTCACGCACCATTTCATCCATACTTAAAAAATCTTGGAATAGAGAATTGGGATTTTGATTATGGAAAGGGTCTAGTTGAAACAGAGGCAAGCGGAGCTGTTATTTCATTACCTGTAGAAATTGAAGATAAGGATAAAAATAATGGTAGTAAAGATAGCACTTATGATTTATTTATCAGATATTTTAAAAACCAAAAAGGTGGACCAATAAAAGTTTATCTTGATGACAAACTAGTTAACGAAATTGATACCTTCGACGAGATCTCAAATAAATTTACATTGGAAAAAGTTGCATCTGTAAATTTGACAAAAGGAAAACACAGATTAACTTTAGAAAATGTTGCTGGGTTTAATGTTGTAAACATATTTGCCTTGATTCCAACTGAAGAACTGAATAAGTTGAGAATAGAAAGTGCTCATTTATTGGCAGAGAAAATAAGGGTTCTTTATCTATTGGAAGCAGAGTCTAACTTTTATAATAGAATGGGAAAGGAAACAGGTTCTTCTATTCACTTGTTCAATATAAATACTGGTAATGTTACTCTAGATGATAATAACAGTACGTTTATCAAAAACTTTACAGGCCAGTTTAAGGTACCAAAAAACACAGACCTAGTAGCTTTGCAATTCACTGCTATGAATCACACAAATGAAAGCTCTTTTTCAATGAAAAATGTGGAAATTACTCCCACAGATAATAAATATTATGCATTCACGTCGGATTTTGAGAGGAAAAAAAATTCTGTACCTCTAGCAACCCTCAGACATCCTGATTGGCTGAATTACGATAGAGATTTAATTACAACTTCGACAGAAACAAATATGCCTCTAGAGGGAAATGAATCTTTAAGAGTCAATCTTAAACAAGGAGATAAAGTTGGATGGAATTTGCTTTCCACAGATCTTATACCAATAGATGATGAGGCGTATTATAATGCATCGTTGGAGGTTTCTGCAAGCGATGTAAAAGAATTTCATTCAAAAATTCTTTATTTTGACTCTAAGGAGAATGAAATGGATAGAGTACAGTATATTCTTGATGGAAAAGATGGTACGTTTAAAGAATCTTTTAGCAAAGTTATTTTACCACCAAAAGGAGCAAAATATATAAAATATCAGGTCCTAGCTAGGTCTGCTAATCCTGTACCTAGTCACTATATTTTAGACAATGTCAAATTTGAAGAAAATATTTTTCCCAACCGACTTCAAAACGATTTTGTGGATTATTTAGACAAATACCCAGACCAGAATCTATTGATGGTTAACAATTCAGGAACTTTGGAACAAAAACTTAAAGGTAATTCTACAAATTCAATGATAGCAACAAGACCGTTCCACGTTAAGGAGGATCATATCTATAACTATAAGGTAACAGCCGAAGCAAAAAATGTATCTTCCTACTCTGCTATAGCTTCATTTAGAACTTCTAGCGATGTTTCTGAAAATTCAACTAAATATGGTAATAATGCGAGCAATGGACGTGTTGTGTCTCTGAGTCCTGGTTCTGAGATAAGTACTAGACTAAACATAATAAAAGCCTCAAATTATACAATCGCCTTAAGAGCGAACACGTGTCCGAGCTGTACTTTTCTAAAGATAAGTATGCACGGGGTATATAGTGATCCAGAGACTGTCAATAACAACATGCAAGATATCAATATCTCTTTAAGGAACAGTAACTCGGAATTAAAATGGTTAAATACCAATAATAGTTATCCTCTTAAGAAGGGAACGTATGAACTTAAAATTTATTCACAGTCACAAGCAGACTTGGATTCGGTTGTGATACTTCCAATTGACAAAAACAATTCTTCTGGCTATTCTAATAATAAAATACACGATCAAGCATTAGAAGCTCCTTTTACGTTCGGAAAAAATTCGTCACAACCAGCTCAGATATCACAATATAAGAAGATAAATCCTACTAAATATACTCTGAACATAAAGAATGCAACAAGACCATATATATTAGCATTCGCAGAAACATTTGATCCACTGTGGACTGCTTTTGTTGATACTGGGAATGGGAGTAACGAACCTAATAGTCACGAAAATAATAATTTCAAGACAAATAACATTCCATTGTATAGTCTAACAAATGGTTTTTATGTAAACAAAACTGGAGATTATACTTTAGTCATACAGTATCAGCCACAAATATGGTTTATCAAAGGACTGACAATAAGCACTTTGTCTTTAGCTGGAATTTTAATAGCATTTATCCTTGCAAGAAAAAAATTTATGATAAAATTGGTGGATACAATAAAAAGAAAAACTAGTACATCAAAGAAATAATCTAAACTCTGAAGTTTTAAGTATTATGCATGTTTCTAATAGTGGAGCTGCTCATGGTAATGAGATACAAAAAGCAAATAAAATAAAAAATGACGAAGGTTACCACATCAATGAAGATAATAAGGTAAAGAGTTACTGTATTAGATAATAATTATTTATAGATTTCATGTCTACAAATAATTTTAATCATGAGCGGCGTTGAACTACGAATCAAGTTGTATCCGTAATGGCATTAATTTTGACTTTTTAATTAATAAAAATGTCAGAATTCTACTTGGTAAACAAATCGCATCTTGACAGAAATTCAACGAGAGTTGACTTAATGGTAAATCCCAATTTCACATTTTTTAATGATACGAGTGGCCTGACCTCGTATTGGAACGACTATTTAAAAAGTTGTTGACAGCGGTAAATATGTTTAAAATATGTTTGTTAAGTATCCATTTGGGGATATAGTATTGGTCTATACAGTTGAATTTCAGATTGCTTAAACAAAGTTACTAAGATTTATGCGCGATGGTTAGAAGCATCTTATTAGTCTACACCAGGAAGAGGCGCAAATGTTGAGCTTTAGTAACCATATTCTATATGGAAAAACTTAATAGCGCTTCTAGACAAATGTCTAATTACATTATTATGTTAAATCCTCAAAGTAGAGCCTTAACAGACGATGACAAAATTGAAGGATCTAATATGATTTCTGTGGTTTTATTGACTCAAAATGCTTTAACACCGGCCTATCAACCTCCTCAGCAAGTTATGGACTCAATACCAAAGGAGATTTCTAGGGAAATAATTGTGGTGCACTATAAATTTCCCGATGGTACTGGTGTGATGGATAATGAGTCAGAATCAACTAGTTATACTAACGAAAGAATCACGCATGTCAGGGTGGAAGGCGAGTTTGCCTCGGCCGTCAGGCAGGGTATAGAATTATCCAAGGGAAAATTTATCTTGGTTATGGATGCGGATCAACCATATTCTAAGGAGATTGTCCCGGATCTTATTGGGGAATTAGTACGAAATCCAAATTCCATAATTGTTGTTTCAAGGTTTATTGAAGGAGCGCACAGACAAAGAATGTCTTTTGTACAAACTGCAATGCGCAAGGGGGCTAGATTCATAGCCAAGTATGGGCTAAAAGTTAAAAATGTTGAAGATCCCATGTCAAGTTGCTTTGCATTTTCACGTCACGTTGTCAAAGACATTAGCTTTGAAGGGAAAGGAAAGGAAGCACTTCTTGAGCTACTTGTAAAAGTTAATAATAAAAATAGTAATGTTACGGTAAAAGAGATTCCAATTAAACAGCAAGAAACGGCTATTACAAAGAAAGTAAATTTTAATCGGGTGCTTAACTACTCAAGAGCTGTATGGGATCTCTACAGATATGGAAAAACGTCAAAGCACCTTAATGACAGAGACATTGCAGAACAAAAAAAACACAGATCAATACTTTTCCTGTCAAAGGCAGGCAGATTCTTCACTGTAGGGGCTAGTGGCCTTATCGTAAATTACACAGCTTCCTTTCTGCTATCAACAATAATACCGAATATATGGTATTTATACGCAACATTATTTGGTATATTAATTTCGATAACTTCAAACTTTCTTTTGAACAAAATATGGACATTTGAGGACAGGGATTTTTCCCCGAGACATTTCGTTAAGCAATACTCGCTCTTTATGGCGCTTTGTACATTAGGCGCAGTTATTCAATTATCGCTGGTATATATTTTTGTCGAGTATTACCATATCCAATACGCAGTATCATTAATCGTGGCTGTTACTATTGCTTCGCTTAGTAACTTTTTGCTCAATAAGAAGATAACTTTTGGAGAA
>Ga0065704_10071697_pt1 | contig 10220 bp, 10 predicted proteins | sample SwiRhicommuniRL2_FD_59091 | JGI IMG/M metagenome (GOLD analysis project Ga0065704, IMG submission 59091) | Switchgrass rhizosphere bacterial communities from Rose Lake, Michigan, USA - RL2 v2 (version 2) | ecosystem: Host-associated > Plants > Roots > Rhizosphere > Soil | place: East Lansing, MI | reverse complement strand
GGCCTTCTGAATAGTGGCGGAACGGACGGGACTCGAACCCGCGACCCCCTGCGTGACAGGCAGGTATTCTAACCGACTGAACTACCGCTCCGCTGTGTTCCCTTGGGAACGAGGCAGATATTACGGTTTGCCTCCGATCCCGTCAATGCTTTTTCTCTGCTTTTGAATCGTTTGCTGCAAAAACGATCCAAACGGTTATTTTACCAGCATTCCCGCCGCCTTTAAGCGCGCCAGAGGCAGCTTCCGCCCTTCTTCTGCACCAGATCCAGACGTGATTCATGCGCCAGTAGCTCTTCATCGTTGGCAAGAATAACGCGTAAGGCGCTGGACTGACGAATAATGCGCTGGATTTCGCCCTCCCCGACCTGCTGCTGCGAATCATTATCGGCGTTAAAGGCCAGCGCTGTCTGGCCGCCGGTCATGATCAGGTAGACATCGGCCAGGATCTGGGCATCGAGTAATGCCCCGTGCAGGGTTCGTTTGCTGTTGTCTATTTCATAGCGCGAGCACAACGCATCGAGGCTGTTACGCTTGCCGGGGAACATCCTTCTCGCCATCGCCAGACTGTCGGTGACTTTACAGAAGGTGTCGGTCTTCGGCAGGCCGCGGTTGAGCTTGCTGAATTCATAGTCCATAAAGCCGATATCAAACGAGGCGTTATGGATCACCAGCTCGCCGCCTTTGATGTAGTCGATGAATTCATCAGCGACGTCAGCAAAGGTGGGTTTATCCAGCAAGAATTCATCTGCGATACCGTGAACGCCAAAGGCTTCCGGGTCCACCAGCCGATCTGGCTTCAGGTAGACGTGGAAGTTATTGCCGGTAAGACGGCGGTTGATCACCTCTACCGCACCGATCTCAATGATCTTGTGCCCTTCATAGTGAGCACCGATCTGGTTCATACCCGTTGTTTCGGTATCGAGGACGATGATCCTGTCGGCGTTATGTGTGTCTGCAATACTCATTCTGAAAACCTGCTCTGTTCAACGGCGACATTGTAAACAACCTGACCAGGCGTTCAAAGCGCTAATCACCGTAACGATACAGTTCACAACTCTGTCGCAGGCAGATTGCGACACCTTTTTTCGCATGCCAGGCTGCTCCGATTCATCTCTTATCGCAGCAGGCGCTATGACTCTCAGGATCCCTTTTCAGGTCAAACTCTTCCTGGCGCTGGTGGCCTTTTCCTGTCTCCTTCTCGCGCTGCTGGGTGCCATCCTGTTTCATTTCATCGATCGGCAACTGCATCACGATATCGGCCAGCGCGCGCGGGTTCAGGCCAGCGAGATCGCCCTGATGCCCGATCTGGCGCTTAAGGTCGCCAACCGCGATCTGGCGGGAATTGCCCGGCTGATCCAGCCGCTGCGTAATCAAAGCGACGCCAGCTTTATCGTGATTGGCGACGTGCATGAACAGCACCTTTATCACTCCGAATCGCCGGAGCGCATCAATTTACCGATGATCGGCGGAGATAACGCGGAGGTGTTGCAGGGGAAAACCATTATCTCGGCGCGACAGGGCGGGATCGGATTTTCTCTTCGCAGCAAGGCCCCGATACGCAATGCACAAAATGAGGTCATTGGCATTGTCTCGGTCGGGTATCTGACCTCGTACATTAACAGTATCAACGCCCGCATTCTCTGGCAGGCCGGCTTATATGGCGTGGTGCTGTTATTGCTGCTGTTTATGTTCTCCTGGGTCTTTACCCGCAATGTCAAAAAACAGATGTTCTGGCTGGAGCCCAAAGCGATCGCTCTGCTGGTGCGGCAGCAAAAGGCTCTGCTGGAGGCGATGTATGAAGGGGTCTTCGCCATCAATGCGGAAAGACAGCTGATCTCCATTAACCGCGCCGCGCGCGAACTGCTCGACATCCGCCAGAGCGAAAGCGAGATCCTCGGCAAACCATTGGCGGCCGTGCTCCAGACGCCACCCACCTTTTTTACCGGGGAGAAAATGCCCGACGACGGTCATCATCACGATCAGATCACGGTCCTGAATCAACGGCAGGTGATCATCAACCGGGTGCCTATCGAACTGGAGCCGGGCAAGGAGAGCGGCTGGGTCTTTAGCTTCCGCGATAAAAATGACATCAACACCCTCAGCAGCCAGCTGAGCCAGGTGAAGCGCTATGCGGACAGTCTGCGGATTATGCGCCACGAGCAGATGAACTGGACTGCGACCCTGGCCGGGCTGTTGCAGATGCAGCGTTATGACGATGCGATGCGCTATATCGAGGCCCAGTCCGAAGGGGCGCAGGCGGCGCTGGATTTTGTCTCGACCCGCTTCACCTCCCCTGCCCTGTGTGGCCTGCTGCTGGGCAAATACGTTAGCGCCCGGGAAAAAGGTATCGAGCTGACCTTTGACCCGGCCTGCCAGCTAACCCACCAGCCGACGGCCATCAGCGAAACCGAACTGATGTCGATCATCGGCAATCTGCTGGATAACGCGGTGGAATCGACGCTGCAAACTCCCTCCCCCTGGTCGCCCGTGGCGCTGTACATTTCCGACCGAAACCACGAGCTGGTCATTGAGGTGGCGGATCAGGGCCGCGGCGTGGATGACCAGCTGAAAACCACTCTGTTTGAACAGGGGGTGACCAGCAAACCAACGCGCCCTGATGCCCTCACCGGGTCGGATCACGGTATCGGTCTGTATCTGGTGGCAAGCTACGTCCGACAGGCAGGCGGCAGTATCGAAATTGCAGACAACGCGCCGCACGGGGCGATATTTACCGTTTTTATCCCTTTACCGGTTACCGGGGCAACAGGACAGCACCATGAATAACACCCGTGAATTCGATGTCGTGATTGTGGAAGATGAACCCTATCTGGCCGGTTTGCACCGCGACTATATCGAACACCATTTCCCGCTGCGCGTGGTGGGGATTGCCGCCACCCTGGAGCAGGCCCGGTCCCTGTTACAGCTGCACCAGCCCCGGCTAGTGTTGCTCGACAACTATCTGCCTGATGGTCAGGGGGTGGATTTAATCGACAGCCCCCTGCTGAAAAGCTTTGATTGCTCGGTCATCTTCCTGACGGCCGCCAGCGATATGCAGACCTGCAGCCGGGCGATGCGCCACGGCGCGTTTGACTACCTGATCAAGCCGGTCTCGTTTCACCGTTTGCAGAGTTCGCTGGAGCGGTTTGTGGCCCTGTTGCGCACCTTGCGCAATGTGAAAGTGGTGGATCAGGACGCGCTGGACAAGCTGTTTAATCTGCCGACCCGCGCCACACCGCCCGCGCCATCAACCAAAGGCATCGAGCCCAATACCCTCGAGCGGGTTCAGCACGCTTTTACCACCAGCCCCGACCGTTGCTGGTCGGTTGAGCAGATTGTCGAGGAGGTGGGGATCAGTAAAACCACATGCCGCCGTTATCTGGAGTACTGCGTGGAGACAGGCTTTATCAGCGTTGAGATGCAGTATGGCAGTATCGGCCATCCGCGACGGCTTTACCGTAAGCTCGCCGAATGAGCGACTGCGTTTACCCTATCAACAGGTCCCCGGTGGCCTGTTTTTTTTGGCTTCTGCCGTGGTTTTTATGGTGTTAATTGCCGAATAAAAGCCAGCAATCACACTTCGGCGAGATAAAAATTGCGCCCGGTTGTCTGCGAAATTCGATGGGCTATGTTGAATTTTAGTTTCCCAAACGTAGCCATAGGTTAATAACAATGTTAAATAAATTACATCTTTCTCTGATTGCTACCGCTGTGCTGTTTTCTACGTCTGCCATGTCTGCTTTGCCTCAGGGCTATCCCGCCGATTATCAAAAGATCGTCGATGCTGCAACCAAGGAGGGTAAGCTGGTTGTTTACTCCACTACCGATACCAAAGCCGCAGGCCCGCTGATTCAGGGGTTTGAAGCGACTTATCCGGGGATCAAAGTGGAATATAACGACATGAACAGCACCGAGCTGTACAACCGTTATATCAGCGAACAGGCCGCAGGCAGCAGCAGCGGCGACGTGGTCTGGAGTTCATCCATGGATACCGCGCTGAAGCTGGCGACCGACTACGCGATGGAATATACCTCTCCTGAGCAGGGTCAGCTCCCGGCCTGGGCGGTCTGGAAAAACCGCGCCTACGGCACCACCTACGAGCCGGTGGTGTTTATCTATAACAAACGGCAGATCCCGGCCAACAGTGTTCCCGATTCCCATGCGGCGCTGGCGAAACTGATCGCCAGTCAACCCGATGAGTTCAGTAAGAAAGTCACTACCTATGATATTGAGAAATCCGGCCTCGGCTTTATGCTCTCGGTGCAGGATTCCCGCGCCGATCCGGCCTATTTCACCACGCTTGCTGACGTTGCCAAAGGCGGTTTAGCCGTGCAGTCCTCGACGGGCACCATGATGGAGCGTGTCTCATCCGGTGAAAACCTGATCGGCTTTAACATTCTCGGCTCCTATGCCGAAGCCCGTGCCAAAACGGACCCGGCGCTCGGCATCATCTACCCGAAGGATTACACCCTGGTGCTCTCCCGCGTCTCCTTTATCAGCCAGGGTGCGCAGAACAGCAACGCCGCGAAGCTGTGGCTGGATTATGTCCTGTCTGAAAAAGGCCAGAGTATTCTGGCGAACCAGGCCGACATCCCCTCGCTGCGCAATGATATCGAAGGTAACAACGATATCGCCGGGTTAACCCAACGCCTGGGCAACGCCCTTAAACCGATCCCGGTGGATGAAAACCTGCTGGAGTTTTTACAGCAGAAAAAACGCCTGGAGTACATCAAACAGTGGCGCGCTGCCGCCCAGAAATAGTGTCGATATGGCGTGTGGCGTCATGCCGCGCGCCCTTTCCTCTCGACTGTTTTCGCTGTTCAGGGTTGTACACTGTAGGGATGTGACATGAGTGCATTAGCCAGAAAGTGGCAGAGCTTGCCGCGTGGTATCGTGGTGTTGATAACCGCCCTGGTTATCTACGTCCCGCTATCGTTCATTGTGATACAAAGTTTTCTCTCCGCGCCGTTCTTTTCGCCATCGAAAACCTGGAGCCTGGAGTCGTTTAGCTTCATTTTTACCGATCCTGACTTTTATACCGCCCTGAAAAGCGGCTTTATTCTGGCGTTCGGCCTGGTCGCCATTGCCATCCCACTGGGCGGAATTCTGGCGTTTCTGATGGTGCGCACCGATTTACCAGGACGCCGCCTGATTGAACCGCTGATCCTGGTGCCTATTTTCGTCTCACCAATGGTGCTGGGCTTTGGCTATGTGGTGGCCGCCGGGCCGGTCGGTTTCTTCTCGTTGTGGGCGAAATCACTGATTGGCTTTGTGCCGTGGAACATCTACAGCATGCCGAGCATCGTTATCATCGCCGGCCTGACCCATGTCCCGCACGCCTATCTCTATATTTCGTCGGCGCTGCGCAGCGTGGGTTCGGATGTGGAAGAGGCGGCGCGCATCGCCGGTGCCACACCGCTGCAGGTGATGACCTCCGTCAGCCTGCCTATGGTGCGCCCGTCCATTCTCTATGCCTGCGTATTGCTGTTTTTCCTCGGGCTGGAGGTGTTTGGCCTGATGCTGGTGCTGGGCGATCCGGAAGGCAACCTGGTGCTGGCAACCTATCTGTATCAGTTGACCAATAAACTCGGCACCCCCTCTTATCACCTGATGGCGGCGGTGGCCGTGGTACTGATCTGCCTCACCATCCCGCTGGTAATGTTGCAACGCCGGTTGATGCGAACCGCGAACCGCTTTGTCACGGTGAAAGGTAAAGCCTCTCAGGCGCGCGCGCTGCCGCTCGGAAAATGGCGTTGGGTCGCCGGGGCGGTGGTGGCCTGCTGGCTGACCGTCACCATCGGGGTGCCGCTGGTGGGCGTCATGCTGCGCGCCTTTATCTCTAACTGGGGCGTGGGGGTCTCGCTCTGGGATGAGGTGTCATTTCACACCTTCCGCAGTATCTGGGAACAACCCAACCTGCTGCGGGCGATTGTCAACTCAATGGCCATCGGCGTCTTCGGCGGTGCCCTGGCGGTAGCCTGCTATCTGTTTATCGGCATCGCCATGCACCGCAAACCCGACGGTATAACGCGCGCGCTGGACTATAGCGTGCTGGTGCCGCGTGCGGTACCCGGCCTGCTGGCGGGACTGGCCTTCCTGTGGGTTTTCCTGTTCATACCGATGTGGCTGGATAACGCTCTGAAAACGGGTGTTCTTTCCGATATGCCGTGGTCGCAGGGTTTGCGGGACAATCTGGTGCCCTGGCTGCGTTCGTTGCGCAGCACCATTTTCAGCGTCTGGCTGGCCTATACCGTGGTGTGGATGGCTTACGGCTTGCGCCTGATCTCCTCGACGCTATTGCAGGTAGGGCCGGAGCTGGAAGAGGCCGCGCGCAGCACCGGCGCGAGCCGCGGACAGATCACCCGCCATGTCACTATTCCGCTATCCCGCTACGGGCTGATTGGCTCCTGGCTGCTGATGTTCCTGATCTTTGAACGTGAATACTCCACCGGCGTCTATCTGCTGTCGCCGGGGACAGAAACTATCGGCTCCATGCTGGTTTCGCTGTGGGCGGCCGGGGCGATTGATATTGTCGCGGCGCTCTCTTTTATCAACATCCTGCTGGTAGTGGTCGGCCTGGGTATCGCCCTTCGTTTTGGAGTGAAATTACATGATTGAATTATCGGTTGAAGATCTGCATTTAACCTATGGCGACAACCCGGTGCTGAAGGGGGTCTCCATGGAGCTCAAACCCGGCGAAGTTGTGTCGCTGCTGGGGCCTTCTGGCAGCGGCAAAACCACGCTGCTGCGCGCCGTGGCCGGGCTGGAAAAGCCGACCCGGGGCAAGATCACTATCGGCAAAAGAAGCGTCTATAACGGCACGCCGCGCAGCGAGATCCCCGCCGAAGAGCGGAACCTGGGGCTGGTGTTTCAGTCGTATGCGCTGTGGCCGCATAAGACGGTGTTTGAGAACGTGGCCTACCCGCTGAAGCTGCGTAAAGTGGCGAAAGCGGAAATCGCGCAACGGGTTGCCGCTGTGCTGGAGCAGCTCGGGCTCGGCCACCTCGCGCATCGCCATCCCCACCAGCTTTCCGGCGGGCAGCAACAGCGCGTGGCCATTGGCCGGGCGCTGGTTTACAACCCGCCGGTGATCCTGCTGGATGAACCGCTGTCGAATCTTGACGCCAAGATGCGCGAAGAGGCCCGGGTGTTCCTGCGCGAACTGATCGTCAAACTGGGCTTGTCGGCGCTGATGGTGACGCACGATCAGAATGAAGCCATGGCGATCTCCGACCGGATCCTGCTCCTGAATAACGGCAAGATCGAGCAACAGGGGACACCGCAGGAGATGTATGGCTCGCCAAAAACGCTGTTTACCGCGGAATTTATGGGCAGTAATAACCGCCTGCACGGCAAAGTAACCGACGTCCGCGACGGGAAAGCGCGCATTGAAGGTCATGACTGGGCTCTGTGGGGACGGGCCGGCGAAGGCGTTCAGCCCGGTCAGGAGGCGACGGCGGTGATCCGCGTGGAGCGCGTGGTGGTCACCGACGGTCCCGGGGAAAATCAGCTTGAGCTGCCCATGCTGACCAGCATGTATCTCGGAGACCGCTGGGAGTATCTGTTCCGCACGGCGGGGGATGATTTCGTCATCCGCGCCTACGGCGCAGAAGTGCGCGATCCGCAACATTGCCATCTGGCGTTGCCAGAGGAGCACGTCTGGATCTTCCCGAAATCCTGATCCCATTGGGGGCGGCCACCCGCGCCCCCTGTCGTTTTTTGCTGTGCTGACGGCAAGCATTTATGTCAGACTTATCGTTTTGATTACAGGATGTCTGCCAGGATGCGTAAACAGGTAGAGATTTACACCGACGGATCGTGCCTCGGCAACCCGGGCCCGGGGGGCTACGGTGCGATTTTGCGTTATCGCGAACACGAAAAAACCTTCAACGAAGGCTATCGCCTGACCACTAACAACCGTATGGAGCTGATGGCCGCGATTGTGGCTCTCGAGGCGCTGAAAGAGCACTGCGATATTGTGCTGAGCACCGACAGCCAGTATGTACGCCAGGGGATCACTCAATGGATCCATAACTGGAAAAAGCGGGGCTGGAAAACAGCCGACAAAAAACCGGTGAAAAATGTCGATCTCTGGCAGCGCCTGGATGCGGCACTCAGCCAGCATAAAATCCAGTGGGAATGGGTGAAAGGCCATGCCGGACATCCCGAAAACGAACGTTGCGACGAGCTGGCCCGCGCTGCCGCGATGAATCCGCAGCATGAAGACGTAGGGTATAAACCGGAAGCCTGATCAGGGCTTACGGTATTGACGCGTGGCGCCCACGGCGGCACGCAACCGCGTTTTGGCTTTACTTTGCTTCATGGGATTGAGGGTCAGAGGGATGGTTCGCTTGCGCGCCACAATCAGCTGCATACAGCCCAGCGCCGGAAAATGCGTGCTGAGCATCTTCCCGCCCTGCCGCGTCCAGGGTAAGACCTGAAAACCGCTATGGTACACCACCTCAAAGTTGAGCAGCGACAGCCAGTCCAGCTGACGCATCAGAGTGAACATCCGGCTGTTGTACGGCGGGGTACGGCGCAGGACCGGCACCAGCTTGCGCAAGCCCATCAGACTCATCGGGTTGAATCCGCTGATCACCAGCCAGCCATCGTCAATCAGCACCCGGTCGGCTTCGCGCAGTAAGCGGTGCGGATCGTCGCACCAGGGCAGCGAATGCGCCAGCAGGCAGGCATCAACGGATTTTTCCGCAAACGGCAGATGCAAGGGATTGGCCTTGACCTGAACCGGCTCGCCCCCCAGCGAAACGTTAACCTGATGTGAAATCCCACAACTTTCAGTGTTGATTTCCGCGCTCAGATTGCCAATCTTAAGCAGGTGAAAACCATACATTTTCGCGAACCAGGGCTTAAGCTGCTGCTCAAGCGCTTCGCGGTAGTATTCACCCCAGGGCAATTCCGCCCAATGTGCTGGTGCTGAGACAATCTGAGGTATCCTTGCCGGTTTCATCAAAACACCCGCCACGCTATGAGAGGTAATGTATGAATCTTATCAGTATTCCTGCTTTTCAGGACAATTACATCTGGGTTTTAACCAATGATGAAGGCCGTTGCATCATTGTCGATCCTGGCGAGGCTGAGCCGGTGTTGAAGGCCATTGAGCAAAACCAGTGGCAGCCGGAAGCAATTCTGCTAACCCATCATCACCATGACCATGTGGGCGGCGTAGCGGCGATCTGCGCAAAATTCCCGCATCTGGTAGTTTACGGCCCCGCTGAGACACAAAATAAAGGGGCGACACGCGTAGTCGAAGATGGAGAAAAGATCCTCATTCTTGCGTCGGAGTTTTCCGTAATTGCCACGCCGGGTCACACTTTAGGACATCTCTCTTTCTTCAATTTTCCTTATCTTTTCTGTGGCGATACAATGTTCTCTGGCGGCTGCGGAAGACTGTTTGAAGGCACGCCAGACCAGATGTACCAGTCCTTCCAGAAAATTAACGCCCTTCCCGAAGACACCCTCATTTGCTGCGCACACGAATATACTTTAGCGAATATGAAGTTTGCAACGCACGTTTTGCCGGAGGATATGGCGATTCAGGATTATTACCGCAAAGTTAATGAGTTACGTGCAAAAAACCAAAAAACACTCCCTGGAATTCTGAAAAATGAGCGTAAAATTAATTTATTTCTCAGAACAGATGACATTGATTTAATTAATAAAATTAATGAAGAAACAAATATGCAACAACCAGAAGAGATTTTCGCATGGTTAAGGGCGAAGAAAGATAACTTCTGATAATTGCGTGTTGCCTTTTTAAATATTCGTCGTTATCATCGCTCGTCTTTTAAGCAACTATTGACACACACATGAAGGCAAAAGCGATATTACTCGCCTCTGTCCTGCTTGTGGGTTGCCAGTCGTCTCAGAACACTGGCAACGTACAACAGCACGCACAGAGCCTTTCTGCAGCTGGTCAAGGGGAAGCAGGGAAGTTTACAAGTCAATCGCGATGGGCAGACGATGGGACGTCTTTCGCACAGGATCAAGACTTGTGGGTCTCTATTGGCGACGAGCTAAAGATGGGAATTCCGGAAAACAGCCGGATTCGCGAACAGAAACAGAAGTATTTAAGCAATAAGAGCTATCTCCACGATGTAACTTTACGGGCAGAGCCGTATATGTACTGGATAGCAGGGCAAGTTAAGAAACGTAACATGCCTATGGAACTGGTACTACTACCCATAGTGGAGAGCGCTTTTGAC
>Ga0065704_10071695_pt1 | contig 10233 bp, 11 predicted proteins | sample SwiRhicommuniRL2_FD_59091 | JGI IMG/M metagenome (GOLD analysis project Ga0065704, IMG submission 59091) | Switchgrass rhizosphere bacterial communities from Rose Lake, Michigan, USA - RL2 v2 (version 2) | ecosystem: Host-associated > Plants > Roots > Rhizosphere > Soil | place: East Lansing, MI | reverse complement strand
TCGAATTTTTTTAACCGCCCTAAGCAAAAAACCACTGAAAAACTGAAGGTCGAGTTAAAAATCGAAACAACCCCATCGAAAGCAGAGATCCTTGAGATCATAACATCCAGCGGCGAACTGGATGCTGCCGGGTGGGAAAAAGTAGGATTCATGGATCAAAACTCGCGAGTAACATGGGCTCACGAATATCGACTCACAGACTCCGTGTCCGTCGAGGATAATGGCACTGATATTTTCTCGGCTGCTCACCTATACAGTTACTTAGCCCATAAGCGTGACGAGTATATAACTAGTATAGAGAGACAGAAACAAATAGAGATTCAGGCCAAATCAGAGGCTACAGCGGCAGCCGAAGCGGCAAAGCTTTTGGAGCTAGCAACTGAAACAGAATCGAAGCCGGAGGCACTCAGTGCGGCAAGGGTATGAATGGACGGCCTATGTAGGCGCCCCGCTCGTATCGCTGGGGATAATTTTTTACCTCGTAAAAACCTCAGGAATAAATGTCAGTTATGCCGATATAAAAGATTATGGCGGAGCTCTCTTGAACGTTTCAGGGTCGGTGTTCACGATCATGGGGATTTGGGTGGCATACCTTTATCCCGATGCGCTAGTGCGTATAACGTCCAGAAACGTATCAAGTGGGGATTTCAGTGAAGCCAGGGAAAACTCATCCCGTTTAAAAACCATGGTTGGAAGTATAATTATTTCTGCCTTGGTCGCTATAGCGGTTGTTTATGTATTCCTAGGAAAAACATTGATTTCCAGCACCGTCTTTTATCACGACAATAGAGCAGAGATAAAGTCCCTTGCCATTTCGATAATAATATTGGCAACCGCCCTCCAGACAATATCAATACTCTACGTAATCAGATCTAACTTCCTATTCCTGGTTGAGTTCCATGAAAAACGAGTAAAACATGAAAAAGAAGATGACGTATAATTTTTCTGAATAACCCCACAACCACGGCCTCCACCCTCACCCTTACTAACTAGGCTCTGTACGAAACTCCTTGGAATATACTAACGCGTAAAATCGCGACTATAATGCGACATTATTTTTCGTACATTGCCTAGGTATGGGGACTGCTCTAAAAGCAATTCCGGCAACTCAAACATTGTTACAAAGTGTCGTTTTCTGAACTCATCATCAGCGAACCCGCACCGCACCCGTAGTACTGGTTACCTTTCTTGGTCTGGCATATTTCCAGATTGCGCTTACCGTCTTGGTTCTTGTCGAACTCGCGCATAGATCAACGTGGCATCGACGATGGTGCCCCGAGGCAACGACAGGCCACGATCACCCAGATAGCCATTAATCCCATCCAAAATCCCGGCCGCCAGATCATGCGTCTCCAGCAACCGATGGAAATAAGATGGTGGATTCGTCCGGGATGCGCTCCAGGTTTTTTCCCGGCAAATTGCCGCAGGATGGTGGTCTCGTAAGCGTCACTCCCATCGCCGGATCGTTGTAGCCAAACCGGTTCAGCATCAGATGGACACGCAGTATCGCCATCAATGGATAGTCTGGACAGCCGACTTTGCCCTTCAGGCATGTAGCCCAATCAGGGCCATCAAACCCTTCCACGGCACTACCTGATCCGTCTCGATCAGGGACAACTCCTTGCGAGTCTGTTTATGCTTGCCGGCATACTCGACATCGGCGAAGGCCATCTGCTTCATTGGCCAACTAGTGCAACTGGATCACCGTATTTCATCAGAAACGGGAAATCTTCTTCAGGTTTTCCTTAAGGGTTCGCTCGCAGCACCCAGCTCGCACCTCACCAATCTATCCCCCACAAAACTGAACACACAGCAGCCCCTCAAGAGACATCAGCAAAAATCCTTCCACAAAAAAAGAAAACTCTTACAATCCATCTCTCGATTTCTGACCTAGCACCCATCACATCAGCTGCGGTCAACCAGAGGCATGATTGTGAGCACAGCCGTTGATACCCCTACTCCCTTGGTCAACATCAAGCATCTAGCAACCGCACTACAGCGCTTTGCCGACGACCGCGACTGGCAGCAGTTCCACTCCCCCAAGAACCTGCTCCTGGCCCTTACCGGTGAAACCGGAGAGCTCTGCGAAATCTTCCAATGGATGAGCGAAGCCGATGCCATGGACGCAGCTAAGCGCCCAGAAACCGCTCAAGCGGTGAAGGATGAGTTGGCTGACGTACTGATGTACCTGGTGCGCCTAAGCACTGTGCTGGGCGTCGACCTCAACGAAGCGGTGACCAACAAACTCGCGTTGAACGGCCAGAAGTACCCCGTCGACAAAGCCAAAAGCACCAGCAAGAAGTACGACCAACTCTGACCCTCTGGGCTCTAAGGACTATTCGTGATCGTTTACGCCGCGACCAAACAGCAATTCCTCGACGTTTGCGATAACGACGATATCGAAGAGGTCATCCTCAAACACTTCAAAGAGGCCACGGGCAAGAAAGTGGCTGCTTCGGAGATCAGATCTTGGCAGGGTTCGCTGACTTATATGGCCAAGGCCCTGCGCGATAAGGATCTGCCGGATGACGCTGGCGTGGCCATTGAGCTGCACATTCCGCAGTCCATGAAACGCATCGACTTCTTGCTGACAGGCCACGATCAACATCAGACCAAAAATGCAGTGCTGGTCGAACTGAAGCAGTGGAGCAAAGCCAGCGCCACCAATAAAGATGCAATCGTGAAAACGGCGCTAGGTGGTAGTCATGTGGAAACCATCCACCCGTCCTATCAGGTGTGGTCGTACGCCACTTTGCTGGAGGGTTTCAATGAAGCCGTCTATGACAAAGGCATCCAAGTCCGCCCCTGCGCCTATCTGCATAACTATGTCAGCGATGGCGTTATCGACTCGGCTCACTACGACGCCTATACCAGCAAGGCACCGTTGTTCCTTAAGGGCCCAGATGAGCTGACGAAGCTGAGAAGCTTCCTCAAGCAGCACATCTATTACGGCGACAACAAAGAAGTGCTTTACGAGCTTTCCAGCGGCAAGATCCGTCCGTCCAAGGCTTTGGCTGAAGCACTTAGCGGGCTGATGGAGGGCAAGCCTGAGTTCGTACTGATTGATGATCAGAAGGAAGTTTTTGAGTCAGTACTATCTGCGGTCAAAGAAGCCTCCGCCGACGCTCCAAAGGTCGTGATCATTGAGGGCGGCCCAGGTACCGGAAAAACGGTCGTGGCCATCAATTTGTTGGTAAGGCTCACCGCCTTACAGCTGATGAGCAGGTATGTCTCGAAAAACGCCGCGCCACGAGCCGTATACGAGAAGAAACTGATCGGCACCATCAAGCCCACCAAGTTCTCCAGCCTGTTTTCCGGTTCGGGCGCCTATATGGAGATTAAGCCCAACTTTTATGACGCGCTGATCGTTGATGAAGCCCACAGGCTCAATGAAAAAAGTGGTTTTTATGGCAACGAGGGCGACAACCAAATCAAGGAATTGATCGGGTCCGCTAAATGCACAGTGTTCTTTATCGACGAAGATCAGCGCGTGACCTTAAAGGATATTGGCAGCAAACAAGCGATCCGCGCGTTTGCCAAGGCCAGAGGGGCAACGGTGGAGGAATACACCCTGTCTTCCCAGTTCCGTTGCAGTGGTTCCGATGGCTACTTGGCGTGGCTGGATGACGTATTGGGTATTCGCGAGACCGCCAACCCATTGCTCGATGCTAGCGAGTACGAGTTCAAGGTGTTCGACTCCCCGCAAGCGATGCACGAGGCCATCGAGCAAAAGAATCATGGAAACAAAGCCCGGGTTGTCGCCGGTTACTGCTGGCCATGGCGTAGCAAGAAAGACTCCAAAGCCAAGGATATTGAGATCGGTGACCACTACGCTCGCCAATGGAACCTGGATCAGGACGGCAGCTTGTGGATCATCGCGGAGAACTCCGTGGAACAGGTCGGCTGCATCCATACCTGCCAAGGGCTGGAAGTGGATTACATCGGCGTGATCATCGGGCCGGACTTGATCGTGCGGAATGGCCAGGTAGTGACTTCGCCCCATGAGCGGGACAAGTACGACAAGTCGATTCGTGGCTGGAAAAAGTTGATGAAGGAGCAGCCTGTTCTGGCGCAGCAAGAGACGGACCTAATCATCAAAAACACCTATCGAACCTTGATGACCCGTGGGATGAAAGGTTGCTACCTGTACTGTACCGATCCAGAGACTGCGCAATATTTTGCAAGCCGGCTAGCCGAGCAAAGCAACAATTAATCGATGGTACTAACCCGAGCACAGCACTCAAGAAAGCGGCTGTGTTCGGGAAGCATCTATCAGGGCGTCCCCCTCCTCCAGCGAACATCATTCGCACACGGCATGATTCCCAAACGCTATCAGACGAGAATATTCTTACTGAATATTGCGTTTCTTCCCACAAAGAAACGGGAAACCTACGGATAGCCCCATGCCCCCTTCCCCCACCAGTAATCAGTCCAATCCCCCTTGGAGTCGCGACGAACTTGTCCTGGCCCTGGACCTTTACCTGCGCCATCGCGATGGTTTGCCCGGGAAGAACCACCCGGAGGTCCAAGCCTTATCACAGAGCCTCAATCTCATTGGCAACGCTACTGGCGTGAGTAAGAACCAGAGCTTTCGCAACGCCAATGGTGTCTACATGAAGCTCAATAATTTCCGGCGCTGGGACCCGGGCTACACCCACTCCGGTCGTACTGGTCTTGCGAAAGGCAACAAGGATGAAGAGTTGGTATGGCTGGAGTTCGCTAACAACCCCAAACGACTCGCCGAAGTCGTGGCCGCCATCAACGCCAACGTCGAGTCCGACACGACTACAGCCATAAATTTAAATGAAGAGGAAGAACCGGGCTTCTTCGAGGCAGAGGAAGGCAAGGTGCTTACCCGAGTGCATCGGGTACGGGAAAGGGACAAAAAGCTCGTCAAACACAAAAAGGACGAAGCCCTTAAGAAGCACGGTGAACTCAAGTGCGAAGCCTGCGGCTTCAACTTCAGCAAAACCTATGGTGCAGATATCGAAGGCATCATCGATATTCACCACACTAAGCCACTGCACACACTCCAACCCGGCGACAAAACCAAGCTCACTGACCTGGCGTTGCTATGTGCTAATTGTCATCGCGTGGTGCATTCGCGACGTAAGTGGCTGAGCGTGGCTGAGGTGAAGGCACGCTATCAAACCAATCGCGAGTAAGCGGCGTTTTACATCACCCGATGTTGGTGGTTTTTGGATGGATTATGGAGCGCTTGTCACCTCAACCACCGCACCGTCATCAAAATGCGCAAACAGCTGGCTGGGTCATCTAGTTATTGCCCACCCACCTCGCCCCTTGTGCAGTCAATCGGTACTTCTGTACGGGGCTGCGTGGCGAATCGGGATCAGTCATTTCGACCAATCCAGCGGCTAATGCCGGGTTCAGATAGTTGTTACGGAAGGTAGGGCGATGTGCCAATTGCAAGTGCTGCATCAGTTCCCCCGCTTTGAGGGCAACACCGCCATTCAGAGCGTGAAGCAGTCGAGCTACTTGGTCGCTTACTTGATCGGTTACTTGATCGCTTTGGCTGCTATCAAGCAGAGCCTGCTGCAACGCTTGCAACATGAACTCGACAAAAGGCGTGGCCTCGGATTGTTGATCCGCAGCACTCAGGGCAGCGTAATAAGCGTCCTGTTGCTCACGAATCACCGTCTCCACCGGCAGCCAGGCCAGAACGGGACGCCACAGGCTCAGTATCAGCGTTTGCCACAAGCGCCCCATCCGCCCGTTGCCGTCGGCGAACGGGTGGATGAATTCGAATTCGTAGTGAAATACACAGCTGGCAAGCAGTGGGTGCAGATCAGTGTTGGATAACCAGTTGAGCAGGTCGTCCATTAGCGTGGGCACACGGCTGGGTGGCGGGGCCATATGCACCAACCTTTCCTCTCGGTAGATGCCGACTCCGGCACGACGCAACTGCCCGGCATCGTCGATAAGCCCGTGCATCAGTACGCCATGGGCTTGCAGCAAGTGTGCACGTGAAGCTGGCTGCCAACCGGACATGGCCTCATAGGCGGCAAAGGCATTGCGCACCTCCTGGATCTCACGGGGCAGGCCTAACACCCGTCGACCATCCAGCACAGCCGTGACCTGCTCGATACTCAGCGTGTTGTTCTCGATGGCCAGCGAGGCCTGGATGGTGCGAATACGATTACCCCGCCGCAGCTGTGGCGTCAGGGTCGACTCATGCCGTGCCGACAGTCGTCCGACCTGCTCGCTGATCTGTGCGACCAAGGCGAGCATGGTTGGGGTCAGGGTCAACGGCGGCTGGTAGCGGCTCATAGGGTTATCCGCTGCGCTGTGAGGGGCTTGCGTTTACTCATGCGCAAACCTCTCATTCCCTGGCCCTCGGCAAGACTACTTGCGACCTTTTGGTCCGTCATGGACTAATTCCTACTTTCGACGCAAATGAATTGCGCGATGAAAATGAAAAACCGATCACGAAGATGCGGCCCAAGGTGGGCTGCATGATACCGGGCTCGTGGCTTTTCAAGCCATTTTCAATGCCTGCCCCTTTAACTCTCTAACTCCTCCATCATTTCACGCGCAGCTTCGAGATATTCCGTTAGCGGCACCTCCACTAAAGCAACGTGCATGGGAGCAAAATAATTCAACTCACCGCTGTAAGCATTTTCCAAGCGTATTGTGGATGGGGTTGCACAATCAGCCTCGATAGCAAGCTGATAGGCATCGGACCGATCAGCTTTGAAGCTAATTAAAGATCCGTCGTTCAGATAAACTTTCGTATGTTCAAGGAGTTCAAAAGCAGTTTTCTCATCGAGTTCATGTTCCTCAACGAGATCACCAATAACCTTTTTCATAGCCAGAGAGTTTTTGGACTTGAACTCCTCCTCGTCCCAAAAAAACTCACCTATTCCACGGTAAATTTCTGCCCCCCAACCTTGATAACCATCGAGAGAAAGCTCCCAGTCACCATCATCAGGCTGATCAGCGGCATCATCTAGGAGCCGGACCCTTTGCACCAGATCAGGATTTACTATCAGAACTTTATTATTAAGCGTGCTAAGCAATAGCCAACCTGAAGAAGAGTGCCGCTCCGACAGTAAGCGACTAATCCTTCCACATTCATTTTCGGTAATCGGATACCACTGACTTTTGGCTTTTCCGGGTAGAAGAAGCCCAATATGCCCCCAAAATCCGTCAATATTTTCGTCCTGAGGCCTCCAGTGCTGTGAGGGTATTTTTGCCCGCCCCACTGAATATTCCAGCAAGTCGTCCACGCTTGTTCCCATTAGCGTCGCGATATCCCTCAAAGTCGCGAAACTAGGCTCTGCATCCCCTCGCTCCCATCGGGCAACTGTCTGCTGGGAGACACTCAGATGACTCGCTAACTCAGCCTGAGTCATCCCTAAAGCCTTACGTAATTCCTTCAATCGCTCCATAACTCGCTCGCAAAAAACACCAAAAAAGTGTTTTTACTCGAAATAAGAGTTAAAATCAACATATCCAGATAGGACAGCACCTCTACCCGATCTAGGCAGAGCCTCAAGGGGTCAGTAGGCTGCTTGCTACCTACCTTCTCGTACCAACAAACCGCTCCCCTTCCCCAACAACCCCAACTTATCCGGATTACGCATGATAAAGACGCGGTTCACCCGCCCCCCTTCGTCATACCCAAAACTCACCACCGCCACCACCTCTCCCTCTCCTCTTAACACCACCCCACGCCCACCATTGATCTCCACCTCCTGCCACTGATACTCCCGCCAGTACTTGCTCAACGACTCCCCCACAAACCCCAACACCGCCTCCAACCCATACAAGGTCTCGCGAATGGCGCTGGCTTTGCCGCCGCCGTCGGCGCACAGCTCGACGTCTTCGGAGAGCATGGCGGCCAGGCCTTGGGTCGAGCCGCTGGTGATGGCGGCGTGGAAGGCGCTCAGCAGTTGTTGCTGGCGTGAAGGTTCCGGCTGGTAGCGCGCTTGGGTGTTGCCCAGGCTGGCTTTGGCGCGGGAGACCAGCTTGCGGCAGGTGGCTTCCTGGACGCCGAGGGTTTGTGCGACTTGGGGGTAGTCCAGGTCGAAGATGTCGTACAGCAGGTAGGCGGCGCGTTCCTTGGGGGTCAGGCGTTCGAGTAGCAGCAGGAAGGCGGTGGACAGCGACGAGGCCAGTTCATGGCTCTGTTCCGGGGAGTCGTGATGCAGGCTGTGGATCGGTTCCGGCAGCCAGGTGCCGACGTAGTCCAGGCGCGAGCGCTGGGCCGAGCGCAGCAGGTCGATGCAGTGCCGGGTGCAGGCGGTGGTCAGCCAGGCGGCCGGGGTGGCGATGGAGGCCTTGTCGGCCTCCAGCCATTTGATGAACAGGTCCTGCACCACGTCCTCCGCTTCGGCGCGCGAGCCAAGGAGGCGGTAGGCCAGGCCCAGCAGGAAGCTGCGACGGCTTTCGAACACCGTCGTGTCATCGATTCGATCCATCCTCAGTGCCTCGACACCTGTAAGCGATTCCACAGGTTGATCATGCCGATATCGGCCGTCAAGGCGGCGATCTGCGCTTCGCTGAAATGTTCGCGCAGGGCGGCGCGCAACGGGCCGAAGTCGGTGTCTTCGCGCAGCACGGTGAGGGCTTCGGTCCAGGCCAGGGCGGCGCGTTCGGCGGCGCTGAAATCGCTGACATGGCGCCAGACCACCAGGCGGTCCAGGCGCTCGTTGCTTTCGCCGTCTTCACGGGCTTCGCGGGTGTGCATCTTCACGCAGAAGCCGCACTGGTTGATCTGCGAGGCGCGCAACACCACCAGGTGGTGCAGCTTGCGCGCAAGGCCGTGGGCATCGATCAGGCCGTGGACCTGGCCCAGGCTTTCGAAGATTTCGGGGATGGTTTGCAGCAGGTTGACGGCTTGGGTCGGGTGGCTGGATGACATGGGGTGGCTCCGTTAATTGAGGGATACACCGACATGACGGGCCAGGTGGATGGTTTGTGACGGGGGAGCGGAAAAATAATTCGGGCTCCGATAAGGCGGCTCAAACCGCCTGAGGATTCAGCGCATAAAACTCATGCAGCTTGGCCTGCAGCAGCTTCTTGTCCGGCAGTTGGGTCTGATACTCGGCGATCAAGGCGGGCGACAGTGAGCGGCTAAGGGCGTACTCGACCACCTCGTCGTCCTTGCTGGCACAGAGCAGCACGCCCAGGGCCGGGTTCTCATGGGGTTTGCGCACCTGGCGGTCCAGCGCTTCCAGGTAGAAATCCAGCTTGCCCAGGTATTCCGGCTCGAAGCGCCCGACCTTGAGCTCGATGGCCACCAGACAATTCAAGCCGCGATGGAACAGCAGTAGATCCAGCACGAAATCACGCCCGCCAACCTGCAAGGGATAGCGCGAAGCGACAAAGCAGAAGTCGCGGCCCATTTCGATCAGAAAGTCTTTGAGTTGCCGCACCAGCCCCTGATGCAAATCCGCTTCGTTATGCCCCGGGGCCAGGTCGAGAAACTCCACCACATAGGCATCCTTGAACACCTTCAACGCCTCGGGATGAATTTGTCTCAACACTGTCGAGACTTTTGCCGGTTGAGTCAGTAAACGCTCAAAGAGAGCTGATTTGATCTGGCGCTCCAGTTCCCGGGTTGACCATTGTTCCTGGATCGTCATGCGTAGGTAGAACTCGCGCTCTTCTGGCCGCTTGCCTTGCGCAAGAATGATCAGGTTCTGGGTCCAGGGTAATTGTGTCAGCAGTGCTGACACTTTCTCCTCGCCTCGATAAACCTCATAGAACTGCCGCATGCGGAACAGGTTACGCCGGGTAAAACCCCGCAACCCCGGCTGCTGCCGCGCAAGATAATCCGCCAGTTGCTGAACCACTCCATCGCCCCACTCCGCCGCCTGGATCTTGCGACTGATATAGGCACCGACCTGCCAATACAGCTCCACCAGTTCGGTGTTCACCGCCCGCATCGCCCGTTGGCGCGCGGCGGCGATCATTTGCGCCACTTCGTTGAAGGCCGCATCGGTGGATGGCAGTGCTTGATTCATAAAATGGGTCCTGCCTGAAGGATGTAGTCCACCATCATCAGGCGGCCCTCAATCAACGTGCAGTCAGCCGCTTCTCCTTCTATTGAGCGAAATTTCCTGGATTGAGCAACGCCGACAGCGCTGTCACCCCGGCATACACTCAAAATCCCGCACGCTCGCCACCTGCTTCCCCTCCCCGTCATACAACCGCGCCCGCACCTCAGTCCCCAAGGTCGACTCCACCAGCTTGTAATGCTCCCCCGCC
>Ga0065704_10071694_pt1 | contig 10238 bp, 6 predicted proteins | sample SwiRhicommuniRL2_FD_59091 | JGI IMG/M metagenome (GOLD analysis project Ga0065704, IMG submission 59091) | Switchgrass rhizosphere bacterial communities from Rose Lake, Michigan, USA - RL2 v2 (version 2) | ecosystem: Host-associated > Plants > Roots > Rhizosphere > Soil | place: East Lansing, MI | reverse complement strand
TTCCAGCGGCTCGCTCGGCACTTCGAACATCATGTGCAGGAAGCGGTCGACGTACTCGAGGTTGTTGCGCGGATAACGGATCGGCCAGCCGATCGAGTAGCGGTAGGCGGCGGCGGCCAGGGTCGGCATCTTCGCCAGCAGGCGGATGGCGGCCAGGCGGCGCTGTTCGGGATCTTCCTGGTCCAGCGTGTCGTGGTAGAACGCCGACAGCGAGGCGACCGTGCCGGCCAGCATGGCCATCGGGTGCGCGTCGTAGTGGAAGCCGTGCAGGAAGTTCTTCAGCGACTCATGCATCATCGTGTGATGCGTGACTTCGTGCTCGAAGCTGGCGAACTCTTCCTTGGTCGGCAGTTCGCCGTTCATCAGCAGGTACGACACTTCCAGGAAGCTGGAATGCTGCGCCAGTTGCTCGATGGGGTAGCCGCGGTACAGCAGCACGCCGTTGTCGCCGTCGATGTAGGTGATGGCCGACTTGCAGCTGGCGGTAGCGGTGAAACCGGAGTCGTAGGTGAAAAGACCCGTTTCCTTGGTCAGCTTGGAAATGTCGACACAGTCGTTGCCAAGCGTGGGTTTCAGGACTGGCAGGACGACGGATTTGTCGCCGGCATTCAGCGTGACCTGGTCAAGTTCGGACACAGTGTGCGCTCCTTCGTGGGGTAACGCCGGCCGGAAGCCGGGCGGCGCGGGACGGGAGTCCAGGGAGTGAACCTTGGATGACCCGAATTATCGCACAGCGGGTTTGGAGCCGTCGCTCGATACAGCACCAAAGTCAGACCAAAGAATGAGGCCGCTGGCGCAACCGTGCGTTCCGGCGCCGCGCATCATCGGGGACGCGCAAACGCGAACGGCCGCGCACTAGGCGCGGCCGCAGGCGGATCAGGCGAACGACGGTTCGATCAGCGCGCGTAGCGCTTCTGGAACTTGTCGATGCGGCCGCTGGTGTCGATGACCTTGTGCTTGCCCGTGTAGAACGGGTGCGAAGCCGAGGAGATTTCGACCTTGATCAGCGGATAGTCGTTGCCGTCTTCCCACTTCGTCGTTTCCTTGCTGCCCAGCGTGGAGCGGGTCAGGAACTTGAAATCGGAGGTCACGTCGTGGAAGACGACTTCGCGGTAATTGGGATGGATGTCGGCCTTCATGGCGGGCACACCGTGTCGCGGGAATGGAAGAGCGGCATTGTAGACTGCCCTCCCGGTCCGGCGCAACCCGCGCTTCAGGCCGCCGCCAGGGCCGCCTGGATCAACGCCTCGAACCGCTGCTGGTCGTAGCGCAGCAGGATGTTGGCCTTGTCGGGCCGTCCGCCTTCCCGGCGCCAGTCCACGATGGACGCCCCGCGGGCATGGACACCCGCCAGTTCGATGGCCAGCGGCCGTTCGGCCAGTTCCAGCGCCCCCTCCGGTGCCAGCACGAAGGCCATGGCCAGGGCATCGGCCGCATACCAGTGGTCGCCACGTCGGTCGGCGGACCACAGGCGGGTCTTCTCGGAAATGCGGTCGTAGAAGCGGGCACGGTCGGAATCCACCCCCAGCCAACCCGCCACCCGCTCATGATGGAGACCGTGGGCGATGGTGGCCTCCCAGTCGGCCAGGTCGTAGTGCTCGAACGCCTCGAGCACCAGGTGCGCCGCTTCCGGATCGAAGAAGAAATTGAACTCAGCCGCCGGCGTGATGTTGCCGTGGCAGGTCACCGCCCCCCCCATCACCACGAAGCGCGCGATCCGCCGGGGCAGCGTGGGGTCCAGCTTGAGCGCCAGCGCGATGTTGGTCAGCGGCCCCAGTGCGACCAGTACCAGCCGGCCCGCGTGTTGGTGCGACAGACGCAGGATCGCCAGCGCCGCGTGTTCGGCTTCCGCCTGGCGGGAAGCCGGCGGGAAGCCGACATCACCGAAGCCGTCCTGCCCATGCACGTAGCCCGCATCCGGCGATGGATGCAGCAGCGGCGCAGGCGCCCCGGCGAACACGGGAATGTCTTCGCGACCGGCCACTTCACACAGCTTCAGCGCATTTCGCACGGTGTGCTGCAAGCCCACGTTGCCGGCCGCGATGGTCAGGCCGACGATGTCGTGGCGCGCATCGTTGAATGCCATCAACAGGGCCAACGCATCGTCGACGCCGGGGTCAGTGTCGATCAGCAGGGGAATCTTGTCCGTCATCATCTTCTCTTCGTCTTCTCGGCCGCCGAGTCTCGCACCGCAGACGGTGCCATGGAAGCATGCGTGTCATGTGGGAGGGGCTTCAGCCCCGAGGTTCTTCGGTCAGCCAATTGAAGCCTGATCGAAAAGCATCGGGGCTGAAGCCCCTCCTACAAGAGACGACCTACGCGGACGCGTACCGCGCCGCGCCGCCGACCCAGCGCTGGATCACGCGATCCGCCGCCCCGGGGTCGTCGGCGAGCAGCCGCTCAGCCAGCGCATGTACCTGTGGAAGCAGGGCTGCATCACGCGCCAGATCCGCTACGCGGAAGGCCGCCAGTCCTGTCTGCCGCGTGCCGAGCAGTTCGCCGGGGCCACGCAGTTCCAGATCCTTCTCCGCGATCACGAAGCCGTCGTTTGTCTGCCGCATCGTCGCGAGCCGGTGCTTGGCCATCATCGACAGGGGCGGCTGGTACATCAGCACGCAGGTGGATGCCGCCGCGCCGCGACCGACGCGACCGCGCAACTGGTGCAGCTGGGCCAGACCCAGGCGCTCCGCGTTCTCGATGATCATCAGTGACGCGTTAGGCACATCGACGCCGACTTCGATCACCGTCGTCGCGACCAGCAGGTCCACTTCGCCCTGCTTGAAGCGCCGCATCGTGTCCTGCTTGTCCGCTGCCTTCATGCGCCCGTGCACCAGCGCGATACGCGCCGCGGGCAGCGAGGCCGACAGTGTTTCGAACGTGGTCTGTGCCGCCTGCGCGACGACTTCGTCGCTGTCGTCGATCAGCGTGCACACCCAGTAGGCCTGGCGTCCTTCGGCGCAGGCGGTGCGGATGCGTTCCACCAGTTCCGGCCGTCGCTCCGCGCTCAGCGCAACGGTCTGCACGGGTGTGCGCCCCGGCGGCAGTTCGTCGATGGCCGATACATCCAGATCCGCGTACGCCGCCATCGCCAGCGTGCGGGGGATCGGCGTGGCCGTCATCACCAACTGGTGCGGCACATGGTGCTCGCCCGCCCCCTTGTCGCGCAGCGCCAGGCGCTGGTGCACGCCGAAACGATGCTGCTCATCCACGATGGCCAGGCCCAGGTCGTGGAAGGTCACCGCCTCCTGCATCAGCGCATGCGTGCCCACCACCACCTGCGCTTCACCGGACGCCACCTGCGCCAGCACGTTCGCACGCGCCTTGCCGGTGACCTTGCCGGCCAGCCACGCAACGCGCACGCCGAGCGGCTCCAGCCAGGCACGCAGGTTGGCCAAGTGCTGCTCCGCCAGCAACTCGGTGGGCGCCGCCAGCGCCACCTGCTTGCCCGCTTCCACCGCGAGCATGCCCGCCAGCGCGGCCACCACGGTCTTGCCGCTGCCCACGTCGCCCTGCACCAGCCGCAACATCGGCGATGGCTTGCGGACATCCTCGCGGATCTGCGCGAACACGCGCTGCTGCGCGCCCGTCAGCTTGAACGGCAACGCCTTGACCAGCGCTTTCGCCAGCGCGCCCTTCCCCGTCAGCGCGGGCGCGTGGCGCTGCTGCAATGCCAGACGCTGGCGACGCAGACTCAGGTGATGGGCCAGCAACTCCTCGATGGCCAGCCGGCGCTGAGCAGGATGCGTGCCCAGTGCGAGCGCTGCGACGTCGGCGTTGCGCGGCGGACGATGCATCGTCAACAACGCGTCGCGCAGCGAGGGCAGGCCCAGGCCTGCCAGCAGCGGCGCAGGCAGGAGTTCCAGCGCATCGCCGGCCGGCAGCCGCTCCAGCGCCTGCCCGATCAGCTTGCGCAGCGTGGCCGGCCCCATGCCCTCGACCGCCGGGTAGACCGGGTCGAGGGCGTCCCCCAACGCCATCTCGTCGTCATCGCCCAGCACACGGTAACTGGGATGCACGATCTCCAGCCCGTTCTGGCCCGGCTTGGGCGTGCCGTAGCAGCGGATGCGCGCACCCACGGCAAACTGCGCTACCTGCGCCGCGCGGAAATGGAAGAAACGCAACACCAGCGTGCCATGCGATTCGTCGCCCACGGCCACGCGCAGTACGGGCCGGTAGCGGAAGCCGCGCTCCACGGCCTCGACCCGACCTTCGACCTGCGCGGGCACACCGGGCTGCAGTTGCCTGATCGGGGTCAGCGCGGTGCGATCCTCGTAGCGCAGCGGCAGGTGCAGCCAGAGGTCCTGCATCGTCGACAGTCCGCGCGCGGCCAGCTTCTCCGCCACGCGCGGCCCCACGCCCGGCAGGCGGCTCAGGGGTTCTGCGGAAAGATCGATGGGGGGGGCTTCACGACGTGCGGGCATGGCGCAAGGATGCCGGGAACGGCCCGAAACAAAAACCCCGGCACCTCACGATGCCGGGGCCCACGTCCAGCGCGTCTCCGCGCGGCTCAGAACTTCACGACGACTTCCATTCCGTAGGTGCGCGGCTCGCTGATGGTGGCCCCCACCACGCCCAGCGGTCCGCGCCCGTAGGTGTTCAGGCCCTTCACGTACTGGTTGTCGAACACGTTGTTGCCATAGATCGCCCAGCTCCAATGTCCGCTTGGCGCTGTCCAGCCGATACGCATGTCCGTGCGGTCACGCGCTTCGCCGATATCGAGCAGCGCATTGACGCCACAGTCGCCCTGCAGGTCGGAGCCGGCATTGCAACGGCTGCGTCCGCGGTAGGCATGGCGTGCGGAGAAGCGCAGATCGCCGTGTCCGGCCAGGTCCACGCGATACGCCGCGCCGATCGATGCGGTGAACCGCGGCTCACCGGTGGGCTCGCCATCCAGGTCGATGCCTTCCGGCGTCACGTAATCCTTGTACTTGGAATCGATCCATTCGGCCTGCGCATCCAGCGTGAATGCATCCGTCACTTTCCAGCGCATGTCGAAATCGATGCCGGTCGCTTCGAGGTCGCCGGTATCGAACACGAAGCGCGGGATGTCGACCGGGTTGTTCGGGTCGGGATCGATCAACCGGATCGACTGCCGGTTGTCGTAACGGTAGTGGAACAGCGATGCGTTGTACGAAAAGCGGCCGAAGGACTGCTTGATGCCGGCCTCCAGGTTCCATACATCCTCGTTCTCGAACGCAGGGCCGATCTGCAGTGCATTGAAGCCACCGGCCTTGTAGCCCTTGGCCAGCGAACCGAACACCATCGTCCTGTCGTTGACGTGGTAGTCCACGACGAAGCGCGGGCTGAAATCGCTCCAGCTGCGCTTGTCGCGCACCAGCACGCCCTTGTTCACCATGGCCGGCGGATCGATGAACGCCATGTCGAAGGTCAGCAGTTCACGTGTGATCGGAATTCCCATCTGCTCCAGCGCAGCGAAGAACCCGAGCGACTCCAGCAGATCCAGCTTGCCTTCCAGCTCGGGTGCATTGCGTGGCGTGTTGAGCCAGGTGAAGTCCTTCTCGTCGCGCGTGTAGCGCAGGCCGAAGGTCAGGTTGAGCTTGTCGGACGCGCGCCAGATCACGTCACCGAAGGCGGCGTACGCGGTGGTCGACAACGTATTGGTGAAACGCTCGTTCCAGCGGTCGCCCACCAGGGACACCGGGATGCCGACACTTTGCGCGAGCATGGACGTGAAGTTGAACAGGCTACCGTCCGGGACGCCCATCTCGTAAGCCACGCCCAGGTTGCGCACGATGTTGTCCACCGCCTCGGTATTCGTGTTGACCTCGCTGGTCTGGTCGGCATCCTCCTTGAAGAAGCTGGCACCGGCCACCCAGTCCAGGCGCGCGTTGCTGCCGGCGAACTTGAACTCCTGGTAGAACGTCTCGTTGCTTTCGGTATTGACCGAATCGATGTACAGGTCGGCCCGGTTGGTGCCGTCCTCCTCGGTCTGGTTCAGCGAATCGTACTGCCGCCACGACGAGGTCGACGTCAGGTTGCCCCACGTGAATGCGTGGTCGACGATCAGGGTGACGCCGTCGAACGTGCGCCACTCGGCGTTCTCCGCATCGCTGTAGGTCGACACCTCGCGCGGGTCGAAGTAGTCGTCCGGATCCACGGGCACCGGGGGGCGCTGCGGGTAGGCCGGCAACGGCACAATCCCGGTGGTCACACGGCCGTTCTGATCCAGGCTCTCGTGGTCCCAGCTGACCAGGGCGGTGGTGTTCTCGCCCATGCGGACCTGCCACGCTGCGCGCGCCGCCCACACGTTCTCTCCCCCGAGGTCCTTGCCGGTGGCGCCGTCCTGGAACCAGCCGTCGCTGTGGTTGAACAAGGCGTTGACGCGCAGCGCGGAGGTCTCGCTGGTGGGGATGTTCCACATCGCATCGGCGTACTGCTTGCCGTAGTTCCCCAACCGCAACCGCAGGCGCGCCTCGGTTTCGTCCTGCGGCCTGCGCGTCACCAGCGAAATCGCACCCGCCGCCGTGTTGCGGCCGAACAGCGTGCCTTGCGGGCCTTTCAATACCTCGATGCGCTCGACATCGAGGAACGGCAGCAACACGCCGCCGCCGCGACCGCCGTACACGCCATCCACGAATATGCCGACCGCCGGATCGGTCCCGATGCCGAAGTCGCTGGTCTCCACGCCACGCAGGCGGAACGAAGGTTGCGTTGGCTGCACGGCATCCACCACCAGGCCAGGCACGAACGCATCGATGTCACCGAGGTTTTCCGCCGCCACGTCGTCGAGCAGTTGCTGATCCACGACCTGCAGTGCGATCGGCACGTCCTGGAGCTCCTGCGAACGGCTCTGCGCGGTCACGGTGATGGTGTCCAGGTCGGTGGCCTGCTGCTCGCCCTCGGGCGTGGCCTGCGCCCAGGCCGTGCCGCCCGTGCCCAGCACCACACAGCCGCCGAACAGTGCGCGACGCAGACCCACGACCAGATTCCGTTGCATCACTTTCATCACTCCCTCCCGAGAAGCGTTGTGCGGATACCGGCTTCAGACGGCCGGCGGCGGTTGAACGTCTGTTTCATTCGCTGCATCGCAGCTTCCCGGCTGCGCATTGATCCACGCGCGGATCAGGTCGACGCCCTCGCGGTGGACGACCGACCGGCCCAGCTCGGGCATCATGATCGCGGGATCGTTGCTGTCCATGCGGAAATCGAAGATGGACGCTTCCGCGCGACCCGGCACGATGTCGTGCATCCGGTTGCCGGTGCCCTTGCCCGCAGCGATGGGCTGCTTGCAGAAACCCAGCTTCAGGCGGTCCTGCGTGCCCGCATCCAGCCACAGGCCGGAGGTGATGGCCGGACCGGTGGCGCTGTGGCAATGCCCGCAGTTGATGTCGAGATAGGCGCGTGCACGCGCGTCGAGCGAAGCACGCGCATCGGCCGCATCCGCCAGCCGCGGCGGCTGCGCGGGTACGCCGGCCAGATAGCCGATCCGCGCGAGGTGGGCCAACTGGTTGTCGCGACCACCCGCGTAGTCGAAGTCGCGGTTGAGGTGGCGGGCCTTCGGCCCGATCGGCAGCAGCTTGCGCGATTTGTTGTCGGTGATGTGGCAGCCGCCGCACTGGTTCTGGTCGGGCACCTGGTAGTTCGCGACTTCGCGGCCACCCTGTGCATCGACCAGGTCGAGCGTGACCAGCTCGCCGGTGCGCTTCAGTGTGGCCTCGGTCTGGGCATCGTTCCACACGTAGGGAAGCGCGACCCAGCCTTCCGCACGGTGCACCAGCAGGCGCGTTTCGACCAGGCGGACCTTCGACAGGTCCAGCGCTTCGCCTTCGAGCGAAGACGATGACGGCGGCGTGCGCGCGACCGATTTCCCATCCCATGCCTTGCCTGCAGGCAACGGGTAGTAGAACGTCTTGCTGAGGATGGTGCCCACCGGGAAGTCGAAACTCCGTTCCGGCTGATAGGTGGCCGTCATGCCCACCGGCATCCAGACGGTGCGCAGCTTGTGCGCGTAGTCGCTGAACAACGGCGTGTTGAGGTCATAGGGCACCACGCCCTCATTGAGCCGCAACCAGCCGTCTTCGACCCGCACTACACCCCACTCCGCCAGCGTTGCCGGCTGCCCTTCGGCAACAAAATGCACACGGGATGGAGGCTGGCATGCGACCAGCACCAGGCACGCCGCCAGCAGCAGGAGGAACGCCGTGCACCGATGCCGCATGCGTCTTCCTCAACCGCGCTTCAGATCGACCGCGGGCAATCGCGGCAGTTCGCAATCGTGCGCTTTCATGTCCTTGCCGGGGCTCTTGTAACCACCGGGCCCGTCGGCATTGACCACGCCGCTGACATCGCGCAGGCAGATCTGCGGACCGGTCTTCCTGCCGTCCACCACGCGATCCTGGTTGAAGTAGCCATCCCAGAGCACGTCGGGAAAGCTGCCGCGCAGGCCGTATACCGCGACCTTCAGCGCCTTGAGGTCGAAGCCGTCGGGCGAATCCCCGCCGCCGGAGAGCGTGTTGCCATGGATGAAGATGCGCTCCGGGTACGGGTCGAAGTTGGGCGAGGCGCTGCTGTCCTTGTACCCGGTGGAATACACGCTGGACACGATGATGTTGGCCGTTGCGTTGTCGCGGATCTCGTTGGCGAAGACTTCGATGTCGTCGTTGGAATTGATGACGATGCCCGAGCCCGCCGGCACGCTGGCGACCGGTGTGCCCTTGGCGCCGAAGTTCTCGTGGTTGTTGGCGATGACCTTGTTGTTGTACACGCGGATGTTGCCGCCCTGCTGGGACAGACCCGGCATGTTGAACACCAGGATGCCGCCGGTATTGCCGGTGGCGACGTTTTCGTAGACGTCCGCGTTGATCGTGTTCTCGACCTCGATACCGGCGACGTTCTGTTCGGCGCGGCTGCGGCGCACGATCACCCCGTCGGACTGACCCACGTAGATCCCCGCATCGGACGCACCGATGGACACCGTGTCCTCGATCAGCACGTTCTTCGTCAGCACCGGGTAGATGCCGTAGGCACCGTTCTTGGTGCTCGGCCCACCGGTCCACTGCACTTTCACGCCCCGGATGGTGATGTTCGCGGACTCGCTGATCTTCAGGCCATCGCCCCTGGAATCCTCGATGGTGAGGTTCTCGATGGTGAAGTCGTTGCCGTTCACCAGCAGGCCCTCCGCGCCCGCCTTCTGTCCCTTGAAGCTCAGCACGCTCTTGTCCATGCCGGCGCCCCGGATCGTCACGCCATCGGCGCGCAGGCTGAGACTGCGGTCGAAGCTGTGGCGGCCGGCCGGGATTTCGATGACATCACCCCGCTTGGCATCCAGCAGGCGCTCCTGCAGGGTGGTGGCGAAGCCTGTATCGGCGGCCGCGACGGTGTCGGTCGCGGATGTTCCGGGCTGGCAGCCCGCCGCCAGCAGCGCCAGCGCGCCGGCTATCGCCAAGGAAATGCTGCGTTGCATGAGTCTCCCCTCCCATACGCCTGCGTAGTGCAGGCCAGTCTGGTGTGCGGGCACGTATGACACGGAGGGCGGGAGCGGCATACTAAGGGGGGGAAAGCGGACAAGCTGGAGGGGCTTCGATGCGCTGGAAAACCGGACTGGGCAATCCCCTGTCGATCGCCAATCTGCCCACCAACATGCTGTGCGGGCTGGTGCTGCTGGCCGGCGAGTTCGGCGTGAATGCCGAGAGCTGGTTCGCCGGCATGCGCTTGAACGTGCAGGAAATCCACGATCCGCAGGCGCGCGTGTCCTACCGCCAGGCCAGCGAGATCATCCGCCGCGCCCTGCCCACCTTGCCCATCGATGGCGTCGGCCTGGCCATGGGCGGAAAGCAGAACGGCGGCAACTTCGGCCTGCTCGGGCTGGCGATGAAGACCGCGCCCACGTTCGGCGATGCGGTGCAGATCGGCCTCGAGTACCAGCGCAACCTCGGGCCGCTGATGGACCTGGAGCTGGAAGATCGCGATGAAGGCGCATTGGCCGTGATCGCCACGGCACCGGAAGAGGCCACCGACCTGCTGCCGTTCCTGTGCGAGGAAATGTTCGCCAGCACGCTGATGCTGGCGCGCGAACTGGCGGGCCCGGACTTCCGTCCGTTGCGGCTGGAACTCGGCTATCCCGCACCGCGCTACGCTGCCCGCTACGACGACCTGTTCGGTTGCGAGGTCCGCTTCAACCAGCCGCGGCATGCCATGGTGGTGGATCGTCGCTGGCTGGAACTGCCGTTCGCCAGCTACAACCCGGTGACGTCACGGCAGGCGCTCGCGCTGTGCCA
>Ga0065704_10071692_pt1 | contig 10241 bp, 8 predicted proteins | sample SwiRhicommuniRL2_FD_59091 | JGI IMG/M metagenome (GOLD analysis project Ga0065704, IMG submission 59091) | Switchgrass rhizosphere bacterial communities from Rose Lake, Michigan, USA - RL2 v2 (version 2) | ecosystem: Host-associated > Plants > Roots > Rhizosphere > Soil | place: East Lansing, MI | reverse complement strand
GCCACGACGTGGCGGGTGAGGGCGGCGGGGTGAGGGTGACGGGGTGACGGCGGCGGAGTGAGGCAACTCCTCAAAAGCAAAGGGCCCCGAAGATATCTTCGGAGCCCTCACCCGACCTGCGGTCGACCTCTCCCGTCGCAACGGGAGAGGTGCCAGTTCTCAGCCCAGCGCCTTCTTCACCTGCTGGTACTTCTCGCGCAGCGCCGGCGGCGTGCGCTGGCCGTAGCCTTCGAGGTAGCTGCCGATGTCCTCGATCTCCGCGTGCCACGCAGAGGTGTCGAGGTCGAGCAGCTGGTGCAACGCCTCGCTGCTGAGCTTGAGCCCATCGAGGTCGATGTCCTCGGGACGCGGCAGGATGCCGACTGGTGTCTCGCGGCCCTGCGCGCGGCCTTCGCAACGGTCGATGACCCACGACAGCACGCGCAGGTTGTCGCCGAACCCCGGCCACAGGAACTTGCCGTCCTTGTCCTGGCGGAACCAGTTGACGTGGAAGACCTTCGGCAACTGCTTCACGCGGCCCTCGAAGCTGAGCCAGTGGGTCCAGTAATCGGCGAAGTTGTAGCCGCAGAACGGCTTCATCGCCATCGAGTCGCGACGCACGACGCCGACCTGGCCGACAGCCGCGGCCGTCGTTTCGGAAGCCATGCCGGCGCCGATCATGACGCCGTGCGCCCAGTCGCGGGCTTCGTACACGAGCGGAGCGACTTCGCGACGACGGCCGCCGAACAGGATCGCCGAGATCGGCACGCCCTCGGGGTGCTCCATCAGGTGCGAGTACGCCGGGTTCTGTTTCGCCGAGACGGTGAATCGCGAATTCGGGTGCGCGGCCGGCGTGGTCGCGGTGGCCTTGTCGTAGGGCTGGCCCTTCCAGTCGATGACCGGCGTGCCCGAGATGCGGCCTTCCCACCACGGCTCGTTGTCGGCCGTGAGCGCCACGTTCGTGAAGATCGTGTCGTGGTGGATCATCTCGTAGGCGTTGCGGTTGGTCTTCGGGCTCGTGCCCGGCACCACGCCGAAGAACCCGGCCTCGGGGTTGATCGCGCGCAGGCGGCCGTCCGCACCGACGTGCAGCCAGGCGATGTCTTCGCCGATGGTCCACACCTTCCAGCCCGGCATCGTGTCGGGCGGGATCAGCATGCCGAGGTTGGTCTTGCCGCAGGCCGAGGGGAACGCCGCCGCGACGTAATGGATCTCGCCACGCGGGTTCTCGAGGCCGACCACGAGCATGTGTTCGGCCAGCCAGCCTTCCTGGCGCGCCTGGTAGCTCGCGATGCGCAGCGCGTGGCACTTCTTGCCGAGCAGCGCGTTGCCGCCGTAGCCCGAGCCGATGCTCTTGATCGAGAGCTCGTCGGGGAAATGCATGATGAAGCGCTTGTCGGGATCGAGGTCGCCGATCGAATGCAGGCCCTTGACGAAGGTGCCGTCGCGTTCGATGCGCTGCAGGGCCTGCGTGCCCATGCGGGTCATGATGCGCATGTTGAGGACGACGTACGGGCTGTCGGTGATCTCGACGCCGCAGCGCGCGTAGGGCGAGGTGATCGGCCCCATGCAGTAGGGCACGACATACATCGTGCGTCCCTTCATGCTGCCGGCGAACAGCGCGTCGACCTTCGCGTGTGCCTCCCGCGGGTCCATCCAGTTGTTGTTGGGACCCGCGTCTTCCTCGTGCTCGGTGCAGATGAAGGTCAGGTGCTCGACGCGCGCGACGTCCGACGGGTGCGAACGGTGCAGATAGCAGTTCGGGAACGTCGCCTGGTTCAGGGCGATCAGGTCGCCGGTCCCGAGCATGAGCTCGACGAGTTCGTCGCGCTCGACGTCGGACCCCGTGCACCAGTGGATGCGGTCGGGCTGGGTGTGGCGCGCAGTCTGCTCGACCCATTCGCGCAAGGCGGTGTTCGTCGTCGTCATCTCATGCGTCGTCCTTGTGTAATCGGCGGATTATAGCCTCGCACAACGACGGTGCGCTGCGATGTGAGGTCCGTGGCCGGCCCCAGCGCAGCGCGCGCATAAAAAAAGCGCCCTCCTTGGGAGGAGGGCGCCACAGGGGGAGACCTGTCGAAAGGCCCGCTATCGTCGTTCTATGCGTGCGGGCCTGGTCTTGCGGTCGGCGGCTCAGGCCGCCGCGACGGCCGCGGCCGTCTTGCGCGCACGCGCCGGGGCCTTGCGCGCAGCGCGCTTGGCGGCGGGCTTGCGACGCACCGGCTTGGCGACTTCGACCTTCTTCTCGGTCAGCGTCTCGAACGCGTGCACCGCGACGTCGCGGAACTCGCGGCCGGCCGAGCGGACGATCGTGACCGCGCGGGTCGCGTCTTCGACGATGCGATCGCGCGTCGCCGGCGTCAGCTCGATCTGCGTGCGGACGAGCTCGACGATGTTGTCGGCCTTGGTCGCGCGCTCGAGGCGCACGGCCACGTCGGTCAGCGCCGCGGTCACGACGTCCGACTGGAGTTCGATCAGGTTCTGCACGGCTTCCTGCGACACCGCGCTCAGCTTGACGCCCGAACGGGCGATCATGCGGACCGGGCTCTTCAGGGCCTTGAGCGATTCGGCGGAGCCGCTGAAGGCTTCGCGCACGGATTCGACGGAGGTCTCACGCAGCTTGCGGACCTGGCCGCGGAGCAGTTCGCCGCGCTCGACGACATATTCCTGCACTTCGACGATCATTTGGGTCTCCTAGGGTGCTGCATCGCAGCATTTGTTGCACTGCACAATAGTTCAACGGCCCTACACTGTCAAATGAGGGGAAATGCAGAAACACCGGGGGAACAGCGCGTAGGTGGCCCGGAAACCGGCATTTTCGAGGGCTTTTCACCGGATTCGCCAGGCGGCCGGCCGGTGAGCCCGGCGCAGACTTGCCTGCGCGTGCGTCGTCGCGCAGAGTCCGACCCCCAAATGCGCACCCTCCCAGTCCTCGTCGTGCTCGTGCTGGCCGTCGCCGTGGCGGGCCTCGCCCCGTCGTCGTCGCCCGCCACCGCCGACGATGGGCAGCCGGCCGCCCAGGCGACCGGCACCGGCGGTGTGCTCGAGACGTCCATCGTGGTCGAAAAGCTCGCGCTCCCGCGCGGCGCGTCCGGGCACGAGGGCGGGCGCTGGGTGCCGGCCGAACGGCTGAGCGCGGGCGACGAGGTCCACTACACCGTCCGCGTGAGCAACCCCGGCACGAATCCCGTGACCGACGTCGTCGTCACCAAGCGGCTGCCGTTCGGTGTCAGGTATGAACTCGGATCGGCGACCGGACCGGGTTGCGAAATCCAGCTCTCCGCCGACGGCGGCCGCAGCTTCGCGAGCCCGGACGTCACCCGCGGCAAGAAGGGCCAGCGCAAGACCGCCGCCGCCGAATACACGCACGTGCGCTGGGTGATGAGCCGCCCGCTGGCCCCCGGTGCGACGGCGCTGCTGCGCTTCCGCGCCACGTTCTCCTGAGCATGGCCGCACCTCTCGCCGACATCCTGGGGCCGGATGGGCCGCTCGCCGCCGCGTTGCCCGGGTACGTGACGCGGCCGCAGCAGGTGGCGATGGCCGAGCACGTGGCCGCGGCACTCGATTCGCGCACGCAACTGATCGTCGAGGCGGGCACGGGCACGGGCAAGACGTTTGCCTACCTGGTTCCGGCACTGCTCTCGGGACGGCGCGTCATCGTCTCGACCGGCACGCGGACGCTGCAGGACCAGCTCTACCACCGCGACCTGCCGACGATCGGCAGGGCGCTCGGCCGGCCGGTGCGCGTCGCCCTGCTCAAGGGACGCGCGAACTACCTCTGCCGGCACCGGCTCGAGCTGGCGGAACAGCAGGCGTATGCGCGCGGCCTGCGACGCGAGGTCGCGACCGCGCTGCCGAAGGTGCGCAGCTGGTCGTACACGACGCGACGCGGCGACGTGGCCGAGTTGCCGGGCCTGGGCGAGCAGGACCCCGTGTTGCCGTGGGTCACCTCGACCCGCGAGAACTGTCTCGGCGCGGAGTGTCCGCGTTTCGACGAGTGTTTCGTGCTGGCCGCGCGTCGCGAGGCGCAGGCCGCCGACATCGTCGTCGTCAACCATTACCTGCTGATGGCCGACCTCGTGCTCAAGGAGGAGGGCTTCGGTGACCTGCTGCCGGGCGCCGACGCGATCGTCATCGACGAGGCGCACCAGTTGCCCGACGTCGCGGCGCAGTTCCTCGGCTACAGCGTCAGCACGCGACAGCTCACCAACCTGTCGAAGGACGTGGCCGGCGAGCTGCTGCTGGCGCAGCAGATGGCGGGCAGCGTCGACGCGGCCCTGAGCGGGCTCGATGCGCAGGTCGCCGCGGTGCTGGCCGTGACCGCGGGGCAGGAGGCACGCCTCGAACATGGGCAGTGGCCCGAGCGCCTGCTCGAGGCCTTCAACGGCCTCGGCGCGCGTGCGGCGGAACTGGCCGCGGCGATCGCCCCGCTCGGCGGGCCCGACGGCCAGGCCGCGTTCACGCGTTTGCAGGAGCGGCTCGAGGAAAGCGCGCAGCGGCTGCACGAGCTGACCGCGGAGGAAGCACCCGGCGGCGTGCGCTGGGCGGAGTCGACGATGCGCAGCGTCAGTGCGCACTACGCGCCGGTCGACGTCGCGCAGCAGCTCTCGGCGCTGATGGAGGCGCAGGGTTGCGCGTGGGTGCTCACGTCTGCGACGCTCGCGGTGGGCGAGGACTTCTCGCACTTCAAGCGTCGCAGCGGTCTCGCGCGTGCGAGCACGGTGCGGTTCGAGAGCCCGTTCGATTTTCCGAACCAGGCGCTGATGTACCTGCCCAAGGGCCTTGCCGACCCGGGCGCGCCGGGGCACTCGCGTGCGGTGATCGAGGCCGCGCTGCCGGTGATCGCGGCCAGCGGCGGCCGCGCGTTCATCCTGTTCACGAGCCACCGTGCGCTGCGCGAAGGCGCGGAGGAACTGTATCGGCGCTGGGGCGAACGCCCTCCGTTCCCGGTGCTGGTCCAGGGCGGTGCCGCGCGCGACCAGTTGCTGCGCGCGTTCCGCGAGGCCGGCAACGCGGTGCTGCTCGGCACCGGCAGCTTCTGGGAAGGCATCGACGTCAAGGGCGAGGCGCTCAGCGTCGTCGTGATCGACAAGCTGCCGTTCGCCGTCCCGGACGAACCGCTGCTCAAGGCGCGGCTCGCGGCGATCCGTGAACAGGGCGGCAACCCGTTCTTCGACGAACAGGTGCCGCAGGCCGTGATCGCGCTCAAGCAGGGCGTCGGCAGGCTGATCCGCGACGAAACCGACTTCGGCGTCGTGATGCTCTGCGATACTCGGCTCGTGACCAAGGGTTACGGGCGCTCGTTCATCACCAGCCTGCCGCCGATGAAGCGGACGCGCTCGCTCGAGGAAGTGCAGGCGTTCCTGCAGGCGCGGCTGGGCACGACACCCGTTGAGGCCGTGAACCCGTGAACCCGTCGCCGTCGTCTGCCGTGCCGCCGTCGCGCCTGCGCGTACTGGCGATCGACACCTCGACCGAGCTGTGCTCGGCGGCGTTGCTGTTGCCCGATGGACAGGTGCTGTTGCGCGAGACGCTGACCGAGCGCGGTCACGCCGACCTGATCCTGCCGATGGTCGACGAACTGCTGCGCGAAGCCGGCCTCGCATTGCGCGACCTCGACGGGCTCGCGTTCGGACGCGGCCCCGGCGGCTTCACGGGCTTGCGCATCGCCGCGGGCGTCGCACAGGGGCTCGCCTTCGGGGCCGGTCTCGCGGTCGCGCCCGTGTCGAGCCTCGCCGCCGTCGCCTTCCTCACCTTCTTCACCTCTCCCGCTGCGGCGGGAGAGGTCTCTTCACCTCTCCCGCACGCGGGAGAGGTCGGCCGCAGGCCGGGTGAGGGTTCTTCACCTCTCCCGCTCGCGGGAGAGGTCGCCCCGCAGGGGCGGGTGAGGGCAGAAGGTGGTGTGCTCGTCTGCAACGACGCGCGCATGAACGAGCTGTACTGGGGCGCCTTCCGGTTCGACGCCGCGGACCCCGCCGTGCCGGTGGCCTTGACGCCCGAGCGCGTCGGCCCGGTGACTTCGGTCGAAGTTCCCGCCGGTGTCACGCACTTCGCCGGCAACGGCATTGCGCGCTACCCGGAGCTGCGCGCGCGGCTCGAGGCGGCCGGATTGCAGTTCCATGACGGGCTGTACCCGCGAGCCGACGCCGTGGCCTGCATCGGTGCCGCGCTGCTCGCGCGCGGGCAGGGCGTGGCGGCGGCCGACGCCGTGCCGACTTACGTGCGCGACGATGTCGCGCGGCCCTCGGCCGTGCCGCCTGTCACGTGAATGTCATAATCGATCCCTGTAATACGCCTGCAATGGCTCATGCCGCTTCCGGAATGGACATGACGGGCAAGCAGATCCTGATCGTCGAGGACGAGAAGCCGATCCGCGACATGATCGCGTTCGGGCTGCGCCGCGCGGGGTTCACCGTGCGCGAGGCCGAGGACTGCAGCGAGGCACGCTCGCGCATCGCGGACTCGCGTCCCGACCTGCTGCTGGTCGACTGGATGCTGCCCGACCAGAGCGGGCTCGAGCTCACGCGTGCACTCAAGCGCAACAAGGAGACGCAGGACCTGCCGGTCATCATGCTGACCGCGCGGGCCGAGGAGCACGACAAGGTCGCAGGCCTCGAGGGCGGCGCCGACGACTACGTCACCAAGCCGTTCAGTCCGCGCGAATTGCTCGCGCGCGTGCAGGCGGTGCTGCGACGGACGTCCGCGGGGGCCGCCGGCACCACGATCGAGGCGGGCGTGCTCAAGCTCGACCCGACCAGCCATCGCGTGACGGTCGACGACCAGACCGTGGCGCTGGGCCCGACCGAGTACCGGCTGCTGCAGTTCTTCATGGAGCACCCGGAGCGCGTCTATTCGCGCGGCCAGCTGCTCGACCGCGTCTGGGGCGGCAACGTCTACGTCGAGGAACGCACCGTCGACGTGCACATCCGGCGGCTGCGCAAGGCGCTCGAGCCGTACGCCTCGGACGGCCTCGTGCAGACGGTGCGTGGCGCCGGCTACCGCTTTTCGACGCGGCCCGAATAGCGCCGGTCGCACCGTCGCGCAGGCACGCCCTTGTACCGTCCCGCCTGGCAACACGTCCTGCTGATCGTCGCAGGACTGCTGTTCGCACTCGCTGCCGGCTGGATCGCCGACCACGCAGCGCTGTTCGCCGCGATCTACCTCGGTCTCGTGCTCGCCTGGCAGACACGCAACCTGGTCCGGTTCGAACGCTGGCTGCGGCTGCGCAGCCGGCTGAAGACACCGAACATGAGCGGCCTCTGGGGCGCCGCCGTCGACACCACGCACCGGCTGTATCAGCGCAAGCGCTTCCACAAGCGTCGCGTGCTGTCGCTGCTGCGCGAACTGCGTCGCATGACCTCGGCGATGCCCGACGGTGCGATCCTGCTCGGGCCGTCGCGTGAAATCCTCTGGTTCAACCGCATGGCGGGCCAGTGGCTCGGGTTGCGGCGGAAGATCGACTACGGCATGCGGCTCGACAACCTGATCCGCCGGCCCGAGTTCGTCGACTACGTGCGCAGCGGCGGCGAAGGCGTCGGGCCGCGCATCCACATGCCGAAGGCCGGCGACCGCTGGTTCGACTTCAACCTGGTCACCACCAACGAGTGGGGCCTGCAGCTCATGATCGTGCGCGACGTCACGACCGAGGCGCGGCTCGAGACCATGCGGCGCGACTTCGTCGCCAACGCCTCGCACGAACTGCGCTCGCCGCTCACGGTCATCGGCGGCTACCTCGACACGCTCGGCGACGACCCGGCGCTCGACCCGGCGTGGCGCGAACCCGTGCGCGAAATGCAGCGTCAGTCCGAGCGCATGCGCAACATCGTGCAGGACCTGCTCGAGCTGTCGCGGCTCGAGGCCGGCAGCGGCGACGCCGACATGTCGCCCGTGGACGTGGCCGGCATGCTCGCGCTGATCCGCAAGGAAGTGCTCGCGTCGCCCGGCCTCGGCGTGCAGTTCCACCTGCGCCTCGACAGCGACGCGCAACTGCTCGGCGCCGAGTCGGAGTTGCATTCGATCCTGCACAACCTGGTCACGAACGCGGTCAAGTACACGCCCGCCGGCGGCCGCGTCGACGTGCGCTACTGGATCGACGACCACGGCGCTCACGTCTCGGTGCGCGACACGGGCATCGGCATCCCTGCCGACCTCATCCCGCGGCTGACCGAGCGGTTCTACCGCGTCGACGCCGGCCGCTCGCGCAAGCTCGGCGGCTCCGGGCTCGGGCTCGCGATCGTCAAGCACGCTCTGCAACGCCACGGCGCGCAGCTCGAGATCGAAAGCGTCGAAGGGCAGGGCAGCACGTTCACCTGCCATTTCCCGTCCCAACGCGTCGAGCGACGCGCGCTGGCCTAGTCGGCGCGCCTCGCACCGGCCGGCCAATCGTCGGCCGCGCGCGGCGTGGCGCGTACACGTGCGACGTCCCGCATTGCGCGTTCCCACCGTCCGCAGCATCCGCGTGCCATCGCGCGAGCGCGCGCGACATGAGCGAGTCGCGCATCCGTCACGCGATCGAAGGCCGCCCGCGCACACCGGCACGCGACTGCAACGCGACGGCGCAACGCTGACGCATTTCTGACGCGTCACTGCAATCGGACTGTCATCTGCGCCGCGTAGAACGGCGTGCCAAGGAAACGTGAGCCCGCGACAACGTCGGCGGAGGTCGCGTGACCGGAATGACTGGCAAACCACCCAGAAGGGGACGATTGTGAGAAAGACCGTGCTTGCGACGGCCATTGCCGCCGCCCTGGCGCTCGGCTCGGCGAATGCCTCCGCGCAGACCAAAGGCACCGCCACCAAGGCGGACGTGCAGGCCCTCGAGGGCCAGATGCAGGCGCTGATCGAGCGTCTCAACAAGCTCGAAGCGACCAACGTTCAGCTGCAGACGGACAACGCGGAGCTCAAGAGCCTCGCCGACCGCCGTGAGGCGGAAATGGATTACCTGAAGTCGCAGACGAAGGACCTGCGCGAAGAAGGCGCCGTCGCCGCCAACGAGATCGCCAAGGTCAAGGGAACCGACTGGGCCAGCAAGATCAAGTTCAAGGGCGACCTGCGCGTGCGTGACGAGAACATCGAGCAGGAACGCCTCGTTGCCGACGGCACGGCCGCCACGGCGGTCGATGCGGCCGACCGCAACCGCGCGCGCATCCGTGCGCGTTTCGGCTTCGATGCGAAGGTCACCGACACCGTCAAGGCGAGCCTGCAGCTCGCGACCGGCTCCGACGCCGATCCGCGCTCGACCAACCAGACGCTCGGCGGCGAGAACACCAAGAAGTCGATCTGGATCGACCAGGCCTCGATCGACTGGGCCATGGCGCAAGGCGTCAACCTGCAGCTCGGCAAGGTGAAGTACCCGTTCTGGCGCCCGGGCCAGAGCATGTTCTACGACGGTGACGTGAACCCCGAGGGCGTCGCGGTCGTGTTCGACCGTGGCATGTTCTTCGGCAGCACCTATGCCTGGTGGCTCGAGGAACGCTACGCGGCCGACCCGAACGGCCAGAACGCCGACACGCTGATGCTGGGCGCGCAGCTCGGCCTCAAGTTCCCGCTGCTCGGCGGCGAGACGCGCGTCGCGGCGCACTATTACGACCTCGGCGGTGGCGAGGGCAGCAACCCGTTCTACAACGGCAATGCCAACGGCAACACGACGGTCGGCGAGACGATCGGCACGACGACGACTCAGGTGCTCGCGTACGACTACAACGTGGCGATGCTGAGCGGCGAGGTGGGTCTCGCGGCCGGCAAGTACCCGCTGTCGCTGTGGGCGGACTTCGCGCAGAACCTCGCGAGCGGGCTCGACGAGGAAGACACGGCCTACGCCGTGGGCGCCGTGCTGGGCAAGGCGAGCAACGCGAAGACCTGGGAAGTCGGCCTCTCGTACCAGTCGATCGAGAAGGACGCGCTGTTCGCGCAGTTCATCGATTCGGACTTCGGCGACGGCGTCGCCGGTGCCGACGGCTGGGTGCTCAAGGCAGGGTATGCGCCGGTCCGCAACGTGACCCTCAACGCCACGTACCTCAAGAACCAGCGCACGATCTGCGGCACGGGAACCGCCCCGAACAACCGCGCCTGCGGTGCGGGCATTCCCGAGTACGAGCTCGACTACGACCGCTGGCAGCTCGACGTGAACTACAAGTTCTGACCGGTCCGCCGCGTCGACGATCGCCCTCCCGGGCGGTCGATCGACGCACGGAGAACGCACTGTCCCCCATTGACCCTCTCCGGCCCGACAGGGCAGCCGGCCCCGCCGACCGCGGGTCCGG
>Ga0065704_10071691_pt1 | contig 10249 bp, 8 predicted proteins | sample SwiRhicommuniRL2_FD_59091 | JGI IMG/M metagenome (GOLD analysis project Ga0065704, IMG submission 59091) | Switchgrass rhizosphere bacterial communities from Rose Lake, Michigan, USA - RL2 v2 (version 2) | ecosystem: Host-associated > Plants > Roots > Rhizosphere > Soil | place: East Lansing, MI | reverse complement strand
GGCTGCGCCTCCCTCGGATCGCGGGTAGCGCCCAGCGTGGGGCTTGCTGCGCTGGAACGAGCCTATGATGCCGGCGTGACATGGTACGATGTCGCCCCCTCCTACGGAGACGGCCAAGCTGAGGTCCTTCTCGGCCGCTTCCTGGCCAATCATGACCGTCGGTCCATTCAAGTGCTCACCAAAGTCGGGATCGCGCCTCCACAGCCGTCGCCGACGGCTCAGCTTCTGCGCCCTATGATGAGGGCGGCAGTCTCAGCGTTTCCCGGTTTACGAGCAGCCATTCGCCGCAATCGCCCACCTGCGAGGAAGCTTGCCCTCGACGCGGCATTGATCAAGCAAAGCCTCGAGGCCAGCTTGCGTCGCCTTGGTACAGATTATGTCGACGTTCTCGCGCTGCACGATGCAACCCCCGACGAAGTGGTGCGCGAGGACGTAGTCGAAGCACTGGAGAGGGTGGTCGCCTCCGGAAAGGCGCGATCAATTGCAATTGCTTCATCGCCCGAGACCGCAGCCGCCGGTGTCGGCGTCAGCGCTATCTACTCGGTCGTTCAAATAGGTAACAATCTTCTAGAGCCCGAGGCCAAGCGCTTCCTAAGAACGACTGCACGGCCTGTTGGCTTAGTCACCCATAGTGTATTTGGAAATGAAGGTGCGGTATCACGTATCGCAGCCCGGATTGAGACGGAACAAGCCATCCGCAAGGCAATCGTCGAAGCAGGTTATAGAGGAACTGCCAGGCAGATCGCTGCAGACATCCTTGCCGACTATGCATTTGGCTCGAATGTTGAAGGCGTCATAATCGTTTCCATGTTTAAAGCAGAGCATCTTCATCAGAATTTTAGAAGGATTACTCAAAGACCCAGCGCTCTGTGCGTAGATACCCTGCTTAACGCTTTTCACAAAAATAATTATGCATAAGCCAAATAAGAAAACCTACCATGGCCTTGACTCAGTTCGAGGGGCAGCTGCACTTCTTGTGGTGGTCTATCACTCAGCTTTAATCTATGGATCACCACTTGCGTCAAGCGGATACCTTGCAGTCGACCTATTTTTTGCACTTAGCGGCTTTGTTATAGCGCATTCTTATGACGAGCGTCTTGGCACAAACCTCTCGGCTATGCGCTTTATATTTCTGCGAGCCATTCGCTTCTGGCCACTTTACGTGATTGGCCTAGCAATAGGCGCATCGTACGAAATTCTTCTAATCTTGACGCATAACTCCTTTGCGCTCCCCCTAGGCGTGGTCGCATCTTATATAATTACTAACATATTATTTGTGCCATACTTTTTTAAAAGCCGTTTTAACTCAGTATTTCCCTTAAATGGCCCGAGCTGGTCTTTATTCGCAGAACTAGTTGTTAACGTAGCTTACGCTATATTCATAAGGTATCTATCCCGCAGGGTTCTCATAATGATTATCCTGCTGTCGGGAGTTTGTGTCGGATTCGATGCGATTAGATTTGGGTCACTCGATGTGGGCTTCTCAACTACTAATTTCTGGGCAGGTATTGCTCGGGCGGTATTCTCATTTTCAGTAGGAATTTATCTCTACCGCGATCAATGGCGCACAAAATTGATACCCATGTATGCCACTATTACCGCCGTAGTAGTTGCGCTTCTCTTACCAGTGCCAACGACAATCCGCCCCTTCTATGACTTATCTTTTGCATTTATAATCTCTCCATGCATTGTAATTGCAGCAACCTCTGAGGTGCCCCCGGGTTTAACGAGACGTGTTGGGCATCTACTCGGCGAGGTATCCTTTGCTGTATACGCCATTCATCGACCGCTTCTTAATTATGCAGAAACACTAGTGAAGCGAACCCATATCCCACGAGAACTTTCGGTCATAATATTCATTATAGGCGTCACCTTCTTAGCTCTACTTCTACATAGAGCAGTTGACGCACCCATTCGTAGGTGGCTATCCAGTCGGTTAGGTTTACGTAATGTGCCCAAGCCACTGGAACAATCAGCGCCATGACCTGACAAAGCCAACAGGAACCCCGCCGTATCCATACTAATTACCACCTTGGATGCCCCTTCATGAAGGCGATTGGCTAGACAAGGGAGATGCATGTCTACCATTTTAGCGGCTTGCCTATAAAGCACGGGATAAAAGCTCCGCAAAGATATGCATTGCCCATGTTGCTTAAATTTTGCGTAAGGATGTAGTGCGATGAATCGGTGGTTAACCTACTTCATTGCTCTGCTTTGTTTTCTTTCCATCTCTGTCATTGGATGGAACTGGGGCAATGAGGATGCAGCTGGATGGATGAAGTTTCATCCGGTGACTTATCTTGCGTTTCTGGGCGCTGCCCTCGGTTTAGGCAGCCTGCGCATGACCTATTGGCGTCCCATTCTCACGCCCGCATATGGCCTCTTCGGTATAATGGCTCTCGTCCTAACAGTGCGGGCCGCGATGATCGCGGCATCTACTAGCGAACCGACCGGCGCCATCAGCGTTGCAATCACAACATTCCTAACGCCTTTCCTGTTCCTGATCGCAAGCGCAGGAATGCGTGAGCAGGATTGGATGCGAGCGGGGGCCGCGCTCCGCGTGTTTTTTGTCCTTAACTCACTCATTGCTCTGGGCGAAGCTGCGTTCAAAACCAGCTTGGTCTTCGTACAAGAAGGCCACCTCTTCCGCGCAGGTGGGTTGATCGGCCACCCGTTGTCGAGCGCCATGGCGACCGGCTTCATGCTGGTTTATCTTCTCACCGCCTCGAACCGAAAGAAAGGCCTTGTTACAGCGCTGCCCGAAGTCATTCTTCATGCTGCTGCCATGTTCGCATTTGGCGGCAGGACCGGGCTCATCCTGGTGCCGATTGTGGTTGCAATCAACACGATACTGCCAGCCCCTGGCATTCCGTCGACACAAAGGATAGGACGACGCGTAGCGATCCTCGCACTTCTGATCGCTGGGCTCTTAGCAACGCAACTTCAAATTGATGTCATCCAGAATGCGATGACGCGTTTTGAATCGGACTCCGGAAGCGCTGACACTCGTTTGGTAGCCCTTCGGATCGCTAGAGAATTACCCCTTAACGACTTTCTGTTTGGCCTCCCGCCCGGCACGCGCGATTACCTAATGCTTCAATATGGCCTCACAGTGGCTATCGAAAATCCTTACATCACACTCGTATTGATGTTTGGTGTATTTTTGACTTTAGGAATGGTTATATCCCTCCTGGTCATGATATTTAATTACACGCGAAAGCTTGATAGATCCGCCACAATGGTAGTGGTATATTTTCTAATTTTCTCAAGCGGCAATGTATCATTTGGCACAAGATCCATAACTATTATGCAAGTCTTGGTCTTCGTGTCCGCCATGTGTAGACCCCGCCAATCAGCCTCCCCCTTACGCAGAGACATGGACACGGACATGGACATCATGCCGGCAGCGGTTCTAAGTGACGTATAGCTATGAATAGAGAAATAAGGACTGGCCTCTCTACCGGGGAAAATCTGATGGGGTCTACTGTAGATTCTAGGCCGTCGAAAAATAATTCCAAACTTCCGTCCCTTGATGGGGCGCGCTTTATTGCAGCTCTTCTGGTCACCGCCTTTCATGCAACTTTTACTGTTGCTAAATTTAGCGGAGAAGTGCCATTTGCCGGGGCATTCCGCGGCGGCCACGCCGGCGTAGAGTACTTTTTTGTGCTGTCGGGTTTTATTATATTCTATGCCCACCAGCAGGATTTCTCAAAGCCTGGTACGATTTGGCTCTATGCACGAAAACGTGCTGCTAGAATTCTTCCAATGTTATGGCTCATATTGATCTCGTGGTCATTGCTACGACACACACTCCAGGGGCAGACTACAAATTCTCCAACATCGCTATCCACACTAATTCTTGATATGTTTCTGGTTCCCCATGAAGGCAGTCTAACCTTAGGCGTAACATGGACCCTTCAACGAGAACTCGTCTTTTATGTAATCTTTCTTGTCGCCCTTTTAAATCGCCGGATTGGCCTAGCTACGCTATTTGCTTGGCAGCTGCTGGTGCTAATTTTGGGCGCAACGAAATCGCTCAATAGTCCTATTGAAATTGCAGTCTTTGATATACACAACTTAGGATTTGGGATAGGGCTACTAATCGCGTTATTTAGCAAAAATATACGCGGTTTGGATTTAAAACTATTCCTCGTGATTGGTTTGTGCGCCTTTGCTTTTTTGATGTTTCTTGAATTCAAATTGGGCGGCCCGTTGGATCCCGACTTCCGCCCCCTCGGCCATCGCTTAAGTCCGGTCCTCTATAGTACTGCGGCTGCTTTTTGCCTGATGGGCTTGCTATCTATTGATATGAACGGGGTAGGTCGGGAGTATAAATTGATTTCAGTTCTAGGCGGAAGCTCCTACGTGCTCTATCTCGTACACGGACCAGTTGGCTCGGTAGTGATCCGTCTGACAAGCAAGATGCATTTCCCACCAAACCTATCTTTTTTGGCACTCATAGTAATGCCGGTTTTTGTAGCGATTGTACTCCATCTTTGGATAGAAAAGCCTATTTTGAAAGCGCTTCGTCCGAGAAATATCTCTCGTGTGAGCCTAGCGTGAGGGAGCATTCAAAATCGCTTGCACAATGGCCTCGTAAAGCAGTTTAGGTTTGTAGGATGCGTCAAGTGGATTAGGCCTAAGCGCTTGACCGTCGCCACGCGATTTTGCGGGAGTATCGGTCAGCCAGCTATAGCGGTCGCTCCATGTCTGACTGACCAGGCCCAAACATTCGCGGTAGCTCAGCGTCACATCTAGAAAATCGCGCGCTAAGGCTGCAACAGCTACGTCTCGGGCATTGGCGTTCCCAGAAAAGCCGCGATCATGGACGTCATACTCAGTGACGATGAGCTTCAGGCCCATGCCCACGACCTCGTCTAGGAAACGCCTCCATTTGGTGGCCGAGAATGGGTACTCGCCTTGAAGATGACCCTCGATCCCAAGAGCCTGCACCGGCACACCTCGCTTTAGCAGACGTTCGAGCAATCCCAGCAGCGTTGCCCTGCGACCATCATGCTCCTTGCTGTCCATCTCGATCCAGTCCTGATTGAGAATGCGCAAAGGCCCTGGATCCGTGTCGGCTGCCGCATGGAACGCAAGATCAATGTAGCTTTCGCCAATATTTCGCGACCACACCGTATCCCGTAATCCCGTCGAGGTGATTGGCTCGTTAACGACCTCTTGCTGGATCAGCCGGCCGCGCCAGTGCGCGAACGTGTCTCGGACATGCCCCACCATCACGTTTTCCGTGTTGGCACGATTCGAATGACGCAAATCGTTTCGCAGCCATGGAGGAAGAACCTCGTCCATCCATATGATGTTATGCCCTCGCACCAGTTTGCCATGCGACCGAGCCCACTTGTAAACAGCCTCTGCTTGCGACCAGTCAAGGTCCATGCCCGGTCGATACTGGGTGCGGGTCCAGTTGAACCCGTTCGCCACTCCGATCACAGTCATGTCGCGATCAAGCGCGCTCATCATTGCGGGATCATTCATCCAGGACACATCGAGTGCAGCCCCGAAGAGAAGCCCCTTCCTTTTCGCTAGCTCACCAATCCCCCCCCGGACCAGACTAACCGACGGGATTGAAACCGAAGGGTATCCTTCCGCGGCGCCGACCGCGAGCACACCTCCCACCGCAAGCGCGCCTCTGCGACTGACCAGCGTCGAAAAAATTTCCATGCTCAATCCGCCTCATAAGTAGCGGCCATAACTTTGTGCCAGGTCGCCTCAGCAGCCAAAGCCTCGGCACCGGTCGCCAACTCTGCGCGCCGCCCAGCATCGCCCAAGACATTAAAGATTGCTTCCGCAAGGGCGCGAGGATCACGTTCAGGCACGAGCACCCCTCCCACACCTTCGACTACAGCCTCAGGAATGCCACCCGATCGGGTAGCGATCGAAGGCACGCCAAACGCACCCGCCTCTAAGAATACGAGTCCGAAACCCTCAACACGGCCATCTCCATCCTGATAGCCTGGAAGGCAAAATAGGTCCGCTGCGCACAGACGAACCACTACTTCATCGGTCGGCAGACTCCCAAAGAGTTCTGCGCTGCACCGCAGCCCAGCAATCCGCCGCTGCAGTTCCTCGGCGTGAACCGGATCGATCAACGGGCCGATGATCCACCACTGGAGCCGATCAGCGATATCCGATGGCAGCGCCATAAAGGCATCAGCCAAATCGAGATGCCCCTTGCGCGGGACCACCCTGCCCAGTGAAACAATAACCAGATCACGCTCCGTGAGAGAGAATTTTTCTCTTGCCTCGGATCGCGGAACTCGCCGTCGCCGCCAGGCATCCCCGACAGCCAGCGGTATCGCACGAGCATCCTCAACCCGAACAGCAGGAAACGCGCGATGAAGAAGATCAACCGTGTATTTGCTGTTACCGATCCACCGCGCCCAACCAGGTCGCCAAAATCCCAGAAGGCCAAGGATCTTCCGGCGTTTTGGCGCCTGCATGTAGATAAGCTCGGAACCATGAACGGTAAGAAGAGCCTTGGCCTCACCTCTGGGCGAAAGTGCCAGAGGGATGAAGAATGGCCAATCCACAGCATGAACTACGTCGAAGCGCTCGGCCATCAGAATGCGGCGAGCAGCCATTATTCTTCCGATCAGCCCCTTTGCGTTAGCAGCCTTGCCAGCGAAACGAACAACCCGCCCAGGTAGCGTCACATCGAGATCTCGCTGATCGGTCCCGTAGTCAGGAGCAAGTACGACGACCTCATGACCAGCGGAAATTGCTGCACCTGCGAGCTCACGAGCATAGGTCGCAACGCCACCGTTGAATGGCGGAAATTCACTCGTAAGAAGCAAAATTCTCATCTTTCCGCCATACCAAGGCATCGTTAGGTGCGCAAATTGCTTTGACACAGCAACCCACGTATCGCAGGGGTTCCGCAAGATTGCTGCGCCTGCGAGGCGCCGGGACGGAAGAGCGGCAGCGATGCAAATTCAGAATGGACTTGAGCCTCAAGAGGGCCTTCCGGCCGATCTAAAACCGCGCATTTCCATCATCACCGCGAATTATAATTATGCTAATTATATTGAAAAAACCATTCAATCGGTTTTATCGCAAGAATATAAGAATATTGAGTATATAGTTGTAGATGATGGATCAACAGATAATAGTTTAGACGTAATCTCGAAATATGATGAAATTATACTGATAAGCAAACCTAACGGAGGTCAGGTATCTGCTGTTATTGAAGGCGTTAAGAAGTCCAGTGGGGATATAATAATATTTTTAGATTCCGACGATGTTCTTTACCCATACGCGTGTAATAATATTGTTGACAACTACGATCCTGACGTGTGCCTATACCAGTTTAAATTGGATATTATGAACACGAGAGGTGAGATGATCGGAAGTTATCCGGACAGGCCATTTCTGACCACCGACCACGCCTGCCATGTACTTCGTCACGGCGCCTTCCCATCTTCACCCACTTCAGGTAACGCATTCTCAACTAAGCATGTCCGCCGTATGTTAAGTATGGTAGGTGATGACCTTCGATATTTTGTAGATGGCTATCTGATATATAGCGCGCCCTTTCTTGGCAGGATTACAGCAATAGATATCGCTCTAGGGCAGTATCTTGTTCATGGTGAGAACGTATCTTTATCCGCCGGCGTCAACCGCACCTCCGCCGAAAAGGGGCTGCGCAATGCGTTATGGCAGCGTAGCGGCATCGTTAATGCACTACGGCTAAGCGGAAGGGATCCCGGCTTCCCAGAAGACCACTTAACCGCCTGGTATTACAGGTACTTGCTCATCTTGCGCCGTTGCTACGGCGTGCGCGACATTGCTCCTAATTTGTCAGATTGGTCGGTAGCACGTCGTGCCGCGAGGCGCTTTCTGGATGATCCATACGCGAACAAGAAGCAGCGCCTTCTCAATTTGGTTTTGATTGGTACGCTAATGACTGGAATCAAGTCTCTGGGAAGAAGAGTAGTCCCATCATCAAATAAGCAATAGACGAGCTTCCGACAATAATAAGTGGAAAAAATCTTAGCATTTTGGAAGATATATAAGCCATGAGTTCACTCAAGACAACATTGATATATCTTCCGGGACTTCTGATTCCCAGGGCTCTATCCCTAGCTCTTATAATTACTATGACGCATGTTCTTCCGAAGTCGGAATATGGTCTACTCAGCCTCGTGATAACAGTTGGCGAGCTAATTGATACGTCGTTGACAACATGGGTTCGACTTGCATTACTGCGCCTAGGCGGTGGTGGGATGATCTCTACCAGTTTGGCGTCTATTATATTCAAAACTATGGCGACAACCACTACGGGCGGATGCATCATAGGCCTTGCAATATCTTATGTTCTAGTCGGAAGTGGCTTTATAGAGTTTTGGTTTGCGATCGCTAGCTATACAATTGGGGTAAGCGTACTTCGCTTTGGTCTTTCATTGCTCCAGACCAATAATAAAGGTACATCCTACAGTGTTATAGAGATTACCAGAGCGATATCGTCCTTTTCGCTTTCCTTATCAGCTGCACATTTTTTTGGTCCGCATTTTATTTATCCATCGTTGGCAGTGAGCATGACGACGTTTGCCTTCGCGTTGATTGCGATTCGGCTAGGACTAAAGGGCCTACAGTCGGGTGATAGAATCTACAGCGTACGGGAGATAACGTCCTTTGCTGGCCCACTACTCATCCTTTCAGTCCTGACTATCATTTCGAATGCGATGGATCGCTTGTTCCTGCAATATTATTGGTCTGCAGCTGCTGTCGGTGGGTATGCTGCGACCTACGCCTTAGCACGGCAGCCAGTGGATGTGCTGGCCAACGCCATCAATACTGGCGGCTATCCTGCACTTGTTGCTCGATATGAAGAAGGCGGAAGAGATGAAGCTGAGGTATTTCTAAGAAACCAGTTTGGTTTTTTCTTGAAGTTTGTCCTACCTGTTATATTCGTACTCTTTCTCCTGAAAGATGATGTGATATCAGCTCTTCTTCCGAAAGATTACCATAATCAGGCCAGCGGCATATTTGGCATTATACTCTTGGCCGGCGTTGGTTTTAATTTGCGATCATCTATTTTTGATAATGTATTTTTAGTTGAGAGAAAGAACTATTTGCAACTCAGATATTTTGTTCCTGTATTTTTGGTTGCAGTCGCTCTATCTATCTTTTTCATTCCTGCCTACGGCGTTTGGGGGAGTTCGGTCGTATTCTTAACATGGACGACATTAGCTCTGGTGATGAGCGCCATCACCGGACGGAAGCTAATTCGTGTTTCCGCAAGCTATCCAGATATCTTACGAACAGGAGTTTTAATAGGTACTTGTTGTATAGCAGCTTACTCAGCACAGTATGTGGCACTTGGACTATCGCCTTTCATGCGCCTGCTTATTGAGGGCCTTGCAGCTGCGGGTGGCTACGGCATGACTATCACTATGCTTTATCCCGTAGAGGCCAAAAATGCGCTCTTTAATATACGACAAAGATAGCATCTGAAATTCAGGCCAAGTAATACCCGCGATACCACTCCACAAACCGTGCCACGCCCTCGCCCACGCCCGTCTTCGGCGCATAGCCAGTCAGCGTCTTGAGCAACTCCGCAGCGGCCCAAGTCGCGGGCACGTCACCCGCCTGCATCGGCATGAGGTTGCGCTCGGCCTTGCGGCCTGTCGCATCCTCGATCGCTCCGATGAAATCGGTGAGCTGAACCGCGTTCGAATTGCCGATGTTGACCACGCGCCACGGTGCCACCGGTGAGAGGCTGTCGCCTTCAGGCACGCCTTCGCCTTCAGCCGGGCGCACGGGCGGCACATCGATCAGCAGGCGGATCGCCTCGACGAGGTCGTCGATGTACGTGAAGTCGCGCTTCATGTCGCCGTAGTTGTAGACGTCGATCGGGCGGCCCTCGAGGATCGCCTTGGTGAACTTGAACAGCGCCATGTCCGGGCGGCCCCACGGCCCGTAGACGGTGAAGAAGCGGAACATCGTGATCGGCAGGCCGAACAAGTGCGCGTAGCTGTGCGCCATGTTCTCCGTCGCCTTCTTGGTGGCGGCGTAGAACGACATCTGGTGGTCGGCCTTGTCGGTCTCGCGGTACGGCATCTCGGTGTTGGCGCCGAAGGCCGAGGACGTGGAAGCCAGCAGCATGTGCTGCGGGGGATGGGCGCGGGCGGCTTCGAGCAACTCGAAAGTGCCAACGATGTTGCTCTCCAGGTACGAGCGCGGGTTCTCGATCGAGTAGCGCACGCCGGCCTGAGCGGCGAGGTGGACC
>Ga0065704_10001612_pt1 | contig 10250 bp, 12 predicted proteins | sample SwiRhicommuniRL2_FD_59091 | JGI IMG/M metagenome (GOLD analysis project Ga0065704, IMG submission 59091) | Switchgrass rhizosphere bacterial communities from Rose Lake, Michigan, USA - RL2 v2 (version 2) | ecosystem: Host-associated > Plants > Roots > Rhizosphere > Soil | place: East Lansing, MI | reverse complement strand
GAGCGCGCGGCGGACGAGGCGGCGACCGCTTTCGCTGGCGAACTGGCCGTCTTTCAGCACCGCGTCGAAATCGCGGCGCATTTCCAGATAGGCGATCTGGAGCGCAAGCTGGAACTGGGTGCTCGCCCCGTTCAGCGCATCGTCTAGCAATACCGCGTCGCGATGCCGGTCCAGCCGCCGCATCGATCCCGCCATGACTTCGGACGGCAGCCGCCGCACACGCAGATTGTACCGCGCCTTCAGCCAGGCCGCCAGTCCAGCCGCATTCAGGCCGCCGGCCTCCTCCACCTCCTGCGCCAATTTCTCGCCCGCGTCGTCCAGCGTAGGAAAGCTGTTCCTGCGCGCCGATAGAAAGCGCCGGGATTCCGCCACCGGATCGGGGGCTTCCGCCGCGTCCTCCTGCGTCACGCCGCGATCCGCCAGCGCGAGTTGTTCCTCCCGATAGGCGGTGTGCAGCCGCAACAATGCTTCGGTGATGCCGGGATAGTTGACCGCGACATCGCCGGTCGCCAGCGCGGGCAAGTCGATGTCCGCGAACATCGGGTCCTTCAGCACCGCCTGCAGTCGCGCCGTCTGTTCCGCGCCGCCGTCGCCCGCCAGTTCGCTCATGTCCATGCGATAGGTGCGCGCCAGACGCAGCAGCATGTCGGCGGTCAAGGGGCGCTGGTTGCGCTCCAACAGCGCGACATAGCTGGCGGAAATCTCCAGATCGGCCGCCATGTCCGATTGGGTCAGCCCCAGCTCCCGCCGCAACCGGCGCAGGCGTGGCCCCATATATACCGGGCGATCCCTCGCCATGACGCGGCCCTCCTGTGTAGAAGTTTACAACTTTACACGCAAAAGTTGTAAACTTCTACAACTGAACTTCTCTCCCTCTGCCGCGCCTGCGAGCGGTTCCGTAAGAAGGTTTCACATATTCGCTCTCACGGATGGAATCGAAGCGCATGACCTACCAACAGGAAATCACGAAGGCTGGCACCACCATCGGGGGTCAGGGTCATTGGGACGGCGTTGCAGCCGAATCGGTTGCCCGCATGCGCCTTCAGAATCGCTTCCACACCGGCATCGACATCGCTCGCTATACGGCAGCGATCATGCGTCGCGACATGGCGGCCTATGAAGCCGATCCGGCCAACTACACCCAGTCGCTGGGCTGCTGGCACGGCTTCATCGGTCAACAGAAGATGATCAGCATCAAGAAGCATTTCGGCACCACCAAGGGTCGCTACCTCTATCTGTCCGGCTGGATGGTCGCCGCGCTGCGCAGCGAATTCGGCCCGCTGCCCGACCAATCGATGCATGAAAAGACCAGCGTTCCGATGCTGATCGAGGAACTCTACACCTTCCTCCGCCAAGCCGATGCCCGCGAACTGGGCATGATGTTCCGCGACCTCGACGCCGCGCGCGAAGCCGGCGATGAAGTCAAGGCCAAGAAGATTCAGCACGATATCGACACTTACGAAACCCACATCGTCCCGATCGTCGCGGACATCGATGCGGGCTTCGGCAATGCCGAGGCGACCTATCTGCTGGCCAAGAAGTTCATCGAAGCGGGCGCCTGCTGCATCCAGATCGAAAATCAGGTCTCGGACGAAAAGCAGTGCGGCCATCAGGACGGCAAGGTCACGGTCCCGCATGAGGACTTCCTCGCGAAGATTCGCGCGGTTCGCTACGCCTTCCTCGAACTGGGCATCGACGACGGCATCATCGTTGCGCGCACCGACTCGCTGGGCGCGGGTCTGACCAAGCAGATCGCCTACAGCAAGGAAGAAGGCGATCTGGGCGACCAGTATAACAGCTTTCTCGACGTCGAAGAGGTTGCGGACATCAACAGCCTGCGCGGCGACGTGGTTCTGGCGCGCGATGGCAAGCTGTTCCGCCCGAAGCGCCTGCCGTCCAACCTGTTCCAGTTCCGCTCCGGCACGGGGGAGGACCGCGTCGTTCTCGACTGCATCACCTCGCTCCAGAACGGCGCGGACCTGCTGTGGATCGAGACGGAAAAGCCGCATATCGAGCAGATCGCCGGCATGGTCGACCGCATCCGCCAGGTCGTCCCCAATGCGAAGCTGGTCTATAACAACTCGCCGTCGTTCAACTGGACGCTGAACTTTCGTCAGCAGGTGTTCGACGCCTGGGCTGCGGAGGGCAGGGATCTCAGCGTCTATGACCGCGCGAAGCTGATGAGCGCGGACTATGACGCGACGGACCTGGGCCTTGAGGCCGATGAGAAAATCCGCACCTTCCAGCGCGACGCCGCTGCGCGGGCCGGCATCTTCCATCACCTCATCACCCTTCCGACATATCACACTGCCGCTCTGTCGACCGACAATCTTGCGAAGGAATATTTCGGTGAGGCAGGGATGCTTGGCTATGTCGAGGGGGTCCAGCGCAAGGAAATCCGTCAGGGCATCGCCTGCGTGAAGCACCAGAATATGTCCGGTTCCGACATTGGTGACGATCATAAGGAATATTTCGCGGGTGAAGCGGCGCTGAAGGCGGGCGGCGTCCACAACACGATGAACCAGTTTGCGGCCTGAAGGCTGCTGAACGATCCGGGTCGCGGAGGTGCATGCCCCGCGGTCAGGGTGGAAGGACTGGACGGTCCGGGGAGTCTCGCCCCCGGGCCGTTTTTTCATAAATCCAGCCTGTGAAGCCTCATGTTGGACACTCTCATCACCCTCTCATGTCGGCTATTGGCGCAAACAGGGAAAATTGCCCGATTTTCCCCTTTTCCCTCATGCTGTCTGGGTCTAGGGGGAAAGGATTATGGGTAAATCGCGCACGCTGTATGAAAAGATCTGGGACGCGCACGTTGTCGAACGTCGTCCCGATGGAACCTGCCTGATCTATATCGATCGCCATCTCGTCCATGAAGTGACGAGTCCGCAGGCGTTCGAGGGGCTCCGGATGGCGGGGCGCAAGGTGCGCCGTCCCGACCTCACCCTGGCCGTGCCGGATCACAATCTGCCCACCACCCCGCGCCGCGACGCGCAGGGCAATCGCATCCCGATCGCCGATCCCGAAAGCGCGCAGCAGTTGGCCGCGCTGGAACGCAACGCGCCGGAATTCGGCGTGCGCCTGATCGGCGACGCCGATGTGGAGCAGGGCATCGTCCATGTCGTCGGGCCGGAACAGGGCTTCACCCTGCCGGGCACCACCTTGGTCTGCGGCGACAGCCACACCAGTTCGCACGGCGCGTTGGGCGCTCTGGCCTTCGGTATCGGCACGTCGGAAGTGGAGCATGTGCTGGCCACCCAGACGCTGCTGCTCAAACAGTCCAAGACTATGGAAGTCGTGGTCGAGGGCGAGTTGGGCTATGGCGTTACGCCCAAGGATGTGGCGCTGGCGATCTGCGGTCGCATCGGCACGGCGGGCGGTACCGGCTATGTCATGGAATATCGCGGTTCCGTTTTCCGCGACATGTCGATCGAGGGGCGACTGACCGTCGCCAACATGTCGATCGAGGCGGGTGCGCGTTCGGGGCTGTTCGCGCCGGATGAAAAGACCTTCGCCTATTTGGAAGGCCGCCCGATGTCGCCCAGGGGCGCGGAATGGGATAGCGCCATCGCCTGGTGGAAGACGCTGCACACGGATGAAGGCGCGACCTTCGACAAGAGCATCGTGATCGACGCTGCCGACATCGTCCCCAACGTCACCTGGGGCACCAGCCCGGAGGACGTCGTGCCTGTCACTGGCGTCGTTCCCGACCCGGAAAGTTTTGCGGATGCGTCCAAGCGCGCCGCCGCGCAGAAGTCGCTCGACTATATGGGCCTGTCCGCAGGGCAGCGGATGGCGGACGTGGCGATCGAGCATATCTTCATCGGCAGTTGCACCAACAGCCGGATCGAGGATTTGCGCGCCGCCGCCGATCTGCTGAAGGGCCGCCATATCGCCAGCGGCATCAAACATGCGATGGTCGTGCCCGGCTCCGGTCTGGTGAAGCGTCAGGCCGAAGCCGAGGGGCTGGACCGCATCTTCACTGCAGCGGGCTTCGAATGGCGCGAGCCGGGCTGTTCGGCCTGCCTTGGCATGAACCCGGACAAGGTGCCCGCGGGTGAGCGCTGCGCCTCGACCAGCAATCGCAACTTCATGGGTCGGCAGGGACCGGGCTCGCGGACGCATCTCGTCTCGCCCGCCATGGCCGCCGCCGCCGCCATCACGGGGCATCTGACGGACGTGCGCGAGCTGATGGGTGAGAAAAAGGGAGAGGTGGTCGCATGAAGAAAATATTCTGGCTGCTGACGCTGGGTGCGTTGGCCAGCGCCGCCATGGCGGCGACCCTTGGCCGCGCGGAAGATACGGCGACACCCGCCAAAACACAGGTTCGTTGATGGAAAAGCTTAATATCGTCGATGGCAAGGCCTATCCGTTCGGGATGAAGAATGTCGACACCGACATCGTCATCCCGGCGCATTGGCTCAAGACCATTTCGCGCTCCGGTCTTGGCAAGGGCGCTTTCGAGGTGCTCCGCAAGGAGCCGGGCAATGTGTTCGACGACCCCGATTATGCGGGCAGCCCGATCCTGATCGCAGGCGACAATTTCGGCTGCGGATCGAGCCGCGAACATGCCGCATGGGCGCTGGCGGACCTGGGCATTCAGGTGGTGATCGCGCCCAGCTTCTCGGACATTTTCTCCGGCAATGCGTTCAAGAACGGCATCCTGACCGTGGTGCTGCCGCAGGAGGCGATCGACCGGCTTATGGAGGTCGCCAGGACGGACCCGATCCATGTCGATCTGGAACATCAGACCGTGACGACGCAGTTTCAGGACCGCTTCCAGTTCGAGATCGATCCCTTCCGCAAGCACTGCCTTCTGGGCGGTCTGGACGAGATCGGCCTGACGCTGGGGCAGGCGGATATGATCGGCGCCTTCGAGGCAAAGGACGCCGGGGTGCGTCCCTGGCTCGTCCCTGCGCCTGTCCTCGCCGTTGCGTAAGCGGCCCGACCTTCCTATCTCGGACAAGATCACATACGGGGCACAGCCATGACCACCTTCGACGACCGCGAAAAAGCCTTTGAAAACATGTTCGCGCATGATCAGGAAATGCAGTTCCGCATTCAGGCGCGGCGCAACCGTCTGCTGGGCGAATGGGCTGCCGTAAAAATGGGCCTGACGCCGGAAGAAACCGACGCCTATGCCAAAGCGGTCGTACAGGCTGATTTCGAGGAAGCGGGCGACGAGGATGTCATCCGCAAGCTGGTGGGCGACATGACCCAGGCTGGCGTCGAGATCGACGAAGCGGGTGTCCGCGCCGCTCTGGAAGAGCAGCAGGTCATCGCCCGCCGCATGTTCATCGAATAAGGACGATTTCCCGTGCCGATGGCAGCCGACGATATTGCGGACATGATCCGCGCCGCGATCCCCGACGCGCAGGTGGAAATCACCGACCTTGCGGGGGATGGCGACCATTATGCCGCGCGCGTCGTGGCGGAAAGCTTTCGGGGCATGAACCGCGTGGCGCAACAGCGGGCGGTCTATGCCGCGCTGGGCGGGCGCATGGGCGGCGTGCTCCATGCCTTGCAACTGACCACTGCCGTTCCCAACTAACGGCCATCATCGACTTATTGCGCCGATCAGCGGCGCCTGACAGGAATGGATCATCCAATGACCGACGCCGTGCACCAGCGGATCGCCGACATCGTCAAGGGCAATGACGTTGTGCTTTTCATGAAGGGTACGCCGCTCTTCCCGCAATGCGGTTTTTCCAGCCGCGCCATCGCCATATTGGAGCATCTGGGCGTCGCTTATGAAAGCATCGACGTGCTTCAGGATCAGGCCGTGCGTCAGGGCATCAAGGCTTTCTCAGACTGGCCGACCATTCCGCAGCTCTATGTGAAGGGCGAATTCGTCGGCGGCAGCGACATCATGATGGAAATGTATGAAGCGGGCGAACTGCACCAGTTGATGGCCGATCAGGGCGTTGCTTCCGCAAACTGAGTGGCGCTTGCCCCGATGGAAAGAACGGTCCGATTTTCCGGGCCGTTTTTTTATGCGGGGCAGAAGGCAACCGGGTGGGGGATGGAGGCAGAGACAGCCCGCATCCCCCGATAGTTGAACGCAGATGCGTGGTGAACGCANCGCAAACACCGTGCCAGCCATGAGAAAGCACGGANTTGCGTCGATAAAGAAGTTAACGCGCTTCTGGCGGTAGCGCNGATTGTAAAGCNGTCCGACGTCGTAAGCCCNGCTGAAATGCCAACGGTCGAGAAGGCGGCTTACGANCCGTTCATATTCTCCCGCCGCGACGACTGCTGGCTTGAAAGCGGGCGCGTTTCAAGACCTCGATAATCTTCTCGTAAGCGCGAGCAAGGTTCTCATGTTCCCGCCGGTTCAGCTCACTCGTCGCACCGGCAGCACTGGATTCTGCCAGATGCTGTTGATGCTGAAGGTGCATGATCTGCGGCATCAGCGCGACCTGTAGGATGCAGGAGGTTGGCGAGAAACATGGGCGGCCGAGCGCTTGATCTCGCCCGTGAGGATTTGATTCTTCAGCAACTGTCGAACCTGCTCGGCGTCCCTGCCATCTAGCAGAACAACCCTAGACCCCCCGGATGCCAGGGTTTCTATCGTAGAAATGCGGAAACTGTGAGCCACGCAAATCTTTTCGATCTCGGCGACGCTCGCCGTCGTGTTAATGGCCCGGCTCATGAATGCAGTCCTTCGCCGCCAAAGGGATAAGGGGCAAAGGCCTTGCCGCTATTCACTGGCCCCGATCTGTAAGGATGGCCATGGTCACGAATGCGACGGGCATAGCCCTTGGCACGAAATCGATGCGTGGCGCGTGCTAAATCGCATGTTGCCTCCTGCTCCTTAAGAAGCTCGATTTGCTCATTTCCTAGCAGGTTGTTCAGGTCTTCCACGGGCATACTCCTGCGGGCAAGCGGGAGCGCGATGGTCTCTCTGTCAATGCGAAGGCTTGCGGGCTGGTTTCGCTCGATGGTGCCTCTTAGCAGAAGCCTTTTACTTTGTCGCACTATTTGCAAAAGAAAGCGGTGANTGCTGACGTTGCCGTCAATTAATCGGTATCTGACAGACCGCAANCCACCCANATTGGGGCGTCGAACCCCATTTCCACGTACCCTAAATCGCAACAATCTCCGGCAGGATCGCGTCCAGCAGCAACATCCCTGCTGGCTCGACGCGCAGATGCTGCGCCTGTTGCCGCACAAGGCCATGCCCCGCCAGCCGCGCGATCGCTGCCCTATCGACCAAAATCTCGACCGGCAGGCCGGATCGTAGCGCGATGCGGCCCAGATCGACGCCTTCGCCCAGCCGCAAGCCCATCAGCAACGCTTCTCTTGCCCGGTCGGCCGGTTCCAGCACGTCCTCGCTCTGCAAGCCATGGCCGTTGCGGGACACCGCATTCATCCAGTTTTCGGGCTTTTTGTGCCGCAACGTCGCCAGCCCACCGCGCCGCCCATGCGCGCCGGGGCCGATGCCCGCATAATCGCCATAGCGCCAGTAAACCAGATTATGGCGGCTTTCCTGGCCCGGCCGGGCGTGGTTGCTGATCTCATAGGCGGGGATGCCCGCGGCTATGGTCATGGCCTGCGTCAATTCATAAAGCGTTGCCGAATGATCGGGGTCGGCGGGGGTCAGCTTGCCCTGCGCGACCAGCGTGGCGAAGCGGGTGCCCGGCTCGATCGTGAGTTGATAGAGCGAGAGATGATCGGTGCCATAGGACAGCGCCTGCGCCAGTTCCGCTTCCCAATCCGCTTCGCTCTGGCCGGGCCGGGCGTAGATCAGGTCGAAATTGACGCGGTCGAAGACCGATTGCGCCACGTCCAGCGCCGCCAGCCCCTCGCGCACATCATGGGCGCGGCCGAGGAAATGCAGCGCCTCATCCTCCAGCGCCTGCAGGCCCAGCGACACGCGGTTCACCCCGGCCGCCGCCAGATCGGCGAAGCGCGCGGCCTCCACCGAGCTGGGATTGGCCTCCAGCGTGATCTCTATGTCCGGCGTCAGCGCCCAGTGGCGCGCGGCCGCGTCGATCAGCGCCTCCACGATCTGCGGCGGCATCAACGAGGGCGTGCCGCCGCCGAAGAAGATGGACGACAGCGGGCGCTTGCCGTTTTGGCCACCGTTCAGCGCCGCTTCATGCCCCAGATCGTCTAGCAGCGCGGCGCGCCAGCCATCGTGATCGATGTCTGGCCGTACATGGCTGTTAAAATCGCAATAAGGACATTTTGAAACGCAAAATGGCCAGTGCACATATAGAGCCATGGGATCGGGTGCAGGCGCGGCGGAATTTTGAGGGGGCGGGGACATGAGCGGGGGCTTCATTAAAGCATTTGGCGGGAAAGTGGGAATCCGTTTTGCGTGCGCCATGCTGTTAGCGGGCGTGACGGGGGGGCAAGGTGATGCCGCCCCCGCGCGCCCGTCATTCCTGCCTGCCTCTTATTATGGCATGGCCGATGCGGACCGCGACGATGGCCTGCTGCGCGAGGTGGCATTGGGCATGCAGAATGAGGAGCGCGAATCGCTGGGGCTGGAGCCTTTGGCATGGGACAGCGCGCTGGCGGCCGATGCGGCGCGCTATGCCCGCGAAATGGCGCGGACGAACCTCTTCCGTCATTCGGCGCGGACCAGCCGGTCCGTGCCCAGCGGCGAGAATCTGTGGATGGGGTCGCGCGGCCTCTATGATTATGACGTGATGGTCGGCTCTTTCCTTGACGAAAAGCGCTATTTCCGGCGCGGTGGCAAGCTGCCCGATATCAGCACGACCGGGCGCTGGGCGGATGTCGGTCATTACAGCCAGATCATCTGGCGCAGCACGCGCAAGGTCGGTTGCGCATTGGCGGAGGGGCAAAGCTACGATTATCTCGTCTGCCGCTATTATCCCGCCGGAAATATGTTCGGCATGGGGCCGCTGGATCGCGATCCGGGTGAACCGGCGCAATTCGCCGGGGGAGAGCGCTAGGGCGATTTCCAGTCAGATGGGATCATCTGACGGTTAAGAAATCGCGGCAAACAAATAGTTTAGAGCGGCGATCTGATCCAATCGGATCGAAAACCGCTCTAGGCTCTCCCCAAAGCCTTGATCAAAAGACGGCGGCGACCAACTGTTTGAAGGCGTCGGCGCGGTGGCTCATCGCATGTTTGTCCGCCGGATCCATTTCGCCGAAGCTGACCTCATGGCCGTTGGGCTGGAAGATGCCATCATAGCCGAAGCCATTATTCCCCCGCGGCGGCCAGGTGATGGAACCGTCAACGCGCCCTTCGAACACCTCGACATGACCATCGGGCCAGGCGAGGGCGAGGGCGCAGACGAAATGCGCGCCATGGCCTGCGTCCGGCCCCTTGGCTTGGATATTGTCCCAAACCAACTGCATGGCCATGCCGAAATCCTTCGATTCCCCGGCCCAACGGGCAGAAAAGATGCCGGGGTCGCCGTTCAGCGCCTCGACGCACAGGCCGCTGTCATCGGCCAGCGCGGGCAGGCCGCTAAGGTCGGCGGCCTGCATCGCCTTGAGTTCCGCATTGGCGATGAAGGTCGTGCCGGTTTCTTCCGGTTCGGGCAGGTCCAGTGCGCCCGCCGACACGGTTTCGATGCCGAAGGGGGCGAGCAATTCGCCAATCTCCCGCACCTTGCCGGGGTTGTGGCTGGCGATCACCAGCTTGCCCGGCCCCAGCTTGCGGATGGCCTGTTCCTGTCCGAATTGATCCGTCATACGTCCTGATACCCTGCGCTGCTCGTTCGCCAGCTTAATCCAGAAACGCATGGATGCACCATGCGCTTGCGGGTGTCAGCGTGCGAAACCGCTTTTTAGCGGCCGGTGGCCTTGTCCTGCGCCGCGAAAATCTGCGCGCAGCCGATGCGGGCGAGGCGCAGCAGCCGCAGCAGCTCTTCCTCATCATAGGCGGCGCCTTCGGCGGTCGCCTGAACTTCGGCGAATTTGCCGTCGCCGGTCAGGATCAGATTGGCGTCGGTTTCGGCGTTGCTGTCCTCGGCATAGTCGAGGTCGAGCACCGGCGTGCCCTTGTAGATGCCGCAACTGATCGCCGCGACCTTCTGCACGATGGGGTCTTCCTTGAGCGCGCCCGAAGCCAGCAGCTTGTCGACGGCAATGCGCAGCGCGACCCAGCTACCCGAAATGGCGGCGGTGCGAGTGCCGCCATCGGCCTGAATCACATCGCAATCGACCACGATCTGGCGCTCGCCCAGCTTTTGCAGGTCGACCACGGTGCGCAGCGACCGACCGATCAGACGCTGGATTTCCTGCGTGCGGCCCGACTGCTTGCCCTTGGC
>Ga0065704_10071690_pt1 | contig 10252 bp, 10 predicted proteins | sample SwiRhicommuniRL2_FD_59091 | JGI IMG/M metagenome (GOLD analysis project Ga0065704, IMG submission 59091) | Switchgrass rhizosphere bacterial communities from Rose Lake, Michigan, USA - RL2 v2 (version 2) | ecosystem: Host-associated > Plants > Roots > Rhizosphere > Soil | place: East Lansing, MI | reverse complement strand
GAAAATACAATTTCGGCAGACATCTCCTATACTGTAAAGACATCGGAAACGTATAACCTTTCATTTGGTATCAAAGGAACAGCAAACCTATTCAGCTTAGACGTAAACAAATTAAATCCAGCCGATGCAGGAGATCCACATCTGCAAAATTTCAACAATAATTTTACGCCAAACGTTGGTGCCGGAGTTTATTTTCACTCCGATAAATTGTATGTAGGTCTTTCTGTACCTAACTTTTTCGAATCGACTCGATATGAAGACAATTCCGTTTCTGTATACAAAGAAAGAATGAATTTCTACTTAATCGGAGGTTATGTATTCGACTTAAGCCCTACTATCAAATTCAAGCCCGCTTTCCTTATGAAAACAATTGAAGGCGCTCCCCTACAGCTTGATGTGTCTGGAAACTTCTTGTTCAACGACAAATTTACGATAGGAGCTGCCTGGAGATGGGATGCTGCGGTAAGCGCAATGGCCGGTTTTCAAGTTACCGATGGAATATTCGTAGGTTACGGATACGATCTAGAAACGACAAAACTGTCCAACTACAACTCGGGCTCACATGAGGTATTCCTACGATTCGAGCTTTTCAACAAATTCAACAAAGTAACTTCACCTAGGTTCTTCTAATACTGCGTAATTATGAAAATCAAATTTACATATATAGCTTTTTTAAGCATCATCTGTATCAGCGGATATTCGCAAAAAGCAGCTGTAGCATCAGCGGATAAGGAATACGAAAAATACGCTTACGTCGATGCAATAAAAACATACGAGCGTGTTGCAGAAAAAGGATACAAATCGCAAGACATGCTTCAGAAGCTTGGAAATTCTTATTATTTCAATGCTGATCTGGAAAATGCCGCGAAATGGTACGGTGAGCTTTTTGCAATGACACAAGACGTAGACGCCGAATATTACTATCGTTATTCTCAATCTTTGAAAGGTATCGGTGATTATAGCAAAGCAAACGAAATGCTTGAAAAATTCAACCAAAAGTCGGGCATCGATTCTAGAGGAAAATTATACGAAGAAAGAAAAAATTATCTAGAAGAAATCAAAAAGAATTCTGGAAGATACAATGTAGAAAATGCGGGTATAAATTCTGAATATTCTGATTATGGAAGTGCTTTCTTTGGCGACAAAGTTGTCTTTACTTCTGCGAGAGATACTGGAAACTTTTCGAAAAGACAGCATTCTTGGACCAATCAATATTTCACAAACATGTATGTTGCCGATATGAGTCCGGAAGGTGCTTTGTCTGCTCCACAAAAATTTGCGAAAAGTCTGAACACAAAATTCCATGAAGCAACTCCAGCTTTTACCAAAGATGGAAAGACGATGTACTTTACCCGAAACAATTATAACGACGGAAAAAAAGGAAAAAGTAGCGACAAAGTAACGTTGTTGAAAATCTACAAAGCTACGCTGGAAGGTGAAAAATGGACCAATGTAACCGAATTGCCTTTCAACAATAATAACTACAGCGTGGCCCACCCTGCTTTGAGTCCGGATGGAAAAACATTGTATTTTGCTTCTGACATGCCAGGAACGTTAGGCCAGTCTGATATTTTTAAAGTTAGCATTAATGCTGACGGAAGTTTTGGAACTCCAGAAAATTTAGGGCCTAAAATCAATACGCCTGGTAGAGAATCTTTTCCTTTTGTATCGGATGAAAATGAATTGTATTTTGCTTCTGATGGTCAGCTTGGCCTTGGCGGATTCGACATCTTTGTTTCAAAAATTGAAAAAGACGGAAGTTTTAAAGAAGTAAAAAATATCGGAGAACCAGCAAATAGCAAAAAAGACGACTTCGGATTTGTTATCAATACAAAAACCAGCAATGGCTTCTTCAGTTCTAACAGAGAAGGCGGAAACGGAAACGATGACATTTACAAATTCCTTGAGACTAAAAAATTAGAATTTGCCTGCGAACAGCTTTTATCAGGAATCGTAACAGACATGGAAACAGGAGCTATTCTTCCAAACACAAAAGTGACTTTGTCTGACGAGAAATTCAACAAGCTAAAAGAAACTACATCAGATGCTACCGGGAAATATGTTTTCGAAGATGTACAATGCGGTAAAACATATTACGTAAAAGCTGAAAAACCAGAGTATGTTACGAAAGAAGTAAAAGTGACACTGCCTAAAGAAAGCGGTGAAACCGATCTTCCGATTGCTCTTGAAAAATCAGTTAAGAAAGTCAAAGTGGGTGATGATTTAGCAAAAACATTTGGAATCAAGATTATTTATTTTGACTTAGACAAATGGAACATCCGACCAGATGCAGCTACAGATTTGGCTAAAATTGTTGATGTGATGCGTGAATACCCTACGATGAAAGTAAATGTAAGATCGCATACCGACAGCCGACAAACACACAAATACAACGAAAAACTATCCGACAGAAGAGCAAAATCAACAATTGCTTGGATGATACAAGATGGAATACAAGCTTCGCGATTAACAGGAAAAGGTTATGGCGAAACCCAATTAGTAAACAAATGTGCTGATGGAGTTGAATGTTCAGAAGAAGAACATCAGTTAAACAGACGCAGTGAATTTATCATAACTGAATTATAATTCTAAATGCCCATAAAAAGCAAAAGCATCCTTGACTAGAAGGATGCTTTTTTTGTTATTTACCCTACTGTAATATATTTTAAAAATATATCCCCATACAATAGTTTTCACACATTCGGTACTGAAAGATTAATCAAAACAAAAGAACAATCTTTATATGAATCTATTGTATAAACAGCCTAAGCTTCTATAAATAATCCACGAAAATTAAACCCCATCTAATATTAATTATCTAAAAAAAATAATTCCTGTTGAATTATTGCAATCAGTAATAAATGAAAGGTGAACGTAAATAACAATCTTTTTAGGCCGCTTCAAAAAAAAGACTGCATGAAACTGCAGTCCTTTTTACTGAGTCTCGGCTTTCTTATTTTTTTATGAACATATTCGTATAATACTTGCGTCCTGTTTCTGGGCTTGTACGAACAGAGATTCCGAAATGGGTAAAGTCTCCTTCGATGTTCGCTTTATGGCCAGGACTTTGTAGCCATGCGTTTAATGCAGCTTGTGGCGTTTGATAGTTGTAGGCCACGTTTTCATTAACTTTTACCGCTCCAAGTACTTGGATAAGGTTTTGTGATCTTTCTTCAAAAAAAGCATGGTTGACAACGTTATTTTCAATCATGTATTCATTGTGTTCCTCAGACTTGTAAGAGATATGATTGATTGGCTGTAGGATTGGCAAATTAACGGATTGCCGGTGTTCGTTGATAATGCGCATTAAATCTAATTCTGTGGGATTGTAGTCATAATTCTCTACGAGGGTCGAATTAGGGACATTGTTTTCATCAGAAGAGTCCGAAGAACAGGATAACATAGTGAACAACAGAGCCATTGGCACTAATGTTCTGAGCATCATTGCTTTCATAGGTTAAGTAGATTAAGATTTAGATTCAAAAAAGCCTTTGGGAAAACTTTTTCAAATATCAAGCAAGATCATGATGGGGCACAACTCTTACTTAACGATTCAATATTACAAAAACATCGTTGAACTGCAAAATAAAATCGACGAAATGCATGTTATTATATTTTTTAGAAGTAAAAACCTACATTTTAAGAAGAAAGACGGTCTTTTTTCCAAGCCAAATCTTGAAGTTGAAAACGAATGCGGTCGTGCAATCTATTAGGTCTTCCCTGCCAAAATTCAATTTCATGAGGTTTCACAAGATAACCTCCCCAATAAGGAGGTCGCGTAATTTCTTTTCCAGAAAATTCCGTTTCGAGAGTACGGATTTTATCTTCCAGCACTTCCCTACTCAAAATGACTTCGCTTTGATGAGAAGCAACGGCGCCGAGCTGACTGCCAAAAGGTCGGGAATGGAAATATTCGTCAGAAACTTGATCCGATGTTTTTTCTGCTTTACCTTTAATGATTACCTGCCTTTCAGCATAAGGCCAGAAAAAAGACAAGCAGACATTTGGGTTTTCTGCGATTGATTTCCCTTTTTCCGATTCGTAGTTCGTAAAGAAAATAAAGCCTTCAGACGTAAACTGCTTTAAAAGCACGATTCTTGATTTCGGAAAACCATCTTGGCCAATCGTAGCAATGGTCATAGCATTGACCTCTTCGGTACCGCCAATGGCCTCGGCTTCATTAAACCAAGTAGAAAACAATTCAAAAGGGTTATCAGGAATAGCGCCTTCGATAAGCTCGCTTTTTTCGTATGATTTTCTGTAGTTGCTTAAGTCTTTCATGTTTCTTTATAGAGAGTTTCTGAAACACAAAGTTACAAAGTTTAGGATGTTGGGATATGATATTTGTCAGTTTAGTTTTGAGGCACTAAGGTTCTGAGTCGCTAAGGCACTTAGGCTGGTTTATTTTAGAGAATCAGCTAAATTGTTTCAATAATGAATTTCTTTTCCTAGAACCTTAGTTCCTAAAAAGAAAAACTCTTACCATCATCTCCCAAAAACACATTTGGAAAAACAGTCTCTGCTTCTTCTTTGAACTTTAAAATAGATTCGTATCGTGTAGAATAATGGCCTAAGACAAGATTTTTAGCGTTTGCTTTCAATGCGATTTTTGCGGCTTCTTTTGCGGTAGAATGCATCGTTTTTTCCGCCAGCAAAACCTCAGTTTCTAAAAAGGTAGATTCGTGATAAAGCACATCAACATCTTCGATCAAAGGCAGGATATCTTCATTATAAACCGTATCGGAGCAAAAGGCATAGCTCTTCGGTTTTTCGGGTTCAAAAGTCAGCTCTGAGTTTGGAATGACACGACCGTCTTCTAAAGTAATATCACCTCCATGCTTGATTTTTCTGTAATAGACTTGGTCTATTTCGTACTGCTGTACAGCATCAATATTAAGCCTTCTTTCGCTAAATTTTTCTTGGAACAAGTAGCCATTCGTATAAATCCTATGTTTTAAGGGAATGGTCTTAACAACAACCTTATCATCTTCAAAAACAGTTTCAGACACCGCCGATTCTAATTCGTGAAAATAGAGATTATAGTTGGTCCATGAATTCGACAGTTTTAGCTGCAGCGTGATGATTTCCTTAATTCCTTTTGGACCGTAAATATGCAGGTCGTTTACGCGATTCAGGAGCATGTAGGTAGAAACTAGTCCGACCAATCCATACACGTGATCGCCATGAAGGTGCGAAATAAAAATGTGGTTTATTTTCGAGAATTTGATCTTATTCTTCCGCAACTGGACTTGGGTTCCTTCTCCACAGTCAATCAAGAACATTCGGTCCCTGATTTCCAATACCTGCGATGTCGGATTGGTAATGGTTCGGGGTGTTGCGGCATAACAGCCTAAAATGGTAAGCTTCATTTTAATTTTTGATTTTGATTTAAAGACACTAATGACTTCCTCAGAAATCATAAATCTAAAATCATAAATTAGAACCCGAGGTCTCTTTCGATTTCCTCCATTTCAATAATATCATGCGCTTCAAGAAGCGTAGGAACGACAATCATCTCATCAGGAACTTCGTTAAAATCAAAATCGTTAATTACTAAAACAAATGATTTCTTTGCTTTTCTATGTTTGTTAGACAAAGAAAGGAAAGATAATACTTGGTCAAGCGTTACCTCTTTATCGGCCGAAATATCCAAGATAAGGTTTTGATTTTTAAAACTGCCGTATTCGTTCGTCACTTTTTCAAGGAAGGAATTTACACTCCCTTGAGTATCTTTTATTACGGTAGTATGTCCTTTTTGATCTACTTTCATTTTATTTATTTTATGAAATACGAATTTCCTTTGCAGCAATTCAAAGTTACAAAGGTTTTTGTCTTTTTGCTAGCTATTGCTTGATTTTTGAAGCCAATAAGTAAATCACCGCCATTCGTATTGCTACGCCATTTTCGACTTGGTTTAAGATGACCGATTGCTGCGAATCGGCTACATCCGAAGAAATCTCTACGCCTCGGTTGATAGGTCCCGGGTGCATGATTACGATTTCTTTGCTCAACGAATCTAATAAGGTTTTGTCTACTCCGTACTGCTGTGCGTATTCTCTTGTAGAAGGAAAATAATTCACATCCATTCGTTCATTCTGTACGCGGAGCATGTTGGCCACGTCACACCATTCTAAAGCTTTTCTCAGATTTGGCTCGACAGTAACTCCTAAAGATTCAATATATTTTGGAATCAGGGTTTTTGGTCCGCAGACTTTTACTTCAGCTCCCTGCATCTGCAAGGCATAGATATTCGACAGCGCTACTCTCGAATGCAAAATATCGCCTACGATAACCACTTTCTTTCCGGCCACTTCGCCTAATTTTTCTCTGATCGTAAAAGAATCTAGTAAACCTTGAGTCGGATGCTCATGCGCTCCATCGCCTGCATTGACGATACTCGCATTTACGTTCTGCGAAAGGAAATAAGCCGCTCCTGGGTTGGAATGCCTCATTACGACCATATCGACTTTCATCGAAAGGATATTGTTTACGGTATCAATCAAGGTTTCTCCTTTTTTGACCGAAGACTGGGCTGCCGAAAAACTGATGACATCAGCCGAAAGTCGCTTTTGGGCTAATTCGAACGAAAGTTTGGTTCTTGTACTGTTTTCAAAAAATATGTTGGCAATGGTAATATCTCGAAGCGAAGGGACTTTTTTAATAGGACGGTTAATGACTTCCTTAAAATGATCGGCTGTTTCAAAAATAAGGTCAATATCTTGTTTATTGATATATTTTATTCCTAATAAATGATTTACGCTTAATTCGCTCATTTTTATATGTGTTGTGTTGTTGTTATTTTAAGAACTTATTAGTTGGTCACCAGATAAACCACATCTTCTCCCTCCTGCTCTTTCCAGCTGACCTTTACCTTTTCATTGTTTATCGAGTCTACTTGTCGGCCGCGGTAATCAGGCTGAATTGGCAAATGGCGGCTAAAACGTCTGTCGATCAACACCAGCAATTCAATCTCAGCGGGCCTGCCGAAAGACTGTATCGCAGTCAAGGCCGAACGAATGCTTCTTCCGGTATATAAAACATCGTCTATAAAAATCACTTTTTTGTTTTCTACCAAGAAATTAATCTGCGTCTTATTGGCTTCCAAAGGTTTTTCGGTCCTGCGGAAATCATCTCTAAAAAAAGTGATGTCCAGATAACCTAAAGCTATTTCCTTTACATGGTATTCATTTTGAAGAATTTCTTTGAGGCGTTCTGCCAAGAAAGTTCCGCGTGGCTGAATACCAACAAGAATCGTGTCTGAAAAATCGAGATGCTTTTCAATTAACTGGCAGGCCAAACGATGCAGAATGATATTGACTTCTTTTGAAGTAAGCAATATTTTTTGACTCATAATGAAGTGTTGTGTTTGGTTTGTAAAAGTAGGCAAAATTTATTTTTAAGTAAAATTAAAAATACAGTTTTAGGGTATACATCAACGGGATCATAATTATATAACCAAAAATATTAATGATGTAATATTTTTCTGTGCAAAATGGAGAACTTTATAAAAATAAAAAACTAGAAACCATGAACAAGATATCTAGAATATCCATTATGCTTTTGATACTTCTTTCTTTTTCAAGTTGCGAAGTCGTAGAAGGTATTTTTAATCTCGGCGTGGGCGTCGGCATTTTTATTGTTGTTGCCATCATTGCTTTGATCATCTTTATCATCAGCAGATTTAAGAAATAAAAACACCATAACCAAAACCAACCATTTTAAACCAAAAAATCCCGTACTTTTTAAGAACGGGATTTTTTTATTTGCATGAGGCTTATTCCTTAAGAATACATTTTCTTTCTAAGCTCTTGTACTTTTTCATCGTCAAGATAGTCGTCAAAAGTCATGTATCTATCGATGGCTCCTTTTGGCGTCAGTTCAATCACTCTGTTACCTACAGTTTGTGCAAACTCGTGGTCATGTGTCGTGAAAATAACAGAACCTTTATAGTTTTTCAATGAGTTGTTGAAAGCGGTAATCGATTCCAAATCCAAGTGGTTTGTAGGCTCATCTAACATCAGGACATTTGCTCGCTGCATCATCATTCTAGAAAGCATGCAACGTACTTTTTCTCCTCCAGACAATACACGGCTTGTTTTCAAAGCTTCTTCACCAGAGAAAATCATTTTCCCTAAGAATCCGCGGATATACACTTCATCACGCTCTTCTTCTGTTTTTGCCCACTGTCTTAACCAATCTACTAAAGTCAGGTCGTTTTCAAAGAAATCGTGGTTTTCAACCGGAAGATACGCTTGAGTCGTTGTAATTCCCCAATCAAAAGTTCCAGAATCTGGAGTTTGGTTTCCGTTTAAGATTTCATAAAAAGCTGTCGTAGCACGTGAATCTTTAGAAAACAAGACAATCTTGTCGCCTTTTGCCATATTCAAATCTACACCTGTGAACAACGTCTCTCCATCAATTGAAGCGCTTAAATTTACCACGTTCAAGATTTGGTCTCCCGCTTCTCTTTCTTGGTCAAATATAATCGCTGGGTAACGACGGCTTGATGGCTTGATTTCGGCAATATTCAATTTGCTGATCATTTTCTTACGCGAAGTAGCTTGTTTCGACTTTGCCACGTTCGCGCTAAAACGACGGATAAATTCTTCTAATTCTTGTTTCTTTTCTTCAGCTTTTTTGTTTTGCTGTGCTCTCTGTTTTGCGGCTAACTGGCTCGATTCGTACCAGAAGGTATAGTTTCCAGAGTAATGGTTGATTTTTCCAAAGTCGATATCCGAAATATGCGTACACACGGCATCCAAGAAGTGACGGTCATGCGATACGACGATTACGGTATTTTCATAGTTTGCCAAGAAATTCTCTAACCAAGCAATGGTTTCAAAATCCAAGTCGTTGGTAGGCTCATCCATAATCAAAACGTCAGGATTACCAAAAAGCGCTTGTGCCAAAAGCACACGTACTTTTAGTTTTCCTTCCATATCGGCCATCAAAGTATAGTGGTTGTCTTCGGTAATGCCTAAGCTCGAAAGCAAAGAAGCCGCATCAGAATCAGCATTCCAGCCGTTCATTTCTTCAAACTGTACCTGCAACTCGCCTATCCTGTCTGCATTTTCATCTGTATAATCCAGATAAAGCTCGTCCATTTCTTTTTTAACGGCATACAGCACTTTATTCCCCATCATTACTGTTTCCAAAACCGTATGCTCATCGAACATGTTGTGATTTTGGTTCAGCACTGACATACGTTTGCCTGGTTCCAAGAAAACATTCCCTGAAGTCGGGTCAAATTCTCCTGAAAGTATTTTTAAGAAGGTAGATTTTCCAGCACCGTTTGCTCCAATAACTCCGTAAATATTACCATCTGTAAAGGTTGTATTTACTTCATCAAACAAAATTCTTTTGCCAAACTGTACTGATAAATTATTTACTGTTAACATTGCTATAGTTTTTAAAAAAGTTTTGCAAAAGTAGAAAAAAATACTGCACTTTTGGCATAGGAACCGGAGATAGTTTTACAGCATAAACTTAAAGTTCTTATTTAATTATTTAATCGCATTCTAAATAATTGAAGGCATCTATATTTAACTATGCCTTAACAGAGAATCTAGATGCATCTGAATATTTTTGTTTATTAGATCTAAACTACATGCACAATTTGAAAGTTTTTAAAATCGTATCGTTTTCAATTTTCAGCCTCTTCCTAATGGGATCCTGCGAAAAGAAATTCAAAAACGATAATTTTACTGCTTATTTCGGTGGCGAAGTTACAAATCCTCTAAATCGCTATGTCCTGTTTCTTAAAGACAACAAAGTGATAGATACTATTCCTTTGGACAGGAACAATCGTTTTTTTAAGAAATTCGATTCTTTGGCTCCTGGATTATACACTTTCAAACACGAGCCAGAATACCAATATGTTTACTTTGACAAGAACGACAGTATCATGGTACGCATGAATTCGAATGACTTTGACGAATCTGTTGTGTTTTGCGGCCGCGGAGAGGAAAAGAACAATTTCTTGATGGAAATGTATCTTAAGAATGAGGAAGACAAAAACAAAATGTTTACGGTATTTGACTATGACTTGAATAAATTCAACAAATACATCGACTCGGCCTATACTTCTAGGAAAAACTACTATACCACCAAGAAAGAAGCTTTAAAATGGAGCGATGAGTTTGACCTATATGCTTTGGCTTCTCTTGATTTTCCTTATTATACGAAAAAAGAAATTTATCCTGTAATTCATGAAATCAGGACAGGCGAAAATGTCTCTCAAAAATTGCCGAAG
>Ga0065704_10071685_pt1 | contig 10255 bp, 5 predicted proteins | sample SwiRhicommuniRL2_FD_59091 | JGI IMG/M metagenome (GOLD analysis project Ga0065704, IMG submission 59091) | Switchgrass rhizosphere bacterial communities from Rose Lake, Michigan, USA - RL2 v2 (version 2) | ecosystem: Host-associated > Plants > Roots > Rhizosphere > Soil | place: East Lansing, MI | reverse complement strand
CGCGAGCAAGCTCGCTCCCACATGGGGTCCGGGGTGTACACGCAATGGCCGTTCACCACAAATCCCTGTGGGAGCGAGCTTGCTCGCGATAGCGGTGGGTCAGTGTCGGTGATGTTGACTGTGCTGCAACCTTAGCGAATCCCTGCCAGCAGCACCCGGGCGGTCTGCTTGAGGGGTTCGTCGCCCTCCTCGAGCAGCTCTTCAAGCAGGGAGACTGCGGTTTTCAGGTCTCCATCGTCGATGCAATTCTGTGCCTGTTCCAGCTTGACCGAGTGTTCCGGGACCTGAGGTTCGAGGGAAAGGGTGTCCAGGGAAACAGGTTCAAGGGCCAGCGGCTCGAGTTCCAGCGACTGTTCTTCGTCGGCAAAGCTATCGAGGAAAGCATCGTCCAGCGACTCGGTTTCCAATGGCGCTTCCCATTGCAGCTCCGGTTCGTCAAAACCTGAAAGCGAAAAGCTCTCGGCGGCATAAGGTGAAACAGCTTCTTTATCCGCAGTGTTGTCCTGGGCATCGGCGAGGTCCCAGCTGGTTTCCATGGACAGTGCATCCAGGTCCAACTCGAACTCGTCACCGGGCACTGGCTCACGTTCAGGTGCCGGAGCAGGTGCCGGAGCAGGTGCAAGAACCGGTACCTGGGGTTGTACCGATGCCACTGTCGGCGCGGCGATCATGGCAACCTTGGGGTAGCGCCCGCGGATCTCCTCCAACGTCCGGGCATCGATACCCTGTGCCAGTAGATGATGTTCCTGGGCCTGGAAACCGATGACATCGCCCTGCTTGCCCAGTACCTCCAGCAACTTGAGGCCCAGGTCGGTGCGTTCCGGCTCCGCCAGCAACGCGGCGCGCAACAGCCCTGCGGCCTCGGTGAACCGACCGTAGGTCAAGTAGATCCCGACGCCCTCCAGCACATCGCCCAGGGGCGTATCCCCGTTGTTGAACGATGCCGCAGTCTCGGACGGCTCCGTATCGGGGATTGATGCAAAGGTTTCGTCGTCCTCCTCCAGCATCGGCTCGGGACGCCCGGTCATCGGTTCCAACTCGGCCTGCTGCTGCCGACGTCGAACGAACAGTAACAGCGCCAGCAACCCCAACAGGCCCACCAGCCCCGCCACCCATGTCCAATTGACGCCCTCTGGCTCTGCTACCGGTTCTGTAGCGGGTTGCGCGTCCGGCGCCGGTTCCGCTGCAGGAAGCGCCGGTTGCGGTGGTGTCGATGCAACAGGGGCTGGCGCAACCTCGGCCAGCCGGGCCTGCAATTGGCTGATCTGCTTGCGCTGGCCAGCGATTTCCTCGTCCTGGGCCTGGAGCCGGGCCTGCAGTTCATCGATCGTCTTCTGTTGCTGCTGGTTTTGCAGCACGCTGGCGGCCATTTGCTCATCGGGCGCGTCGGAGGCCTGGCCGGCAGGGGCTGCAGCCGACGTCGGCAGCACGGCCGAGTCGGGCAGCAACAAGCGCTGGCCGATGGAAAGCCGGTCACTGCCGGGGTTCAAGGCCTGGATTCCTTGCATCAACTCATTGACCGACGCGTTGCTACCGGCGTCATGCAGGCGCTTGGCGATGATCCAGGGGTTGTCTCCCGGCACGACGGTGTAACGCTTGCCCTGTACCGCCGGGGGCGGCTTGACGGACCGCGGGGCCTCGGAAGGTTCTTCACGGACCGGCACGATACCCGGTGTGCCCGGCGGGTCGATCAATACGGTGTATTCGCGCAGCAGGCGCCCGTTGGGCTGATTGAGCTGCACCAGGAAATTGAGGAAGGGTTCCTCCACCGGTTTGCTGGAAGTCACCCGAATGAAGCTGCGCTCCCCGTGCAACACCGGCGTGAAGCGCAGGTTATTGAGAAAGAACGCCCGTTCCACACCCGCACGACTGAAATCGTCCGGGCTCGCCAGGCTGGCCGACAGATCGCCCTCGCTGATCCCGGCCACATCGACCAGGGCGATATCGGCGCGCAACGGCTGGTTCAGGGCGGAATGGAGCGTGATGTCCCCCAGCCCCAGCGCCGACGCCAAGGCCGAATACCCCAGGGCACCCACGACGACCGACACGTTGACCCAACTGCGCAACGTGGACTGCAAACTTTCAAGCATGGGTATCCCTTTCGACTACCAGACTGAGCGCAAACGCATCCAATACGATCACTTAGTACTGGTTATAGTTCGCTAATCGCCGAATCTCAAAAGTCTGGCGCCAGGGATATACCTCAGGATTTTTCCAGGTTGGCCAGGATCGTACCGTGGACCCGCATGCACACGCGCATGTCCGCTTCGTCGACACCTTCGAACAGCTCACGACGCAGTTGCGTGGCAATGGTTTCGATTTGTTCGATCAACGGCAGGGCCGGTGCGCAGAGCACGATTTTCTTGGCCCGGCGGTCCTCGGCCACGGCCTGGCGCTGCACCAGCCCCTGGGTTTCCAGGCTGTCGAGCAACCGGGCCAGTGTCGGGCCTTCGACGGCGACGCTCTGGGCCAGTTCACGCTGGGTCGGCGCCTGTTCGAAACGGGCCAGGTGCAACAGCACCAGCCAACGTGCCTGGGACAGGCCCAGCCCGGCCAGGCGGCGATCCAGTTCGGCACGCCAGCCTCGAGACATTTGCGCCAACTGCATGCCAAAACGGTGTTGATCGGTTAACGGCATAAAAAAACTCATCAGATCTGAAATAGAGAAAAACTAATTATTAGTCAGCTAAGCATGAGCTTTGGATTCAAGCAAGGTTCACCTTGTACTGAATCGTTAAAGGCACGCAACTCACTGATCAGACTTCAAATTCAGACTGCAACGCAGCCCTGACGCAATACAGCACGCCTTCGGGAACCCGTCCGACAAACAGCGCGGCAACTTCAGACACGGGTGGTAACTCGCCTTCGCCATCCAGGAAGGCATCCTGCACCTCTCCCATCAGCTCTTCGGGCAGATCCAGCGCCTGTTCCAGGGACAACTGCTGTTTGCCAATGGCTTCGGCCAGCATCGTGTAGACGTTCTTTTCCGAGCACTGCAGTTGCCCGGCGATCTGCAACGGTGTCATGCCGGCCCGGGCCAGCGTAATGAGTTCGTGACGTACATCGGCCACCGCTTTCGGTGCTTCGGCCTCGCCACCCAGGACCTGGAGGAAGGCCTCGCCATACCGCTCCAGCTTGCGCGCGCCCACACCACTGACCTGGGCCATTTCCGCCAGGGAGGTGGGCTGACTGCGGAGCATTTCCAGCAGCGTCGAGTCGGGGAAGATGACGTACGGCGGGACGCCGTGCTCCTCGGCCAGCTTGCGCCGCAAGGCCCGCAAGGCTTCCCATTGATCGCGCTCTTCGCCACGTACCAGTTGGCTGGCCTGGCTCTTGCTGCTCTTGACCGCCGTTGCCGGCTTGAGGTCACGACGCAGTTCGAGGGTGACCTCACCTTTGAGCAACGGCCGGCAAGTCGCACTCAGGCGCAGACCGCCGTAGCCTTCCAGGTCGATGTCGGCCAGACCGCGGGCCACCAGTTGTCGGAATAATGAACGCCACTCACCCTCGGTGCGCGCCTTGCCCACGCCGAACACCGACAGGTGCTGGTGGCCAAAGCTGCGGACCTTTTCGTTGTCCTTGCCCAGCAACACGTCCACCAGATGCCCGACACCGTAGCGCTGGCCGGTACGGAAAATCGCCGACAAGGCCTGGCGGGCCGGTTCGGTGGCGTCCCAGGTTTCCACGCCATCGACGCAGTTGTCGCAATGCCCGCAAGGCTGGGGCATGTCTTCGTCAAAATAGGCCAGCAAGGTCTGGCGGCGGCAGCGGGTTTCCTCGCACAGCGAGAGCATCGCGTCGAGCTTGTGCTGTTCCAGACGCTTATGGCGCTCGTCGCCTTCGGAGTTCTGCAGCATCTGCTTGAGCATCACCACGTCTTGCAGGCCGTAGGCCATCCAGGCGTCGGCCGGCAAGCCATCACGGCCGGCACGTCCGGTTTCCTGGTAATACGCCTCAAGGGACTTGGGCAGATCCAGGTGCGCGACAAAGCGCACGTTGGGTTTGTCGATACCCATGCCGAACGCAATGGTGGCCACCATGATCAGGCCTTCCTCGTTGAGGAAGCGCTTCTGGTGATAGGCCCGCAGGTCGTTGGGCAGGCCGGCGTGATACGGCAGCGCCGGGACCCCCTGCTCACACAGGAACGCCGCCACTTCATCGACCTTCTTGCGCGACAGGCAATAGACAATGCCGGCATCGCTGCGGCGCTCGGCGAGGAACGCCAGCAACTGCTTGCGCGGCTGCTCCTTGGGTACGATGCGGTAGAAAATATTCGGACGGTCGAAACTGGACAGGAAGCGCTCGGCGTTCTGCAAGTGCAGGCGCTCGACGATTTCCTCGCGGGTGCGCTTGTCGGCGGTGGCAGTCAGGGCGATGCGCGGTACGTCGGGGAACAGTTCCGCCAGTTGCCCCAGTTGCAGGTATTCGCGTCGGAAATCGTGCCCCCATTGGGATACGCAGTGGGCTTCGTCGATGGCGAACAGGGCAATTTCCAGGCTCTGCAGGAACGCCAGCATGCGCGGCTGCACCAGGCGTTCCGGGGCCAGGTACAACATCTTCACTTCGCCGCGCTTGATGCGTGTCGCCAGGTCCCGCTGTTGCTCGGCGCTGAGGGTGGAGTTCAGCGAAGCAGCGGCAACCCCCAGCTCTTCGAGGGTCGCAACCTGGTCGTCCATCAATGCGATCAGCGGCGAGACCACCACGGCCAGGCCGTTGCGCAACAGCGCCGGGACCTGGAAGCACAAGGATTTGCCGCCGCCGGTGGGCATGAGCACCAGGGCATCGCCACCGCTGGCCACGCGCTCAATAATGGCACCCTGGCGGCCACGGAAACTGTCGTAGCCGAAGATGTCCTTGAGGACGCGTTGAGCCTGTTCGAGCATAGAAACTCCAAAAATCACCGAAACATCCCTGCAAGGCTGGTTCAGAATCACAAACGCTGCACCGGCAAATCGTAAGTGTGCGTTTCGAACCGGCGGGACGCCGCAGGGCATCACAAAACGCGGCAGTATACCCGAGGCCTTCGTTGCAAAGGGGGCTGCTGACAGGAGGTGCTTGGGACTGTGGGAGCAAGGCTTGCCCGCGATGGAAGCGACACGGTCTCGCCTTCAGAAATCGAGGCGCTTGCTTCGCGAGCAAGCTTTGCTCCCACAACGGGGATAAATCCCCTCGCCACAGGAACCGCGTCCATCCCTGTTTTTTTCTCCATGCCCCTATTTCACCTCCTAGGGAGGGGCAAATACGCCACGCGGCTGGCCTGGGCGCTCAAGAAGGCCTAGAATTCCCGCATTGTTTATTCCCCAAGGTAGCCCGTAATGTCCTTCGCTGAGCAACTGACCCGCCTGCAAGTCTTCCTCGACGCCGATGAGCTGCACGAAGAGGCGCTGGACTACGTGGCCGCTCACGGCTATCTGACCGCCCTGTCCATCTGCGCAGAAACGGTGCCGGACCGTGAGTGGATCGACGCCCTGTTCGCCGAAGAGCCGCATTACAGCGACGAAGCCCAGCGTGCCGAAATCGAAGCCACACTGGTCGGCCTCAAGGCCCACATCGCCCGCCAACTGGCTTCCGACGAAGAATTCGAACTGCCGTGCGACCTGGACCTGGGCGATGATCCGGATGATTCGGAGTTGCGTGGCTGGTGCATCGGCTTCATGGAAGGCGTGTTCCTGCGCGAAGCCGCCTGGTTCGAAACCGCCGAAGAGGAAGTCAGCGAAATGCTGCTGCCGATCATGGTCGGTTCCGGCCTGTTCGATGAGCAACCGGAATTTTCCGACATCGCCGCCGACGCCAACCTGATGGACGACATGATTGTCCAGATCCCCGAAGCCCTCACGGCCCTGTACCTGCTGTGCAACGCACCGGACGAGAAACCGGCGATCCTCAAGCCTCGCCACCACTGAGTGACCGGGTGCCCTCGCCAGTCGGCAATCGCCCGCTGATCCTGCGTTACGTTCTGTTGGCCATTGGCTGGCTGAGCGTAGCGCTGGGGGTCATCGGCATCTTCGTTCCCGTACTGCCCACCACCCCTTTCCTGCTCCTGGCGGCGGCCTGTTTCGCCCGCAGCTCGCCGCGCTTCTACCAATGGCTGGTAGAACATCCCCGCCTCGGCCCGTGGATCCGCGACTACCTCAGCGGCAACGGCATCCCGCTCAAGGGTAAGGTCTATGCCATCGGGCTGATGTGGGCGAGCATCCTCTTTTCCTGCTACCTGGTGCCCCTGCCGTGGGCCCGGGGGTTCATGCTCACCAGTGCGGTGCTGGTAACGGTTTATATCCTCAAGCAGAAGACATTGCGCAAACCCTGAGCCGCCACAAAAGCAAAACCCGTCATGTCCAGACTGGACATGACGGGTTTTGTCGTTTCAGCTCACCTCACACCGTGTCCACCTTCAAAGAATGATCGTTGAGCATTCCGTTGATGATGGTCCCCGTATCCGCCCCGCCAGCGATCATCCCGTCTGCGCCGGGCGTGACGCCGTAATGACTGGCGAGGTTGACGCCCGCCAGATCGATGGTCTGGTTCGGCGTGGCACCGGCAATGGCACTGACGTCGATGCTGGTGATGACCGACCCTCCGCTGCCGCTGATGGTGAAGTGCAGGTAATCGTCCAGTGACGCGGTGCTGCCGTTCTCCCCCTGCAACAGCTGGGACAGGTCGAGTTTGTCGACGCCGGGCGCGAAATCCGTGATCACGTCGTGGCCGCTGTTGCCTGCCTGCCATTGGAAGGTATCGGCACCGCTGCCGCCAGTGAGCGTGTTGTTGCCCAGGCCGCCGATCAGCAGGTCATCGCCGCCACCGCCGTTGAGCACGTCATGGCCCAATCCACCGTTGATGCGGTTGCTGGCGCCGTCACCGGTGAGGGTATCGTTGAAGTTCGAACCGACCAGGTTTTCGATGCCTGTCAGCGTATCGGTGCCAGCGCCCACGGTGTTCTGCGCCGCCAACAGTCCCAGGTTCACCGTGACCCCGGCGCTCGCGTGGGCATAGCTCGCAGTGTCGTTGCCCGTACCGCCATCGAGCAGGTCGTTGCCCGCGCCGCTGTAGAGCAGGTCATTGCCTGCCCCGCCGTGCAGGGTGTTGTTGCCCGAGCCTGCGCTGAGGATGTCGTTGCCGTCGCCCGCATTGAGGATGTTGTCGCCGTTACCAGCCAACAGCACATCGTCCCCGGTGGTGCCCGTCAGGGTATGGCCCGCCTGGTAGCTGATGTCCACCGCAGAGCTGTCGCTACCGCCATGGTTGTCGCTGGCGGTGTAGCTGCCGTGGTAATCCGGGGTGCTGTCCTGGGCCCCGGCGTAGTTGACGGTCATGGTCAGTTGATAGTTTTCCGCAGCGTTGGAATTACCGCCGCCGGGATTGGGGATGTTGGTGACGTGGATCTGGTAGTTGCCATCCGCCGCCGCAGTGAACGAGGCGCCGTCGTTGATCGCAATGAAAGGCCCACCGTTGAGAGAGTACTCAAGGGTGATATGACTGCCCGCCAGGTTATGGTCCAGGGTCAGGGTTTCACCCTGCTTGAGGCTGATGTTTAGCCGGTCTTCATCGTTGGCGTTATTGTTGGAAACCGCGCCCAGCGCGCCACTGACCACCAGCACTGCCGTCATGGTCGCGGCATTGGCGACGAAGGCGCTGCGATTGAGGTTGATCGACTGCACATTGTTGCCGGTGAAACTGACCGTGCCGGTGCTGCCGGTGAAATCCCCGCCTTTGGCGGTCCAACCGGTATTGAAACTGGTGGGTGACGCGGTGAGCGGATCGCCGTTGGCGTCGCTGTCGTTACCCAGCAGCAATTCGCCCGGTACCACGATGTTGCCTGACAGCACGTTGGTGATGATGTTGTCGTCCATCGCCACGGGTGGGCTGTTGGGCACGACTTTGATCACCAGGCTGGAGCTGGCCAGGTCGCCATCGTTGTCACTGACGGTGTAGCCGATGTTTTCGGTGATCAAGGTGCTGGTGGCGGTCTGGGAGGTGTAGCTGAACGCACCGGTATCAAGGTTGACCACCAGGGTACCGTCATGGGCGGTGGCGATGCTCAGTGTGTTGGTGGTTGTATTGAAGCTGCCGTGGTTGACCCCGCCACTGGCGCTCAGTGCACCGTGGCCACCGTTGGCCGCCGGGTCGTAGCTGTACGTGGTGCCATCGACCACCAGGCTTTTGACAAACCCGCCATCGGCGCCGAACGAACCGCCTTCGCCCAGCAGGTTGCCGGTAACCGGCGCGCCTTGCACCGTGCCGGAGAGCACCGAATTGAGCTGGTTCAGATCGGTGACCACCACGGCGTTGGTGTTGGTATGAGCGCTGCCGTCGTAGGCCAGCGGGTCGAGGTAGTCGTTACTGACACCGTCGCCCAGGCCAATGGCGTAGTTCTTGATGCCATTGGCATCGAGGAAGGCTTTCCACGCCGCCTCGTCTGCCGTGCCGGTTTCCAGGCCAGAATTGGGCTTGCCGTCCGAGAAGAAGTAGCCGATGTTCTGCGCGCCGGTCAGTTGCCCGGACGTGACGAACGCGGTCTTGGCCGTCGCCACTGCCGCGTCGTAGTTGGTCCCGCCGTCCGCTGACAGGCTGGAGAGAAGCGACTTGGCGGTCGCCACGTCGACCCACACCGAAGTCTGGTCGGTGGCACTGCTGCTGAACGTCACGAGCTGGACTTTCACATCCCCCAGGTCATCGTATTTATCGAGCAAGGCGCTGATCGCCTGTTTCGCCAAATCCAGCCGCGAAAGCCCCGGCACACCGGAGTCATCGGCCATGCTGCCGGACACGTCGAGCACGATCAGCAGGTTCGAATCGATCTCCACCGCGGTGACCGAACGCTCGGACGCAACGGCCTTCGGTACATCATCGACGATGCTGACCACCAGACTGCCGGTGGTGCTGTTGCCCAGGGAGTCCGTGGCCTGATAGGTGAAGCTTTCGCTCAGCACGTTCGGGCCATCATTGGCATGGGGCGTGGTGTTGGCTGGTGAGGTCAGGGTGTAGGTGTAGGAACCGTCCGGGTGGAGCAACAACTGGCCGTAGGCGCCGGTGGCGTTGCCCACCAGGGTGAAGGAGACGGCGCCAGTGGCACCGCTGACTGAACCGACCAAGGTGCCACTGGCAGTTTCGCTGGTGGCGCTCGGGTCGCTGCCGGTGACGCTGCCAGGGGCAAGGTCCTGGCCATCCTGGTTCAGGTCGAGGGCTTTTTCATAGACAGTAACGTCGTGGTCGGTTTCTGCGATGAGGCAGCTGTTGTGCACGTCAATGGTGAGGGTGGTGGTGCTCTCATCACCATCGGCATCACGCACGGTGTAGGTGAAGACATCGGTCGCGCCTGCTGCACCGACAGCATCGGGGTTGCTGTGGTAGACGGCGTTGCCGTTAGCGTCCAGGGTCAGGTAGCCGTAGGTGCCGTTGATCTGGTTGTTGAGACCACCGACAGCAGAGGTTGAAGTGTCGTTGCCGGCGCGTACGCCGATCACCATGCCGCCATCCGCGCCAAGTACGTCGTTGTCCAGCACGTTACCGTTGACCGTGCCGCCCTCCACCACCGAGGTGAAATCGGCATGGGCGCTTGGCACGTCGTCGACGATGTCGATGACGATGGTGCTGGTGACGGTGTTGCCCAACGAGTCCGTGGCCTGGTAGGTGAAGCTTTCGCTCAGCACATTCGGGCCATCGTTGGCGTGGGGCGTCGTCGTGGCTGGCGAGGTCAGGGTGTAGGTGTAGGAGCCGTCGGGCTGAAGCGACAGTTGCCCGTAGGCACCGTTGGCGTTGCCCACCAGCGCGAAGGTCACTGCGCCAACGGCACCGCTGATCGAGCCGACAAGGCTACCGTTGGCGGTTTCACCAGTGGCGCTCGGGTCACTGCCAATGACGGTGCCGGGGGCCAGGTCCTGGCCATCCTGGGTCAGGTCGAGGGCTTTTTCGTAGACGCTGACTTCGTGGTCCGACGTGGCAACGAGGCAGCTTTCGTGGACATCGATGGTGAGGGTGGTGGTGCTTTCATCGCCATCGGCGTCGCGCACGGTGTAGGTGAAGACATCGGTCGCGCCCGGGGCGCTGACGGTGTTCGGGTCGCTGTGATAGACAGCGTTGCCGTTGGCGTCCAGGGTCAGGTAGCCGTAGGTGCCGTTGATCTGGGTGTTCAGGCCGCCGACGGCAGGGTTCGAGGTGTCGTTGCCGGCGCGTACGCCGATCACCATGCCGCCATCCGCGCCAAGTACGTCGTTGTCCAGCACGTTACCGTTGACCGTGCCGCCCTCCACCACCGAGG
>Ga0065704_10071689_pt1 | contig 10256 bp, 9 predicted proteins | sample SwiRhicommuniRL2_FD_59091 | JGI IMG/M metagenome (GOLD analysis project Ga0065704, IMG submission 59091) | Switchgrass rhizosphere bacterial communities from Rose Lake, Michigan, USA - RL2 v2 (version 2) | ecosystem: Host-associated > Plants > Roots > Rhizosphere > Soil | place: East Lansing, MI | reverse complement strand
AGGCGGTGAACGCGATGTACACCCACGGCCTGCTGGCGATCATCTCCACTAAAAAACGCTACGGCGGCTTTGCCCGCGCCGTTGGCCTGCGGGCGATGACCACGCCGCACGGGCTGGGCTACGTGAAGATGGTGATCATGGTGGATGAGGATGTCGATCCGTTTAACCTGCCGCAGGTGATGTGGGCGTTGTCATCGAAAGTGAACGCCGCGGGGGATCTGGTGCAGCTGCCGAATATGTCGGTGCTGGAGCTGGATCCGGGTTCAAGCCCGGCAGGGATCACTGACAAACTGATTATCGACGCCACCACGCCGGTAGCTCCGGATCTCCGCGGCCATTACAGCCAGCCGGTACAGGATCTGCCTGAAACCAAAGCCTGGGCAGAAAAATTGACCGCCATGCTGGCCGCACGTAAATAAGGAGGGGAAAATGATTTGTCCACGTTGTGCCGATGAACATATTGAGGTGATGGCAACGTCGCCGGTAAAAGATGTCTGGACCGTATACCAGTGCCAGCATTGCCTCTACACCTGGCGAGACACTGAGCCGCTGCGCCGTACCAGCCGCGAGCACTATCCTGAAGCGTTTCGCATGACGCAGAAAGATATCGACGAGGCCCCGCAGGTGCCGACCATTCCGCCGCTGCTGTAAAAAAAGCCTGTAAAAAAGCCGGGTGGCGGCTACGCCTTACCCGGCCTACGCGGTTCCAGTAGGCCCGGCAAGCATAGCGCCGCCGGGCGATACAGACCGCAGCGGACTACACCAGATTTTTCAACCGGTAAATCCACTCCAGCGCCTGACGCGGCGACAGGGAATCCGGGTCGAGATTCTCCAGGGCTTCCAGCGCCGGAGAAGTCTCTTCAGCGGGCACCAGCAACGACATCTGCGTCCCGTCAACCTGGGTCGCCGCTGCGTTAGGCGCCAGGCTTTCCAGCTCACGCAGCTTCTGACGCGCACGCTTGATCACCTCTTTCGGCACCCCCGCCAGCGCCGCCACGGCCAGACCGTAGCTTTTGCTCGCTGCGCCATCCTGCACGCTGTGCATAAAGGCGATGGTATCCCCGTGCTCCAGCGCATCCAGATGCACGTTCGCCACGCCCTCCATCTTCTCCGGTAGCTGGGTCAGCTCGAAGTAGTGGGTGGCAAACAGGGTCAGGGCCTTGATTTTATTGGCCAGGCTCTCGGCACAGGCCCACGCCAGCGACAGACCATCATAGGTCGAGGTGCCGCGGCCAATCTCATCCATCAGCACCAGGCTGTACTCGGTGGCGTTGTGCAGAATGTTGGCGGTTTCGGTCATCTCCACCATAAAGGTCGAACGACCGCTCGCCAGATCGTCCGCCGCGCCTACGCGGGTAAAGATACGGTCGATGGGGCCGATCTCCACCTTTTGCGCCGGAACATAGCTGCCGATATAGGCCAGCAGGGCAATCAGCGCCGTCTGGCGCATATAGGTACTTTTACCGCCCATGTTCGGCCCGGTAATGATCAGCATGCGGCGCTGCGGCGACAGGTTCAGCGGGTTAGCGATGAAGGGTTCGTTCAGCACCTGTTCAACCACCGGATGGCGACCTTCGGTAATGCGCACGCCAGGCTTATCGCTAAAGGTCGGGCAGCAGTAGTTCAGCGTCTCGGCACGTTCCGCCAGGTTAACCAGTACATCCAGCTCGGCCAGCGCGGTGGCGCTCTGCTGCAGGTCCGCCAGGTGCGGCATCAGCATGTCGAACAGGGCGTCATACAGCTGCTTTTCCAGCGCCAGGGCTTTGCCTTTTGAGGTGAGGACCTTGTCTTCGTACTCTTTCAGCTCAGGAATAATGTAGCGCTCGGCGTTTTTCAGCGTCTGGCGGCGTACATAGTGGATCGGTGCCAGATGGCTCTGCCCACGGCTGATTTGAATAAAGTAGCCGTGTACGGCGTTGTAACCGACCTTCAGGGTGTCCAGCCCGAGCCGCTCACGTTCGCGGATCTCCAGCTTATCGAGATAGTCCGTCGCGCCATCGGCCAGCGCGCGCCACTCGTCCAGCTCGTCGTTGTAGCCCGGGGCGATCACGCCGCCGTCGCGCACCAGCACCGGCGGGGCGTCAATGATGGCCTTTTCCAGCAGCTCGCGCAGTTCGCTGAATTCGCCCATCGCCTCGCGCAGCTTCTGCACCGGCGCGCTGTCGATCTCTGCCAGCTGGCTGCGCAGTTCAGGCAGTTGCTGGAAGGCGTGACGCATCCGGGCTAAATCGCGCGGGCGAGCGGTACGCAGCGCCAGACGCGCCAGAATACGCTCCAGATCGCCCACCTGGCGCAGCACCGGCTGCAGCTCGCTGTATCTGTCCTGCAGGGCACCGATGGTCTGCTGGCGTCCGGTGAGGGTGGCGACGTCACGAACCGGCATATGCAGCCAGCGTTTCAGCATGCGGCTGCCCATCGGGGTGACGGTGCTGTCAAGCACCGAGGCGAGGGTATTGTCTACGCCCCCGGCCAGGTTCTGGGTGATCTCCAGATTGCGACGGGTGGCGGCATCCATGATGATGCTGTCCTGCTGGCGCTCAATGGTGATGGAGCGGATATGCGGCAGGGCGGTGCGCTGGGTATCTTTCACGTACTGCAGCAAACAGCCCGCAGCACACAGGCCGCGCGGGGCGTTTTCAACGCCAAAACCGGTCAGGTCACGGGTGCCAAACTGCAGATTGAGCTGCTGGCGCGCGGTGTCGATCTCAAATTCCCACAGCGGGCGACGACGCAGGCCGCGGCGGCCTTCGAGCAGCGCCATTTCGGCAAAGTCTTCGGCATACAGCAGTTCCGCCGGATTGGTGCGCTGCAGCTCGGCGGCCATAGTTTCCCGGTCGGCCGGTTCGCTCAGGCGAAAACGCCCGGAACTGATATCCAGGGTGGCATAGCCGAAACCCTTGCTGTCCTGCCAGATGGCGGCGAGCAGGTTATCCTGGCGCTCCTGCAGCAGTGCTTCATCGCTGATGGTGCCGGGTGTGACGATGCGTACCACTTTGCGCTCGACCGGGCCTTTCGAGGTGGCCGGATCGCCAATCTGTTCGCAGATGGCAACCGACTCTCCCTGATTGACCAGCTTCGCCAGGTAGTTCTCTACCGCGTGATGCGGGATCCCGGCCATCGGGATCGGTTCCCCGGCCGAGGCACCGCGTTTGGTCAGCGAGATATCGAGCAGCTGCGAGGCGCGTTTCGCATCGTCATAAAAGAGCTCGTAAAAGTCGCCCATCCGGTAAAACAGCAGGATCTCCGGATGCTGAGCTTTCAGCTTCAGGTACTGCTGCATCATGGGGGTGTGCGCGTCGAAATTGTCAGTAGTGGTCATGGAGTGATGATGTCCATTTCTTTGAAAATAGTGCTGTTCAGGCGACGCCAGGGTCGTGTAATGCCGCTATTGTCGCATGAAAAAAAGAGCCGGCGCAGCAAAATGTCACGACTTTACGTGGCATCTTCCGCCTCCAGTTCGATCACTAATTTCCCCTGTTCGACCAGCACCCGCACCCGGGAATGGGTTTTAAAACCGGCCTCTTCCAGCCAGTCGCCTTTTAAACTCAGCGCGGCATGTACGCTGTAGCGCGTCGGGATCTTGGTTTTGCGATCCTCGTGACGCTTTCTGTAATAGCCCACGGTGAGACGGCGGTTGGGTCTGGAAATACACATATCCGACATAGAAACTCCTTTTTCGCAAGGAAGGAACTGTGAAAACACCTGTATAAAATGCCAGTAAAATGCGGTGGAGACAAACGCATAACTGCGAGGCGCCTTCAGGAAACGCAATGTAAAAGATGAAATCGGGCTGAACATGCCACCTGGAAAAGGTATTATCGATGCAACTTATCATCAGGTATCAGGCCATGTCAGGAAAACGGATCGCGCGCGAAAAAGAGACCATCCGCAAGATGATCGCGCTGTATGAAAAGCAGTGCCCGCAGGCATCAAAAGCCGAGGGGCACTACACGGCGCTGAATGCGTACGCCGACAAGCGGCTGGACAAATGCGTGTTTGGCGAGGAAAAACCGGCCTGCAAGCAGTGCCCGGTACACTGCTATCAGCCGGCTAAACGGGAAGAGATGAAACAGGTGATGCGCTGGGCAGGGCCGCGGATGCTCTGGCGCCACCCGATTCTGACGATTCGCCATCTGATTGACGATCGCCGCCCGGTCCCGGCGCTGCCGGAAAAGTACCGTCCGAAAAAGTGACCTTCAGGCGCGCGGCCTGCGCATCGGGCGGCAGATAACGACCATGGCGAGGGCACTGCACAGCGGGAACACCGCCAGCACCAGCCAGGGAGTGCTCGCCCCGACGGAGGGAGTCAGCGCCTGGTCGAGCAGATCGCCCAACAACAGATTTCCCGCCAGCACCGCACAGCCGCCAGCGGTGGCCAGGGCTCCGTAGTGTGCGCCTAAGGTCGATTCACTCGCAAACCACGGCACCACATCTTTACCCGCAGGCACCAGCAGCATCTGCCCGGTGGTCAGCAGCGTGACAAAGCAGGCCGCAGGCAGCAGACGCAGCCAGCCGGTTGCCGGTTCTGAAGGGGCGAAGAGCGCGACGCTCAGGAACGACGCGGCAATCAACAGAAAGCCCACCGGCAGGATCCGCACCGCGCCAACCCGACGGGCAAAGCGCGCCAGCGGCAGCTGAAAGAGGATCACCAGTCCCGAGGCCAGCATAAACAGCGGACCGAGATCTTTTTCGCTCCCTCCGGCACGCTGGATCTCAACCGGCAGCGCCAGATAGAGCTGGTTATAGCTTAACAGCCAGCTGCTCCAGGCGATGATGAACGCCACGAACCGCGGCTGGCGAAAGGTGGTCCACCACGGCGCGATCTGCAGCGGCTGGTTTTTTGTCGACCCGGCCGGCAGGCAGAAGAACAGCACAATCAACGCCACCACGAAGACCGCGGCACCCGCCAGCGCCACCTGGCGAAAACCCAGCCCGGTGAGCAGCGCGCCCGCTACCGGGCCCAACACTGCACCCAGCTCACCGCACACCGCAAACAGCGCAAACCACTCGGCGCGGCTGCGTTTGCCCTGCGCCTCGCTGCGGGTTCCGGCTTTTGCCAGCAAGGCTTCGATAGAGGGGGAGAAGAGCGCGCCGCCGATCCCGGTGAGGCAGGCCCCGGCGATGATGACGGGTAGGCTGTCGCCAAAGGCCAGCAGCAGGTAGCCCACCACCCGCACCACGCAGCCGCAAAGAATGATAACCCGTGCGCCGTAGCGGTCGGAGAGGGCGCCGCCAACGATAAACATCCCCTGCTGGGAGAAGGTCCGCAGCCCGAGCACCAGCCCGATAACCCCACCGGAGAGCAGCATATCGTCGCGTAAAAAGATCGCCAGGAAGGGGACAACGGCATAAAAACCGATATTAAAAATAAACTGGCTGCCCAGTAACACGGGCGGCCAGAGTTGCGTGGCGGGTCGAATCATGTCACCTGTTACCTCGCCTCAGACGAGGAAGTGGATATGTTTTTTGCCATGATCCGGGGAGCGTTCGATGCGGGTTTTTACCCGGAATATCTCCCAGAGCAGCTCTTCGGTCAGGATCTCCTGCGGCGTACCGCTGGCGACCACGCGTCCTTTCTGCATCACAATCAGCGCATCACAGAACATTGAGGCGTGGTTAAGATCGTGAATGGCGACAATGCTGGTGACCGGCAGCTGGCTAATCAACTGCATCAGCTGCATCTGATGGTGAATGTCCAGGTGGTTGGTGGGCTCATCCAGCAGGATCTCGGTCGGCATCTGCGCCAGCGCCCGGGCAATGTGCACCCGCTGGCGTTCCCCGCCGGAGAGGCTCAGCCAGCCCTGATCGCTGTTATGCAGCATATCCACCGTCTTCAGCGCCTGGGTTACCGTTTCGTCATCCTGCGCCGTCCAGCCGGAGAACGGGGAGTGGTGCGGGATCCGCCCCAGCTTTACCACGTCACGCACGCGCATATTGGCGTCGGTCATGCCGTGTTGTTCAACAAAGGCCACCCGACGGGCGAGCTGCTTTTTCGGGATGTCGTTAATGCTTTTGCCGTCCACCGCGACGGTGCCGCTGTGCGGGCGACGCAACCCGGCGAGGATCCGCAGCAGCGACGATTTGCCAGAGCCGTTCGGCCCCAGCAGGCCGACGGTCTGCCCCTGGGATACTGCCAGAGAGACATTGTCGACGATGACCTTTTTACCCACCTTCCAGGTGATATTCTCAGCAGTAATGCTCATCACTTATTCCTTGAACGGTAGATAATCACGGCAAAGAACGGCACACCCACCAGCGCGGTGACGACGCCAACCGGCAGGCTTTGCGGGGCGATCAGCAGGCGGGAGGCGATATCCGCCAGCACCATCAGGATCGCCCCGGCCAGCGCACTGGCGATAAGCAGCGTGCGGTGCAGCGGGCCGAAGAAGAAGCGCATCATGTGCGGCACCACCAGGCCGACAAAGCCGATGGAGCCCGCCATGCTGACGATGGTGGCGGTCATTAATGCAGTGACGATAAACAGGATCAGGCGTACCCAGGGGACGGCGATCCCCAGCGAGGCGGCGGCATCGTCGCCAAAGGTGAAGGCATCCAGTGCCCTGGCGTAATACAGACAGATCGCCAGACCCACCAGCATCACGACCAGCACCAGCTGGAATTCCGGCCATCTCACGCCGCTAAAGCTGCCCAGCAGCCAGAACATCACGTCGCGCGCCTGCTGGGCGCTGGCCGAGGTGCTGACGGTCCAGGCGGTGATGGCGTTAAACAGCTGCGAAGCGGCGACGCCTGCGAGGATGGTGCGCTCGCTGCCGCCGCGGGCTCCGTTGGTCAACAGAGCCACAAAGGCGAAGGCGGTAAAGGCCCCGGCAAAGGCCCCGGCGGAGAGGGTAACGGTGCCGCTGCCAATGCCCAGCACCACCACCGAGACCGCGCCGGTCGACGCTCCGGCAGAGACGCCCAGCACGTAAGGTTCGGCGAGGGCGTTTTTCAGCAGGCTTTGCAGCACCGCGCCGCAAATCGCCAGCCCCGCACCGCAGCAGGCCGCCACCAGCGCCCGGCTGAGGCGGAAGTCCCAAATCACGCTCTCGTAGATGCGGTTGAGCGGCTCCGCAGTTAAACCCATTTTATTGGTAATGGCGTAGACCACGCTCTGCAGGGGGATCGACAGCTCCCCCACGCTGACGCCAAAGGCGATCACCAGCAGCAACGCCACTACCGCCAGGAAACCCGACGCGGGCAGCAGCCAGCTCTGTCGGGTCTGTTGCACCACTGCGGTCATTAATTCAGTCCCATCTTTCTGAGCTGCTCACCAATCTGTTCCGCGCCGTAGATAGTGCGGATGGTCGGGTTCATCGCCTGGCCGTCCATGACCACAATGTGCCCTTTTTTAACGGCGTCGAGCTGGCTGACGGCCGGATCGCTCTTCAGGAATTTGATTTTTTCTTCGGCGTTATCCAGCGCCCAGCGGTTGCGGTCGAGACTGGAGACCACGATCACGTCCGGGTTGGCGGCGATAATGCTCTCCCAGCCCACGGTCGGCCATTCGGTTTCGGAGGTGATGGCGTTGTGGCCGCCCAGCACGTTGGCGATAAAGCCGGAGGCGCTGTTTTTCCCGCCGACGTAGGCGTCAGAAGACGGGGAGGAGCTGGAGAACCAGAAGACAAACGACAGGTCTTTGTGGTTTTTGCTGAATTCTGCGCGCAGGTCGGCTTCGCGTTTTTTGAAGTCGGCAATCAGCGCCTGACCGCGATCTTCAACGTTAAAGATTCTGGCGAAATCTTCGATCTCTTTATAGAGGAAGGTCATGTCCCACAGCTTCTGGCGGCTGCCGTACATGTCGCCAACGTCTTTTTTGGTGGCGCACATGCCCGGTGACATATAGCTGTTGACGCCCACGGTAGCCAGATCTTCGCGTTTGGCGACTTTGCTTTCTGGCCCCAGCAGCAGCGGCAGCTGCGCCGGAACGAAGTCCGGGTTTTGCGCCAGAATGGATTCCAGGGTCGGGATCTCCACGGTCAGCGTTTTGACTTTTTTGTTCTGTTCAGCCAGCTGCGGCAGCACTTTGGTCGGCCAGAAGGCGCTGGCCGCGACCTTATCTTCAAGGCCTAACAGCAGCAGAATCTCTACGGTGTTTTGTCCCAGCGCCACGACGCGCTCCGGCGCTTTGGTGAAGGTTTCTTTGTATCCGCAATTCTCAATCGTCAGAGGATACGTGGTCGCAAAAGCGGAACCGGCTGTTGCGATCAGCAATCCTAATGCGCTGATGACCTTTTTCATGAAACGCTATCCTTCATTAATTGAGTGATGACAGCCGGGCGCTGGCTGAGAATGAATATCATTTATTTCGGCGGAGTTTTATACAATGATATATTCATGGTGTCAATGAACGATAATAACGGCATGAAATTATTGGATTTACTTCTAAGTTTAGAGGCCGGGCAAGCGCAGCGCCGCCCGGCGAAGGGGGATTAATCTAAATCTGCACCGTTGCTGGCGATCACTTTCTTATACCACCAGAACGATTTTTTGCGTTTGCGATCCAGAGTGCCGTTCCCGGCATCATCGCGATCGACATAGATAAAGCCGTAGCGCTTGCTCATCTCGCCGGTTGAGGCGGCCACCAGATCGATACAGCCCCAGCTGGTGTAGCCGATCAGCGGGATACCGTCTTCAATCGCCTCGCCCATGGCGCGGATATGCTCCCGCAGGTAGCTGATGCGGTAGTCGTCGTTGATCTCGCCGTTGGCATCAATCTCATCTTTCGCCCCCAGGCCGTTCTCCACCAGGAACAGCGGCTTCTGGTAGCGGTCGTACATCATGTTCATGGTGATGCGCAGGCCCAGCGGGTCGATGCCCCAGCCCCATTCGCTGACCTCGATGTGCGGGTTGCGCAGGGACTTCACGATGTTGGCGGCGCTGGTGTTGCCCGCGTTCATGTCCGCCGAGGCGCAGCGCGAGGCGTAATAGCTGAACGACACAAAATCGACGGTGTTCTTCAGCAGCGCGTCATCGCCCGGGTCTTTGACAATCACCACCCCTTTTTCGCGGAACACGCGGGCCGAGTAGGCCGGATAGCTGCCGCGCGCCTGCACGTCGATAAAGAACAGGTTCTCCCGGTCTTTCTCCAGCGCCATCCACACGTCTTCCGGTTTGCAGGAGTAGGGGTAGAAGTTGCCCCCCGCCAGCATGCAGCCCACCTGGTTTTCCGGGTTCACCTCATGAGCGATTTTGGTCGCCAGCGCGCTTGCCACCAGCTCGTGGTGCGCGGCCTGGTATTTCACCTGATCTTCGTTTTCACCTTCCTCGAACACCAGCCCGGCCCCGGAGAAAGGGCTGTGGAGCATGATGTTGATTTCGTTGAAGGTCAGCCAGTATTTCACCAGCCCGTTAAACTCCTCAAAGCAGGTGCGGGCGTAGCGGGCGAAGAAGTCGACCATCTTGCGGTTGCGCCAGGAGCCGTACTCGGTCACCAGGTGCATCGGCACGTCGAAGTGGCACAGGGTCACCAGCGGCTCGATGTTGTACTTTTTGCACTCCTCGAACACCGCCCGGTAGAAGGCAATCCCCTCTTTATTCGGCAGCGGCTCGTCACCATTCGGGTAGAGACGGCTCCAGGCAATCGAGGTACGGAATACCGTGAAGCCCATCTCGGCCATTAAGGCGATATCTTCTTTATAGCGATGGTAAAAATCGATCGCGTCGTGGCTGGGATAGAACTCGTCATCACGCAGCGAAAAGCGTTTTTCCTTGCCGACTTTTACCGCCAGGCGGTTGGCGCCGTGGGGGATCATATCGACGGTGGTCAGGCCCTTGCCGCCTTCGCGGTATGCGCCTTCGCTCTGGTTAGCGGCCAGTGCGCCGCCCCATAAAAATCCTTGTGGAAAAACTGACATTGTTACCTCGCTTTCTGTTTATGCTTGTGCTGCTTTGGCCTGAACCGGTGCGGTTTGCAGCGCGCGCGCTTTTTCCGCTTCCTCTTCTACCGGGATATCTTCAAAGCCCAGGATCAGGGTCAGCACGAAAGAGAGCACCACGGCCAGGGCCATCACCCCGAATACCCAGACGATAGACATCGGGTTAGCCGGGTCGAAGAACTGGACGCTGGTAAACAGGCCCGGTGCCGCCATCGAGTGGCTGGCCAGTCCGGCAATCCCGGCCACCGCGCCGCAGATAAAGCCGCTGATCAGGCTGGCAATTAACGGGCGTTTCAGGCGAACCGCGACGCCGTACAGCGCCGGTTCGGAGATCCCCGCCATGATGGCTGAGGCCGCCGCCGCCAGCGCCGTCTGGCGCAG
>Ga0065704_10000992_pt1 | contig 10260 bp, 8 predicted proteins | sample SwiRhicommuniRL2_FD_59091 | JGI IMG/M metagenome (GOLD analysis project Ga0065704, IMG submission 59091) | Switchgrass rhizosphere bacterial communities from Rose Lake, Michigan, USA - RL2 v2 (version 2) | ecosystem: Host-associated > Plants > Roots > Rhizosphere > Soil | place: East Lansing, MI | reverse complement strand
GGCACCGGCGCCGACGGGCACAGCGGGCATGCGTGGAGCGGCTCGGCGCGCGCGATCTCGTTGCCGCCGGCGTCGCGGATCGAAGCGATGAAATAGGGCGTGACGAGCGCACCGCCGTTGGCGAACACCGCAAAGCCGCGCGCCATTTCCAGCGGCGTGACCTGTCCGGTGCCGAGTGCGAGCGTGAGGTTGGGTGGCAGTGCGACTGGAGGGAAGCCGAAAGCGGCGAGGTGTTGCGTGGCGAAACCGATGCCGGCGCCGCGCAGCAGCCGGATCGAGACGAGGTTGCGCGAGCGCACGAGGCCCTCGCGCATCGGCGTCGGCCCGTAGAACTTGCGCGTGATGTTCTGCGGCCGCCATTCCTCGCCGCCTTCGGCGCCGCCACCGCCGGGCATCACGATCGGTGCGTCGTTGACGAGCGTCGCCGGAGTGAAGCCGCGTTCGAGCGCAGCCGAATACAGGAAGGGCTTGAAGGCCGAGCCCGGCTGGCGGTGGGCCTGCGTGACGCGGTTGTACTTGCTCGCGCCGAAGTCGAAGCCGCCGACCAGCGAGACGATCGCGCCGTCGTTCGGGTCGAGCGCGACGAGTGCGCCGGCCACGGCGGGCAACTGTCCCAGCCGGAACTTCCCCTCCGGCAACGGTTCGAGGTAGATCACGTCGCCGATCGCGAGCACGTCGGCCGCGATGCGCGGTGCCGGCCCGAGCGTGTCCTGTTCGCGCACGGGCCGGGCCCATGAGAGCGAATCCCAGTCGAGCGGCACCGGTTCGCCGTTGCGCCGGATCGCCTCGGCGTCACGCTCGCCGACGCGTGTCACGATCGCGGTGACGAGGCTGCCGCGTCCCGGGTTGCGACGGAAGATCTTGCCGAGCGCGATCGCATCGGCGATCTCGGTCGCGTCGAGGCGCTCGATCGGTCCACGATAGCCGTGGCGGCGTTCGTACTCGAGCATCGTGCGCCAGGCGGCCACGTTGCCGGCCTGCTGCAGGCGGCTGTCCAGCGTCGTGGTGACCGCGTAGCCGCCCGTCAGTGCGTCGTCCGGGTACTGCCGCACCATCTCGCCGCGGACCATCTCGGCGACGTACGGCGCCTCGAGTTCGACGAGTGGCCCGTGCAGGCGACTCGCGATCGGGATGCGTTCCGCGACTTCGCGTTGCGCCGCGTCGATCTTGCCGGTCTCGACCAGGCGTCGCAGCACGTACGACCGGCGCTCGCGCGCACGCACCACGCTCGCCACGGGGTTGTCCATCGAAGGCGCGCGCGGCAGGCCCGCGAGCAATGCGGCCTCGGCCAGGTCGAGGTCCTGCACGCGCTTGTCGAAATACACCTCGGACGCCGCGCCGATGCCGTAGGCACGCTGGCCGAGGAAGATCTGGTTCAGGTACAGCGTCAGGATCTCGCGCTTGGTGAACGAGCGCTCGAGACGCAGCGCGAGGAACACTTCCTTGAGCTTGCGTCGCAACGTGCGCTCGGACGTCAGCACCGTGTTGCGCGCGAGCTGCATCGTGATGGTGCCGCCACCTTCACGCACGCTGCCGGCCGCGACGTTCGCTGCCGTGGCGCGCAGCAATCCCTGCCAGTCGACACCGGGATGCTCGAAGAAGCGGTCGTCCTCGGCGGCGAGGAAGGCGTCGACCACGACCGGGGGGATGTCCTCCCAGGCGACCGGGATGCGGCGCTGCTCGCCGATCTGCGCGATCAGCTTGCCGTCCGCCGAATAAATGCGCAGCGGCATCTGGGTCTTCACGGACCGCAGCGAGTCGGCGCTCGGCAGTTCGGGCGCCAGGAACTGGTAGGCGCCGGCGAAGCCCATCAGCACCGTCACGGCGACCGAAATCAGCAGCGCGAACAGCGCGGCGAGGATTCTCTTCATCACTGGCGACCCGTCTTCAAAACTGCGACCCGTTCCTTGCTGCGTCCCGGACTGCTGTGCATAGTAGCCGCGGACTCGAATACACACTCGCCATGAGGCGAGGGCTCTGGAGCGGCATTCTGCGGGGCGTATCCATGCGGTCGACTACCGACCGGGCGCACGCGTCTGCGGTGGGCGGTGGCGATCGTCACCTTCACCGTCCGAGACCGTGGCTCGACACGAAGGGTTCCCCGCAACGTCACCAGGCGTGCAGCAGTCCCGTTTTTCATCGCAACGCCAGGAGGCGCGCGACGCGGATGGCGGTTTTTGCTAGCCCACTCACAATTCTATTGGGGTCGACCCTGATATATAGTGCGCCGGGGGCCTTGAAACTGCCACACAATCGCGGCGCAACCTCTTGAACTAGAAGGATAGACCGTGCTGTTCCAGCGCAGGTTTCGACCGGTTATAGGACTCGACATCACGACCTCCTCGATCAAGCTGATCGAGCTGTCGAAGAATGGCGACTCCTATCGTGTGGAGTCGTACGCGGCCGAGCCGTCGCCGCCGAACGCGATCAACGAAAAGGCGATCGTCGACGCACAGGCGGTCGGTGAAGCGGTGCGTCGCGCGGTCAAGCGCGCCGGGGCGCGTGCCCGGGAATGCGCCGTCGCGGTCAGCGGCGATGCGGCGATCACCAAGGTGATCCAGATGCCGCGCAACCTGCGCGAGAACGAACTCGAGTCGCAGGTCGAGATGCAGGCCGACCAGTACATCCCGTTCCCGATGGAAGAGGTCAGCTACGACTTCGAGGTCGTCGGTCCGTCCGAGAAGGACCCCGAGATGCTCGACGTGCTGCTGGTCGCGACACGCTCGGAAAACGTCGAGCAGCGCCAGGCGGCCGTGCAGTCGGCGGGCCTGACCGCCCGCATCGTCGACGTCGAGGCGTTCGCGCTCGAGAACGCCTGCCGGCTGCTGACGCACCAGATGCCCGACGGCGGCATGGAGCGCAACATCGCCGTGATCGACTTCGGCGCCAGCACGACGACGTTCTCGGTGCTGCGCGACCTCAAGGTTTCGTACACGCGTGACTTCTCCTTCGGTGGCCAGCAGCTGACCGAGGAGGTCATGCGCACCTACGGCCTCAGCATGGAGGAGGCGGGGCGCGCCAAGAAGGAAGGCGGCCTGCCGGCCAATTACCAGGCCGAGGTGCTCGACCCGTTCATCGACGACATGTGCCAGCAGGTGAGCCGCTCGCTGCAGTTCTACCTCGCCGCCGGCTCGGGTCGCGAGGCGCCGGAACAGATCCTGATCTGCGGCGGCTGCGCCAACATCCCCGGCGTCGCCGACGTCATCGCGAGCCGCGTGGGCATCCCCGCGGAACGTGGCGACCCGCTCGGACAGATGAAGATCTCGACGCGCGCGCTCGCGCAGGGCGTGAAGAAGGACGCCACCGCGCTGCTGACCGCGTGCGGCCTGGCGCTCAGGAGCTTCGACTGACATGCCAAGAATCAACCTGCTGCCCTGGCGTGAGGCAGAGCGCAAGCGCAAGCGCCAGGAGTTCGTCCTTTCGCTGTTCGCCGCCGGCGCCTCGGCAGCGCTCGTGACGCTGCTCGGGTACTGGCAGATGACCAGCGCCATTTCCCACCAGCAGGACCGCAACGACCTGCTGACGCGCGAGATCGCCGGGCTCGACAAGAAGATCGAGGAAATCAACGGCCTCGACGCGCAGAAGCAGCGGCTGCTCGCGCGCATGGAGATCATCGAGACGCTGCAGCGCAGCCGCCCCGAGATCGTGCACGTGTTCGACGAGGTCGTGCGCGTGCTGCCCGAGGGCGTCTACCTGACCTACCTGCGGCAGACCGGCTCGCGTTTCGAACTGCGCGGCGTGGCGCAGTCGAGCACGCGCGTGTCCTCGTTCATGCGCAACATCGAGGGCTCCGAGTGGCTGGCCGAGCCGACGCTGCAGGTCGTCGAGACCAAGTCGAGCGCGGGCACCGGCGCCGAGTTCACGATGTTCGCGAGCCAGCGCAGCCACGCGGCGCCTGAAGACGCGGACGCCACGGGCGGGGCCGACAAGAAGGTGGCCGCCAAATGAACAAGCTCAAGGAACTGTTCGAACAGCTGCGCAACCTCGACCCGAACGATCCGGGTCGCTGGCCGCTCGGCGTGCGCTTCGGCACGGCCGTGCTGCTGTTCATGCTGGTCGCCGCGGGCGGCTATTACTTCTTCGTCTGGAAGTCGCAGCGTCCGCTGCTGCTCGAGGCGCGCGCGAAGGAAGGCGAGCTGATGACCTCGCTCCAGACCAAGGCCAAGCGTGCCGCGAACCTCGACGCCTACCGCGTGCAGCTCGCCGAGATGGAAAAGTCGTTCGGCGCGATGCTGCGCCAGCTGCCGAACAAGACCGAGGTGCCGAACCTGCTCGTCGACATCTCGCAGACGGGTCTCGCGGCCGGCCTCGAAGAGAAGCTGTTCCAGCCCCAGTCGGAGATCCGCAAGGATTTCTACGCGGAGCTGCCGATCACGATCCGGCTGACCGGCAACTACCACGAGATGGGCAGGTTCGCGAGCGGCATCGCCGCGTTGCCGCGCATCGTCACGCTGCACGACATCGAGATCGTGCCGGTCGGCGGTCGCAGCAGTGCAGGCGCCGAACCCGGCGACCTCGTGCTCAACGTCACGGCGAAGACCTACCGCTACCTCGACGACGAGGACCAGGACAAGGCGCCTGCGGCCGGCAAGGGCAAGAAGGACCGCAACAAGGGCAAGAAGAAGTCCGCGGGCGGTGAGGCATGACCATGGCGCATCCAGGATTCCGGCCGGCGCGCATCGCGCTGCTCGCGAGCACGCTCGCGCTGCTCGGCGGCTGCGGCGGTGCTCTCGACGAGCTGCAGGCCCAGATCGACGAGGTCAAGAGCGCCCCGGGCACGGGCATCGAACCGCTGCCCGAGGTGAAGCCGTACGAGACGTTCGACTACGCGGCGGCCGACCAGCGTTCGCCGTTCGAGCCGGGCATGTCGGTCAACGCCAACGCGCCGAACGCCATCCGGCCCGACTCGAACCGGCCGCGCGAGTTCCTCGAGCAGTTCTCGCTCGACACGCTGCGCATGGTCGGCACCGTGAAGCTCAACGGACGGCTGTTCGGTCTCGTCCAGACGCGCGACGGGCTCGTGCACCGCGTGCTGCCCGGCAACCACATGGGACAGGCAGACGGCCGCGTGTCGGCCATCGAAGAAGGCAAGATCTCGCTCACCGAGATCGTACCGGACGGCATGGGCGGGTTCGTCGAACGCCCCGCCGCACTCGCGCTGAGCGAATGATCTGCAAGGGAGATTCGAGAATGACCGCTGCATCGTCGCACGTGAACCATCGCCGGACAGGGGGCCGACCCGGCCGACCCACGGCGCTCGTCGCGTTGGCCGGGGCACTCGTCTTCGTCGCGCAGGCCGCGCTCGCGCAGGCGACCACGCTGCTGAAGAAGGTCGAGCTGCAACCGCAGCCGGGTGAACAGCTCGAGGTCAAGCTCGTGCTCGACGGTCCGGCGCCGCAGCCGGTCGTGTTCACGATCGACAACCCCGCGCGTCTCGCGGTCGACCTGCCGGGCACCGGCATCGGGCTCGAGTCGCGACGCATCGACGTCAAGGCGGGTGGTGTCGACACGATCGTCGCCGCCGAGGCCTCCGGTCGCACTCGCGTCGTGTTCAACCTCGACTCGCTGCAGCCGTACGCAACGCGCACCGACGGCAACAACGTCTACGTCACGCTCGGTCGCAGCGTCGCCAGCAGCGCCGGGACGCCCGCCGCCGCGACGACGCCGGCCGTCGCCGCGGTCGCGAGCGGCGCCTGGTCGATCGAAAAGGTCGACTTCCGGCGCGGCACGGACGGCTCCGGCCGCATCATCGTGCGCACCAGCGACCCGCGCGTGCAGGCGAGCCTGAAGCAGGAAGGCGGGCGCCTCGTGGTCGAGTTCCCGCGCACCGACGTCGCGGCCGACGCCGCACGCCGTTACGACGTCGTCGACTTCGCGACGCCGGTCAGCAGCTTCGACGTGACGCGCACGCCGGGCGGCGCCCGCCTCGTGGTCGGCGCGGCCGGCGATTTCGAACAGCTCGCCTACCAGAGCGACCGCGAGTACGTGCTCGAGATCCGGCCGAAGCCCAAGGCCGCAGTCGTCGACCCGACCAAGAAGGAATACAAGGGCGAACGCCTGACGCTGAACTTCCAGGACATCGAGACGCGCGCGGTGCTGCAGCTGCTCGCCGAGACGAGCGGCCAGAACATCGTGGTCAGCGACACGGTGCAGGGCAACGTCACGCTGCGCCTGCAGAACGTGCCGTGGGACCAGGCGCTCGACATCGTCCTGCGCACCAAGGGCCTCGACAAGCGGCAGGAAGGCAACGTCATCTACGTGGCCCCGGCCGAGGAGCTCGCCACGCGCGAGAAGCAGCTGCTCGAGTCGCAGAAGCAGATCATCGAGCTCGCGCCGGTGCGGACCGAATACCTGCAGGTCAACTACGCCAAGGCGTCCGACCTGGCCTCGCTGATCCGCTCGCAGGGCAAGGGCTCGCTGATGTCCGAGCGCGGCAGCCTCGCGATCGACGAGCGCACCAACACGCTGCTGCTGCAGGACACGGCCGACCGCCTGGCCGACATCCGCCGGCTCGTGCAGACGCTCGACATCCCCGTCAAGCAGGTGCTGATCGAGGCGCGCATCGTCATCGTCAACGACGACTTCAGCCGCGAGCTCGGCGTGCGCTTCGGCGGCGCGTTCGTCGGCAACTACGGCTCGAGCGACGGCCTGATGTACCTGGGCAGCGGCGGTCTCGACACCGTGCCCGGCGAATCGGGCCCGATCATCAACCCGACCAGCCCCGGCGGCGCCGGCGTGAGCGGCAGCCAGGTGCAGACGCCGACCGTCAACGACCGCTACATGGTCAACCTGCCGATCGCCAACCCGGCCGGGCGGCTCGCGTTGACGCTGCTCGACACGGACTACGTCGTCGACCTCGAGATCACGGCTGCGCAGCGCGAAGGCCGCGGCGAGGTCGTCTCGGCGCCGCGCGTGATCACGGCCAACGGCAAGGAAGCCGTGATCGAGCAGGGCACCGAGATCCCGTACCAGGAGGCGGCCTCGAGCGGCGCCACGACGACGCAGTTCAAGAAGGCCGTGCTGTCGCTCAAGGTGACGCCGCAGATCACGCCTGACAACCGCATCATCCTCGACCTGACGGTCTCGAAGGACAGCATCGGCCAGGTCCTGCCGAGCGCGACCGGCGGCAACGTGCCGAGCATCGACACGCGCGAGATCACCACGCAGGTGCTGGTCAACGACGGCCAGACCGTCGTGCTCGGCGGCATCCTCGAGACGGAAAAGCGCGACACGGTCAGCAAGGTGCCGTTCCTCGGCGACGTCCCGGGCCTCGGTTACCTGTTCCGCAGCAAGAGCCGCACGGACAACAAGGACGAGCTGCTGATCTTCGTGACGCCGAAGATCCTGCGCGAAGGGGCCGAGATCTACTGACGCCTGCCCCGTCCGGGTGACAGAATCAGCGGCCGCAGGTCCTCCTGCGGCCGCTTTCGTTTGTGGGGATCGATGGAGCCCGACGCGACGCACCCGAACGTCTTCCTGGTCGGCCCGATGGGGTCCGGCAAGAGCGCCGTCGGTCGCCAGCTGGCGCAACGGCTCGGCCTCGAGTTCGTCGACTGCGACGAGGAGATCGAGGCACGCACCGGTGTCGACATCGCCTACATCTTCGAAAAGGAAGGCGAGCCCGGCTTCCGCCAGCGCGAGGCCGAGGTGCTCGACGAACTGACGTCGCGGCCGGGCATCCTGGTCGCCACCGGCGGCGGTGCCGTGCTCGACCCGCGCAGTCGGGCGCGGCTGCGCGAGCGTGGACGCGTCGTGTATCTTCGGACTTCCGTGGACCAGCAACTCGCCCGCACCCGTCGCAGCGACGATCGACCGCTGCTCAACAATCCCGACCCGCGCGGCACGCTGGTGCGGCTGTACGAGCAGCGCGCCCCGCTCTACGACGAGATCGCCGATGTCGTCGTCGACACCGACGGCCGCAAGGTGCGCACGGTGGTCGACGCCATCTGTCGCCGGCTCGGCGTCACGACCGGTTTCGAAGCATGACGAAGGAGCCCCGCGACCTGCTGCAGATCGACCTGGGCGAGCGCGGCTACCCGATCGTGATCGGCGAAGGCCTGCTGGCCGACACGGAGCTCGTGGCGCGTCACGTGGCCGCGCGCGACGTGCTGGTCGTGACCAACGCGACGGTCGGGCCGCTGTACCTGCCCGCCCTCGAACGCGGCCTCGCGGGCAAGCGTGTGCAGGCAGTCGCGCTGCCCGACGGTGAGCGGCACAAGACCCTCGAGGTGCTCGGCCGCGTGTTCGACGCGATGGTCGCGGCGCGCCTCAATCGCGACGCGGTCGTCGTCGCGCTCGGCGGTGGCGTCGTCGGCGACATGGCCGGTTTCGCGGCGGCCTGCTACCAGCGCGGCATCGACTTCGTGCAGGTGCCGACGACGCTGCTGGCCCAGGTCGACTCCTCGGTCGGCGGCAAGACCGGCGTGAACCACCCGGGCGGCAAGAACCTGATCGGTGCGTTCCACCAGCCCCGCGCCGTGCTCGCCGACCTCGCGACGCTGCGCACGCTGCCGCCGCGCGAGCTGCGCGCCGGGCTCGCCGAGGTCATCAAGTACGGGCTCGTCGACGACCCGTCCTTCCTCGAGTGGATCGAACGTCACCTCGACGCGCTGCTCGCGCTCGACGGCGCGGCGTTGCGGCACGCGGTGCGTCGTTCCTGCGAGATCAAGGCGCGCATCGTCGCTGCGGACGAGCGTGAGCACGGCCAGCGTGCACTGCTCAACCTCGGCCACACGTTCGGCCACGCGATCGAGACTGCCGCGGGCTACGGCGAGTGGCTGCACGGCGAGGCCGTCGCGATGGGCATGCTGCTGGCCACGGATCTGTCCGGCCGACTCGGCTGGCTCGGCACCGCCGACGTCGAGCGCGTGCGCGAGTTGCTGCTGCGGGCCGGCCTGCCGGTCGAGGCGCCGGCCATCGGCGCGCAGCGTGCGCACGAACTGATGGGCATGGACAAGAAGGTGCTGCAGGGTCGTATCCGGCTGGTGCTGCTGCGCCAGCTCGGCGCGGGCGTCGTGTGCGCGGACTACCCGGCCGACGCGCTCGAGGCGACGTTGCGCACGCATTTCGAGGCAGCCGCATGACGGTCGAAACTCCTGCGGGCGAAACGTCGCTCGCCGCCTACGCCCAGCACGACGAAGATTCGCGTGGCCGGCGCGTACCCGAGCCGCCGCCGCGGCACCGCACCGAGTTCCAGCGCGACCGCGACCGCATCGTGCACTCGACCGCGTTCCGCCGGCTGGTCTACAAGACGCAGGTGTTCGTCAACCACGAAGGCGACCTGTACCGCACGCGGCTGACGCATTCACTGGAAGTGGCGCAGATCGCACGCAGCGTTGCGCGCGCGCTCGCGCTCAACGAGGCGCTGGCCGAGGCGGTCTGTCTCGCNCACGACCTCGGTCACACGCCGTTCGGGCANGCCGGGCAGGACGCGCTCAACGACTGCATGCGCGATTACGGNGGNTTCGAGCACAACCTGCAGTCGCTGCGCGTCGTCGACGAGCTCGAGGAACGCTACGCCGAGTTTCCCGGTCTCAACCTGACGTTCGAGGTGCGCGAAGGCATCCTCAAGCACTGCTCCGCGGCCAATGCGCGGGCGCTCGGCGAGCTCGGCGAGCGCTTCCTGCAACGACGCCAGCCGGGGCTCGAGGCGCAACTGGCGAACCTTGCAGACGAGATCGCCTACAACAACCACGACGTCGACGACGGCATCCGCGCGGGCCTGATCACGGTCGAAGACCTCTGCGCCTCGAGCCGCCTGTTCGCGCGGCAGCACGAGGCCGTGCAGGCGCAGTACCCGCAGCTCGGCGGTCGCCGGCTCGTGCACGAGGTCGTGCGACGCATGATCGACTACGCGGTCAACGACCTGATCGACACCTCCTCCACGGCGTTGCGCGACGCGGCACCCGGCAGCGTCGAGGACGTGCGTGCCCGGACGCAGCCGCTGCTCGCGTTCAGCGGTCCGGTGCGCGATGAACACCTCGAGCTCAAACGCTACCTGCGCGAGCACCTCTACAAGCATTACCGCGTGTTGCGCATGACCACCAAGGCGCAGCGCGTCGTGCGCGACCTGTTCGCGGCGATGCACGACGAGGTCGACCTGATGCCGACCGAGCACCAGGAAGTCGCACGTCGCCTCGAGTCGGTCGACGGTCCGGCGGGACGGGCCCGCGCCGTCGCGGACTACATCGCGGGCATGACCGACCGTTTCGCGCTGCTCGAGCACCGGCGATTGTTCGAGCCGTCGGAACGGACCTGATC
>Ga0065704_10071687_pt1 | contig 10263 bp, 13 predicted proteins | sample SwiRhicommuniRL2_FD_59091 | JGI IMG/M metagenome (GOLD analysis project Ga0065704, IMG submission 59091) | Switchgrass rhizosphere bacterial communities from Rose Lake, Michigan, USA - RL2 v2 (version 2) | ecosystem: Host-associated > Plants > Roots > Rhizosphere > Soil | place: East Lansing, MI | reverse complement strand
CCGGCGGCCCAGCGCATTGCAGCAGCGGGCAGCCAGCACGCCATCGCAGGGCCTGCGCAGTTCTTTACGGGCCGGGCACGCATTGACCCGCTGTATGCCGCCAATGACCAGGTCAACACCTCCGGCGCCTACGTCACCTTCGAGCCCGGAGCCCGCTCGGCATGGCACACCCACCCCAAAGGCCAGTACCTGGTGGTCACCGGTGGTGTGGGACTGACCCAAGAGTGGGGCAAGCCCGCCCAGCGCATCCAGCCGGGCGATGTGGTGTGGTGCCCTCCCGGCATCAAACACTGGCATGGCGCAGGCCTCTTCACGGCGCTCACGCACATGGCCGTCACTCCGTCCGACAGCGACGGCAGGAATGTGGACTGGATGGAGCACATCACCGAAGCCCAGTACAGAGAAGCGCAAGCGCACCAGAGTACCGACACCATCTCAGCCGCCCCTGCGGGCACAGACCACGGCACCGCTGCACCATGAAGCCCCGCCACCCCATTCCCCGCCCGCATGCAGCCCCGCTGGCCATGGTGCTGGGCAGCGTGCTGGCGCTATCGGCCAGCCCCTCCCACGCGCAGGAAATGCCCATGCCTCCATCCACCACTCAGCACGCGCCCCCCAGCACCAGCCTCACAGCCCGCCAACTGGCCATAGCACCTGTCGCGGCGTGGGCAGCGGTGGGCGACATGCCCCGGCCTCGCACGGCACTGGAGCAGGCGCTGGACGCCGACATACCGATCCAGGAGGCCAAGTAGCTGTTGGCGCAGGTCTATGCCTATGCCGGCTTTCCACGCAGCCTGAACGCCCTGGGTGAGCTGATGCAGCTGGTCGATGCCCGCAGGCAACGCGGCGTGCAAGACACCGTGGGTCGCGAGCCCGGTGCCGTCCCCACAGGCGACGCCCTGCTGGCACTGGGCACCGCCAACCAGACCCGGCTTGCCGGAGCCCCGGTCACCGGGCCGCTGTTTGACTTTGCACCAGCCATCGATGTGTTCCTAAAATCACACCTGTTCGGCGACATCTTTGCGCGCGACAACCTGGACTGGCAAAGCCGCGAAATCGCCACCATCGGCATGCTGGCGGCCCTGCCCGGCGTCGACGGCCAGCTGCAGGCCCATATGCGCATCAGCCTGAACACCGGCCTGACGGCCAGCCAGCTGCAGCAGGTGGTGCAGGTGCTGACCAACCAGGTCGATGCTGCTTCCGGGGCGCGCGCACAGGCGGCGCTGGCCCGGCAACTGCGTGTGCAACCCTGACATTGAATGTGAAAGGATGACCATGGAAACCAACCAACTGCATCGCGGCCGCCTCATCGACCATATCCAGCTGGTGGTGAGCGACCTCCAAGCCAGCCAGGACTTCTACACCGCCGTCCTGGCTGTGCTGGAGGTCCCCATCGTCGGCACCAGCGATGATTTCTTCTGGGCTGACGAACTGGTGGTGTCCTCGGCCGGCAGCCCGGCCGCACTGGGCGCGCTGACGGGCCGCTGCCACCTGGCTTTCCAGGCCAGAGACCAGGCCATGGTCGATGCCTTTCACCGTGCCGCACTGGCGCATGGCGGACGCGACAATGGCCCGCCGGGCGAGCGGCCCTACCACCCCGGCTACTACGCAGCCTTTGTGCTGGACCCCGATGGCAACAACATCGAAGCCGTGTACCACGGCGAGGCCCGGCGCAGCGCACCGTCGGTGGTGATCGATTTCTAGTCCAGACCCACAAGGGCCATGGCAGTGCCCCACGCCGTCCGCCACCATGGCGGCGGCGCCCTGACCTGCGCGCGCTGGAAGCGGCATTCACCTGCACCACCACACCCCGGCGACGCTGGGTGCGGATCACGGGGCCAGCACCTGCCAACGGCACGCCCGCCCGCTGTATCGGCTGGGCCTGCCAGAAGAGGTCTGTTCGGGGCAGCGTGTTCATTGAGACACCTGCCCATATCGAAACAGGATGTTCTGAACCCTCAACAATGCTCTGGCCAATCCGGCGCACAGGGCTCACCGGGCCAGGGGAGGTTCGAGCACGCTGAGCACCCACCTTGTAGTCCAATCGCCCCCAGCAATGCCTCCCCCACGCCTACCCCGCTGACAGCCCAGCGCTGCATAGTTGACAGCTCCCACCAGCCAAGGAGTTTGTATGACCAAGCCAGCAGCAAAAAAAAGCAGTGCCAAGCCGTCAGTGACCGACCTGCGCGGGAACGCCGGCGAGCTGCAGCAGCAAGCCGGAGGTAGCCACCCGGCGATGACGACCCAGCAAGGTATTCCGGTCCCCGACAACCAGAACTCTCTCAAGGCCTATGAGCGCGGCCCCAGCCTGCTCGAAGACTTCATCCTGCGAGAGAAAATCACCCACTTTGACCACGAGCGCATCCCCGAGCGCATCGTCCACGCCCGTGGCACAGGCGCCCACGGCTATTTTGAGTTGAGCCAATCCCTGGCTAGATACACCACGGCCAAGGTGCTGACTGAAACGGGCAAGAAGGTCCCCATCTTTGTGCGCTTCTCCACCGTGGCAGGCGGCGCTGGCTCGGTGGACACTCCGCGCGATGTGCGTGGTTTTGCCATCAAGTTCTATACCGACGAAGGCAACTGGGATCTGGTCGGGAACAACGTGCCGGTGTTCTTCATCCAGGATGCGATGAAGTTTCCCGACCTGGTGCACGCCGTGAAGATGGAGCCCGACCGCGGCTTTCCGCAGGCCGCCTCGGCCCACGATACGTTCTGGGATTTCATTTCGCTAATGCCCGAGTCCATGCACATGGTGATGTGGATCATGAGCGACCGCACCATCCCCCGCAGCCTGCGGACCATCGAAGGTTTCGGTGTGCACAGCTTCCGGCTGATCAACGCCCAGGGCGACAGCACCTTTGTCAAGTTCCACTGGCGACCCGAATTGGGCATCCAGTCCACCGTGTGGGACGAAGCGCTCGCGTTGCAAGCCGCCGACAACGACTTCCATCGCCGCGACCTGTTTGAAGCCCTGGAGGCCGGCCAGGCACCTGCCTGGGAACTGAGCGTGCAGCTGTTCACCGAAGAGCAGGCCGACAAACTGCCCTATGACCACCTCGACCCCACCAAAATCATTCCAGAAGAAGTAGTGCCGCTGCAGAAAATCGGCCGCTTTGTGCTCAATCGCTGGCCCGACAACTTCTTTGCAGAGACCGAACAGGTGGCATTCTGCCCAGCCAACGTGCCGCCGGGCATCGATTTCTCCAACGACCCGCTGCTGCAAGGGCGCTTGTTCTCGTACCTGGATACGCAGCTCTCGCGCCTGGGTGGGCCCAATTTTGCGCAAATCCCTGTCAATGCGCCGAAATGTCCCTTCGCCCACCACCAGCTCGACGGACACATGCAAATGCAAGTACCCAAGGGTCGCGTGGCCTATGAGCCGTCCAGCCTGCAACCTGACAGCCCGCGTGCCTCGCTGGCGCAGGGCTCACGCGCATTTGCCGAGACCGCAGTGGGCAGCAAAGGCCGCGTACGCCACGAATCGTTCGCGGACCATTACAGCCAGGCACGCATGTTCTTCCGCAGCCAAAGTGACCTGGAACAGGCCCACATCGCCAGCTCCTTGGTGTTTGAGCTTTCAAAGGTACAGACACCCCACGTGCGCAGCGCCGTGGTCAGCCAGTTGCGCGTGATTGACGAGGAACTGGGCCTGCGTGTGGCCAAGGGCTTGGGCCTGTCGCCCGTACCTGATGCCGCGCAGCCGACGGTGCCCGTGCAGGATCTGCCGGTCAGCTCGGCCACCCGCATCATCGACCGAATGAAGCCCACGCTGGAAGGCCGCTGCATAGCCATTTTGGTGGACGAAGGATCGAATGCCGAGTCCGTTGCCGCGCTACGAAAAGCGCTGGAATCGGCCAAGGCCTGCGTCAAGTTGATTGCCCCGCGCCTGGGTGGCATTACGCTGAGTGATGGCAAGGAAGCCGCCATCGATGGGCAACTGGCCGGATCGCCCTCTGCCCAGTTTGATGCGGTGGCTTCCATCATCCGGCTGGAGTCTGGCAAAAAACTGGCCAAGCAAGCCGTAGCCCAGAACTGGTTTCGCGATGCCTTTGGCCACCTCAAAGCCATCGCAGCCTGCAAGGGCACGCACGCCATCCTGGAAGCCGCGGGAGTGAAACCAGACGCCGGCGTAGTGGACCCGGATGACACCAAAGCGTTTGTGAAGGCCGCGGTGTCCCGCTTTTGGGAACGTGAGCCCACCTTGCGCAGCCTTGCGTGAACGGAAGGCACCGGCCCTGCCAGCGGCTTCCCATTGCGGTTACGGAGTCACTTTGCGCTCTGTAGCCGCACCGCTGTAGGGCCGAATAGCCCGAATAGATCGGATGGAACAGAGCCTTTATGGCTCTGGACCGCATCGTCCATAGAGAAAAGAACCGGAGATTGAGCAATGCATATTCATTCCCGCTATCAGGCTTGCATCGACGCATGCAACGCTTGTGCTGCCGCCTGCAATGCCTGTCTGGCCGCTTGCCTCAAGGAAGACAACGTGAAAATGATGCGGCGCTGCATTGCGCTCGATACAGATTGCGCAGCCATCTGTAGTCTGGCTGCGAATGCGATGGCCCGCGACAGTGAAATGGCTCGGCATTTTTGCCGTGTGTGCAGCGAAGTCTGCCTGGCTTGCGCGCATGAATGCTCCCAGCATTCACATGACCACTGCCAGCGGTGTGCCGACGCATGCAAACAGTGCGCAAAAGCCTGCCAGGCCGTGGTCAACTGAAGCCGTTCTGCCATGGTGTGAGTCTGTGCCGCATGACACGCGCGCATGTGGCACGGACGGGCATTCGGGAGCGCCTCGCGGTCGCTGGCATGATGGGGCGCTCCACCCAAGGCTGAGCTATCCGCCACACGAATACTCGCGACCCCGGGTCTTCGTGTGCATGGCGAAAATCAGCCTTCCGCTGCCTTTCCTGTGATGGGAAGCACCACGCCCGTGATGTAGCTGGAGCAGGCTTGAGACGCCAGGAAAACATAGGCCGGCGAGATTTCCTCCGGCTGGGCAGGTCGCCTGCATGTCGGTGTTGGCCCCAAACTCCGCCACATCCCCCGACTTTTTATCTGCCGGATTGAGTGGTGTCCAGACAGGACCCGGTGCCACGGCATTCACGCGGATATTGCGCTCGGCCAGGTTGCTTGCAAGCGCCTTGGTGAACGCATGGATTGCACCCTTAGTGGCCGAGTAGTCCAAGAGGTTCTTGCTACCGCGAAGGCCTGTGACCGAACCGGTGTTGATGATGCAGTCGCCCTCGCCAAGATGAGGGAGCACGGCTTTGACCATGTGAAAGTAGCCAACGACGTTCGTCTTGAACGTCTCTTCAAGTCGCTGCTCGGTGAGATCTTCGATGCGTTCCGCATGCTCCTGAAAGGCTGCATTGTTTACCAACACATGGATGGCGCCGAACTTCGCGAGTACCTTGGCAACCAGACCCTCGCAGAACGCAGTATCTTGCACATCGCCCGAGATGGACAGGCATGCACCACCTTCGGCTTCCACCAGACGGCAGGTCTCTTTGGCATCCTCGTCTTCATTCAGATAGGCAATGGCGACCTGTGCGCCCTCCCGCGCGAAGAGAATCGCTACGGCCCGACCGATGCCTGAATCCCCTCCTGTAATGATGGCAATCTTGCCCTCCAGTTTGCCGCTGCCACGGTAGTCCCTGGCAAGGCTCAAAGGCTGCAGCTGCATGTCGGCCTGCACCCCGGGCTTGGCCAGCGTCTGCGATGGCAGCGGGGGCGCTGGCTCGGCATGCCCAGGACCTGGAGCAGCTTTGGCTTTTGTCTTTGCATGCGCACCACGTGCGGGTGCCTGCATCCTGCATCGCCCGAATAAGCTGTTGGCGCTGCACAGCGGCATCGGCTTGACGCTCAGATTTCTTCCGCTTTTTTGTATCTTGCATCGCGATGACTCCTTTCATGTATTTCGTGTGAAAACCTATTAACCAAGCAAGGTTGATAACATTCACACTGGGCCATTCCTTCTAGAACTTTTCTATTGCCATATTGAATTTGAAAATTCATTATATGAATCTATGGAAGCGCAGATGCAATATTGATTTACAGTGATCTCAGGCTGGTAATTCCGTATGGTGTAGTCCATATCTTTCATCCATTTATTGAATAACCTTACAAATCTTCTCTTAGCCCCAGTATAAAAATTAAGTACAGGAGGCAAACATGCTACGTTATGCTGTTATTTTCTTGGTCATTGCACTGATCGCCGCTGTTTTGGGATTTGGCGGCATTGCAGCAGGTGCAGTGGATATCGCAAAAATTCTCTTCTTTGTCTTTATCGCGATTGCGGTAATTACTTTTGTCGTAAGTTTGATCAACAAGAAATAACTTCCGACACCCAACCCAGAAAGGAATCGTCATGAAAGCAAGCCATACATCTCGCGCTCTGATTTTCGCCATTGCATTGGGCTCTGGCGTTTTGGCTGTCACAGGGTGCTCCGTAGCCCGCAATCAACAAAGTGTGGGGTCGTATATGGACGACTCTGGCATTACCACAGCGATAAAAGCAAAATTCGCAGAGGATAAAACTGTTGCAGCCACCTCCATCAGCGTTGAAACCATGAAGGGTGTGGTTCAACTCTCCGGCTTTGCCAAAAGCCAGGCAGAAAAAGACCGTGCAGAATCCATCACACGCAACACCAAAGGTGTTATGGGGGTAAGGAACAGCATTGTGGTTCGCCCTTGATTCTTACACGTCCATAAAATGCTTTATTGACAATCGCACTACACGGACCTGAATCCGGTCTCTGGTAACGATATATAGAAAAGCCCGCATGATGCGGGCTTTTCTCTTCACAAAAATTCAACACCAGAATAGGACTTACCGTCTTGTCAAAAGCATACCGATGACAACCCCCACGGCCAATGCACCACCAACGGCCTGCCATGGTGAATCATGGACATAGTCATCGGTGTGGCGTGCAACGTCCTTCGAATAATCCACAGCCCCGTTTGCCGCATTTCGAGCGCGGCTGAGTCCGCGATCCAGGAACTGCACAGCCTCCTTCAACTTGGGCTCCTCCTTGGCTCGCGCAGCAAGCACCTCACCCGTATCTTGCAGCAGGCGGGTCAGGTCTCGCTGAATGGTCGAGGCATTCGGGGAAAACAACTTCATTGTGTACTCCTTCGTGTGGTGAATAGTCTGTACAGAGTACGCGCAACACCCCGCCATGGATGTAGGTCGATCACAACCTTGACTGATACAAGCGCAGCCAAATGAAACAGTGGCTGAGCGCGCCTCCCTGCCAATGCCCCAAGCAGGAGGCGAAGCACGACGCCTAGACCTCCCCCTGCTTGACCAATGTGCATAGCTTGCGTGCATTGGGCGATATATCCATCACCGCGTACTTCTCCATATTCACGATATACACCAGGAAAGGCGTATAAGCACCGCTGTCGCCCACCTTGATTTCACCGCAGATCTGAAAATCGCCCTTCTCTTTTTTGCTTTCAATGACTTCCAAGGCCCTTAACTCGGCACCTTCCGTACCAATCAGTCTTTCGGCCAATGCATTGCGCAAAAGAGCCTCATTGATCGCAGGCTCACCTTCTGCCTGCGCCGCAGCACCACAAACCAATGCCAGAAAAATGACCGCAAAAAAATTTCGCATTAACCCTCCTTGCATTACCCCTCCTTGAAGGCTGCAGCCCCACAGCTTTTCATTTATTTCTGCGTGAGACATATATTTTCAAACAACAGAGATTATTTTCACTCAATTCCACGCAATAAGTTACACCCGCGGGTATTTATCTCATTAAAAAGCATTAAGTAAGCGCTGATCCTACATTCCTGCAGACCTAACGACTACCCTTTGACGTCGACGAGTGACCTAATCTGTACCCAGAAGCCATTCTGCTTCGCAAGCCTCAAGCGTTGAAGCGGTTCATCCCTTAGAGAGAAACTTCTCTCACCCCATATTTTCCGCACCTCGCAATGCCACCCTTGTGGCATCGCATTTTCTCAGCGCTTGTGTGTAAACCCCCTCTAGGAGATAGCCATGGTTACACCCAACACTGCATCGAGCATCATTTCCTCTGACAAGGTCAATGGCACCAACGTCTATAATCCCAATGGCGAAAAGCTAGGCTCGATCGACTCTCTGATGATTGACAAGGTCAGCGGACAAGTCCGGTACGCCGTCATGGAGTTTGGCGGCTTCCTGGGAATAGGTACCGACAATTACCCCATTCCCTGGGGGAGCCTGAAATATGAACCCAATATGGGCGGCTATGTTGTCTCCGTGAGCAAGGAGCAACTGGAAGGTGCTCCAAGTTATGAACGCGGTATTGACTGGGACTACACGGATGAAAACCGCCGCCGCGTGAACGACTATTACGGGGTTCCCTACCTGTAAATTATCTGAGGCGCCAAACACCAAAGCCCGCATATGCGGGCTTTTTCCATGGGTCATCCATGCTTCACAGCCCCCCTGGAACGGCTAACACGCTCCAACGAAACGCAGGTTGGCAGCAAGAGACAAAGCGTGAGACCGCAGGCACGACAGCTGGCACCACAAGGCAGAGCAACGAAGTAAGAGGGACGGCGCGCTTCACGCATGGACATTGAAGAATTGCGGTAAAAGAAGTCTACAAAGCACCTCAAGCTGTGAGAAAAGAACCCTCCCTCTTATAGGCTCTTCAACGCACAAATAGAGAGCATTCACTTACATGATTGAAGCGCATTGTCAGACTTTGACTACAGATCTGCGGCACCCGGCGCTCCATGCTGACAACCAGGCAGCTCACCCCGACCTGCCGTTTCACCTGAAGGAGCTCACGCCATGTCTCAGCAACCCAATCAGCAGCAGCCCGGCCAGCAACAACAGCAGAACCCCAATCAACAGCAGCCTGGTCAGCAACAGCCCGGGCAAAAGCCTTCTGACCAACAGCAGCAGCAAAACCCGAATCGCCAGCAGCCTGGGCAGGACCAGCAGAACCAGCCTCAGCGTTAAGTGGTGACCGACAGCCGGCCGATGCATGCATGGGACCGGCTTCTAAAAGCGGCTGACACACTCCGCGAAGTCCAGCTTTTCAGCCGGAACGGGGTGCGGGGCCGCAGGCCATACCCCCCCTCGCACGCCACGCACGACAAGGCCGAGCAACCCATATATCGAGGTGGCGTGAGCGGCTCTCAGGAGGCAAATATGTCAACCAAAACCAGCAACACCGATACAAGCCAGCATCGCTCGCCGAAGCGAGCGCCCGGAGAAGGTGTGGCGGCCGAACCGACCATCATCGCCGAGCAACACCGCAAGCCCAATACCGGGCCCCAATCCGTACCCAAGGAAAGTCGACCTGCTGCACCGGCTCCCAAGCCCGGGAAAAGCAGCCAGCAGTGAGGAGTGAGAGATGACGATGTCAAGCACACGCAAGCCCTCATTTCCCGAGGACGAGGAGATGGATCCCGTTGGCAAACCCTACCCCGAGCAGGAAAGTGAGGGCGATGATCCGCCCCATCCGCCATTCTCTCCAGACACCGAATCTGACATTCCCCAGGATCCCGAATCCGAACGCACAGTGATGCCGGACACGCCAAAAAAATAGACCGGGACGTCCCGTCAGCGAACGGCAGCGCTCCTCCATATCTCTCACCGCTGCGCCAGGGCGTAGGCGCGCTCCCCTGAACGGTCACCCCGGAACCGCCACCTCGCTGCGCACCCTGCAGTAAGTGCGTGAATCCGGCCCAGTTCTATCAGGCCGAACCGCAGTGGCGTTCTTCAGCCGCTCTAACGCCCCTTCAAGCGGGCGTCTCTGCCTGCCATGGCAGCCAGGCCCCAAGGACAACACCACCCACGGTGAAGCCCTGCGCAGCGCGCGATCGATGGAGGTCAATGTCCAGCCCGTACCTGCGGGGCCGTTCCGGTGTTTCACTCCACCTGCCACCATGACGGCAGCAGTGCCCTGACCTCGGCGCGCTGGAAGCGGTCATCCACCAGCACCACCACGCCCCGGTCCTGCTCGGTACGGATCACGCGGCCAGCGGCTTGCACCACCTTGCGCAAGCCAGGGTAAAGGTAGGTGTAGTCATGGCCCCGTCCGGCCCCCATGGCAGCATCCATGGCGCGCTGCATGGCTTCATTGACGGGATTGACCTGTGGCAGCCCCAGCGTGGCGACAAAAGCCCCAATCAGGCGGGTGCCAGGCAGGTCCACCCCTTCGGCAAAGGCGCCGCCCAGCACGGCCAGCCCCACGCCCTGGCCTCCTTCCACAAAACGCTCCAGAAAGGCCGCACGCCCGGTTTCGTCCATG
>Ga0065704_10001634_pt1 | contig 10263 bp, 6 predicted proteins | sample SwiRhicommuniRL2_FD_59091 | JGI IMG/M metagenome (GOLD analysis project Ga0065704, IMG submission 59091) | Switchgrass rhizosphere bacterial communities from Rose Lake, Michigan, USA - RL2 v2 (version 2) | ecosystem: Host-associated > Plants > Roots > Rhizosphere > Soil | place: East Lansing, MI | reverse complement strand
CTATTTTCTATATGTATATGATCAGCAATATCATCAAGTTAAAATCTTGACTTCAATACAACCAGTGATACTTTACACTAAATGACCACTGGGTTCTTTACAATGCTGTTAAATTATTAAGGCGGTACCAAACTTGCGATAGAGAATTTTTCCTTCCCTTGTAACCAAAAAAATTCTATTCGGTGGAATAATTTCAAAATTCTCAGAAAGCTTTAAGAATTCTGGCAATGATATCTTAATGATAGAGTTAAATTCGCGATAGCTTACTGAATAGAGACCAGCATTATCTGCATATAAAGCTTTACTAAAAATTTCTTTGAGTCGACCTTTTCGCGTCATGTTTCAAATTCTATTATCGTCGCTTCCATTGCGAATGCTGTTGACATTCTCTTAATTGTACTATTAGTAGATAAGTTCATAACATGTATTGACTTGGCATAATATATAAAATTTCATAGAGGGCGTATAAATCTTGTATATATAGATATGATAGTACATTTAAAATTTTCTTTTTTTCTACTGTTCTTACAGTACCCAATTGTGATATTGAAGCCAAAAACACCTATGTAATTGACAAACCCTAAAATGGAAAGGCATGTGTTATATTTGGTGTCCTTACGCTTCTGATCGATAAATATCAGACACGTAAATCTACTCAATCATCTGATGGATAATGATGGAGCGAATGAAATTACCTATATAATCGATTAGTTTGCAGATCTCGTAGCTTTTTAATGACATACAATTTTACTCGTTTATCAAGAGAGTATATGAAACAACATCAATCTACTTCTTCATACTTTCTCTGTATTTATAAGTAAATGTAAACTAACACTATGTAGTAGAGAAATGAAATGGCTGGATATAATATAATTTTTCATTTCAAAGCTTGGTAATCTAAATTGGCTACCTTGATATTACGTGGCATATATGTTATATTGTCGTTGTCATTATGCTACCATAAACCATTTTATAGATGTGGCAGACAATCATGGACTTATATCTTTTGATCCTTCTACCTCAGGAATTAGTATTATATACTAGGAATGATATCAGATTAATGATTTAGTAATACTTTTAGTACTGCTTGATAATAAAATATTATATATAATATGTAGAGCTAGCTTTTTAAACTAAAATCTTCCAATAAAGAAAGGGATGGCAGGAGTAACCGAGTTTAATGACTCGAAAGAGAACTTAATCATGAACATTAAAAAAAGAGACGGTAGAGTTGTTAGTTTTACGCATTCAAAGATATCAAATGCAATTTACAAAGCGCTTGTAGTGACTGGTAAGGCAGATTATCCATTAGCAGAAAGGTTGGCAAATAACGTGGTACAGAAAATGGTTCAGAGTGGTTACGGATCGAGTGGAAAAGTTGCAATTGCAAGTGTTGAAGATGTGCAAGATATGGTAGAATCTATACTCATCGAAGAAGAATTGTCTGAAACGGCTAAGGCATACATCCTGTATAGGCATGAGAGGCGCAAAGTTAGAGATGAGAAGATGAGAGTTCTAAACAAGAAGGTGCTTGATGAAGTTGACAAGGTATTTGATATTAATTCCCTTAGAGTTTTAGCTGCACGTTATCTGTTACGAGATAACAACGGCGAGATCATAGAAGGTCCAAAACAGATGTTTGAAAGAGTAGCAATTCTGGTTGCACTTGCAGATATATTACATGATTCTCAATTGTTCAATTTAGCAGGTGGACATAACCAAAATATCGAAGAAGCAGAGAAATATTATGCGAAAATAGATGACTTTGATCTAAAATTAAAGATAGGAGATTACTATCTGAACAAATATCACTTTGAATGTCTCATTCGACACTATGTGTATCTAGCAAATATGGGTTGTATGAAAGTTGGCTTTAAAGAACTACTTAGAATGATGGCTGAAAGCAAGTTAAGCGTATACGAAGAGAGAATCAAAGAATATTATAATTTAATGGTATCAAGAGATTTTCTACCGAATACACCAACATTGATGAATGCAGGTGCAAGGCTTGGTCAATTGTCAGCTTGTTTTGTTCTTGATATGGCAGACGACATGTATAAGATCATGCAATCATCAACTGATGCAGCAATGATTTTCAAATCAGGTGGAGGTGTTGGAATAAATTACTCTGACCTAAGACCAGAAGGAGATATCGTTGCTTCTACATCTGGCGTTGCATCAGGTCCAACCTCTTTTATGAGAATCATTGATACTATAACCGATGTAGTAAAACAAGGCGGAAAGAGGCGTGGCGCAAATATGGGTATATTAGAGGCATGGCATCCGGATATTGAAAAGTTTATAACGGCCAAGACAAAGCCTGGCGTATTCGAGAACTTTAATGTCAGTGTTGGAGTCTGGGAAGATTTTTGGAAGTCACTTGTAAATAAGGATAACCACAAGTATATATTACGTAATCCGAGGACTCATGAGCCTATAAAGCAGATCGATTCCTATCAATTAATGGATCTGATAGCATTTAGCGCATGGAAAAGTGCGGAACCCGGTGTTATCTTCTTTGATAATATTAACAAATACAATCCATGTATAAATGCAAAGGGCGGACCTTTGCGTGCAACAAACCCCTGCGGTGAACAATCATTATATCCTTATGAATCATGCAATCTAGGTTCGATAAATCTTGCAAATTTTGTAAAACGCAAGGCAGATGGAATGTTTGAATTTGATTGGCAGAAATATGAGCAGGCAATAAGGGTGTCCTCTAGATTCTTAGATAATATTATAGATATGAATAAGTATCCAGTGGAAGAAATTGATATTAATACAAAACTGACAAGAAGAATAGGCCTTGGCATAATGGGTATCGCTGACTTGCTATTCCTACTTAGAATTCCATATGATTCAAATGATGGCTATGAATTCATGTACAAACTGGCAGAAGCAGTATCATACTATAGTATGGAAGAAAGTGTTGCTATTGCAAAGGTAAGAGGGCCATTTCCCTTATTCAAAGAGACAGATTATGTAAAAGGTAAGATACCTATCTCAGGCTATTATGAGTTACCAACAGAAACACATGCATACAATTGGGATTCATTAATCAAAAAAATTCAAAAACATGGAATACGAAACTCTTGGACATCTACTATTGCTCCCACTGGTACATTATCCATGATTGCAGATACTTCAAATGGTGTTGAACCGATGTTTGCGTTAGTTTTCGAGAAACGTGTGACAGTTGGTAGGTTCTTCTATACTAATAGGATTTTTGAAAATGTGTTGAAGGAAAACGGCCTTTACACTGATGAAATACTTGCAAAAATTGCAAATAATTATGGTTCAGTTCGTGGTTTAGCTGAAATTCCAGAATGGATTCAGAAAACGTTTGTTACTGCAATAGATATACACTGGACTGATCATGTAATGGCGCAGGCCGTATGGCAAAAATGGATTGGGAATGCCATTGCGAAAACAATCAATATGCCAGGAGACGTCACTGCAGAAGATGTAAAGTATGCATATCTGTTGTCGCATGAACTTGGACTAAAAGGAGTTACAGTATACAGAGATGGCTCACGACATGAACAGGTTCTCCATATCACTGGTAATGAAACAAAGGAAAAGAAATTCATTACAAGACCAAGCAAATATGCCGTAGACTATATTCGTGCAAACGTTAAAGAATCATATGTCAGAGAACAAATAGAAAAAATCTTTGAACAAACCAAGATCGAAAATGAAGAAGAAGAAATACCCACAGAAACAATTTCAACATCCATACTGCTGGATACGTCTAACAAGACAACGCACACGCCCCTGCTGGAATCAAATGAGGATAATATCTGTCCATCATGCAAAGCAAGATTAATAATCACTGAAGGTTGCAATTTGTGTATAGAATGCGGCTTTAGTAGCTGTATTTCAGGCTGACAAACAAAAGCCTTCTCTTTATTGTTGATATTTACCATGTGATATCCATCAGTGATGACGTGATATCTATATTCTAACACTATTCTAACACCGACCAAAAAACTAAGACTATGAATAAAAAATTGGTGGAGAAGGGATAAAATTTTTTAAAACATTGATAGAAGATTGTGTAGGATCACCATAAGAAGATAAATAGACTAAAGTTTCTAGAAAAATAAAATATGGAAATATTTTTTTAATTTTCCAACAACTTACTATTTTTATCAGTATAAAATGATATACTGGATTAAGATCAATATGGTGTTATCTATAAAAAAATTTAGTGTATCAAGCAGTATAATATTGTATGAAAAGAAAAATTAAAAGTCTAGTATTTGAAATATTTGTTATTGTTGGTTGTTGAGTCGTCGTTGATGTTACAGAAAACAATCCCAGTGCAGGCTTTACCGTATCTATGTTTTCTTTTTCTGTACCAACTAAATGCTTTTTAATATATATTACAAGTATATGATAGATATATATTTAATACAATAATGAATGCTCTATCAAAAAATGACAAAGAAACTAGCAAGAATCAGCAGCAGTGGTCGGCAGACAACATGCAAGGCGAACGAATAGAAGATATAACAATAGATGAACTTCCTGATCATAAGTCTAAAGTTATAGTATCAAAAATTAGCAAATTTGCCCATGGGTTTAAAATTCCAGATGATAAAAAGCCTAAAATAAAAAGTAAATCAAAAGTTCATAAGAAAAATTAGTACTTTTAATCTTTGATGTCAAATTTTAAGATATTAAAATAATATTGTAGGGCAAAATAGATCTTTAATCCTTACGCAATTATGACCAAAATGATACCATTGTGAATCTGGTCATCATCTAGAGTTCATTATAATACATACATACATAAAAAACAATTAAAGCAATATCTGCAATTTATACATTGCTTCTAATGCTCGACTTTACGAATGAGAAAAGTGGATGTGACTTTATATTTCTAATGATGATGATGATTCAGCTGGTAATTACCTTCGTAATGTCAGTCAGTTATAAAGACATTTACCTTTAGATTATCAAATATGATAAAGAAATTATAAATAATTAATTCTTAAAACTGATGCTTAAAATATCTGATTGGGGATTGAAATTTATATGCAGTCATTAGCACAGCAAAACAGCAGCTCTTATTCTGTGTCTTCCATGAAAAATATACTGGAGGATAATTCACTTACGTTCGCTGAGAAGGCAATTAGCATAAAGAGCTTAACAGTAAAAAGTAAGCAGAGCCAAGTGTCCAAACCATCTGTGGCTGGCGATATTGCAATTATAGATGTAGATCTTGCTATGGCGCAAGACAGTACGGGTCCTTTGGCAATACGTTCATTAAATGAAATGCGAGTAGATAAACTCTTTAATCCTTCAAGGGTTTTGTTAGTGATAGATCATACATTTCCTGCAGCAGATGAAAAGGTTGCAAATCTACATGCTATGATGAGAAGTTTTGCTTCGAAGCATAGCTGTATGTTGGTTGAAGGTTCTATATCGCATCAGCATATTCTTGAATATCTTGCTGCTCCGGGTATGATGATACTCGGTGCAGATTCTCACACATGTCAAGCCGGATGTATCGCGGCATTTGCCACTGGAATTGGAAGTACAGAACTAGCAGCTGTGTGGGCTACAGGTCAAATGTGGTTACGCGTACCGGAAACAATAAAAATTAAACTATCGGGCAATTTTAGGAAAGGGGTTTTTGCCAGAGATCTAATACTCGATTATATTGGAAAGGTTGGTGAAGATGGAGCTAATTACAAGGCTTTGGAGTGGACATATGCAAATGACAATACCAGAAAGGAGTTTAGTATTGACTCAAGAGCATGTATAAGCAATGCTTCAATGGAATGCGGTGCCAAGATTTCCGTATTCCCTACCGATGATCTTACTAGAACTTATTTAAATGAAAACCCAAGAATTATTAAAGACGTGCCAGAAATTGATATTCATCCTGGCAGCTCTGCTAAGTATGTAGATGAGATAGAGATAGAATGTGGTAAGATAGAACCGATGGTGGCTGGTCCAGACCATCCCGATATAGTATATTCAGTTGAAGAAATAGGCGGAATAGAAATCGATCAGGCTTTCATAGGTTCTTCTACAAATGGAAGAATAGAAGATCTTGAAATAGCAGCCCGTATTCTTAAGAATAAAAAGGTGCACAAAAATACTAGATGTGTAGTTACTCCTGCATCGGTCAAAGTATATGAAGAGGCCATTAAACGTGGGTATGTAGAGATTTATCTTGAATCAGGAGCAGTTTTTACCAATTCTACATGTGGAGCCTGTGTGGGTACTCATCTTGGTGCGTTAGGAGAATCTGAAATATGCATATCATCATCTTCAAGGAATTTTGTCGGACGAATGGGAGCTCTATCATCAAAAGTATATCTAGCATCTCCTGCTACTGTTGCTGCATCTGCAATTGAAGGAAAAATAATTGATCCAAGGGGGTTTCTCTAACATGAATAATAAATCAGCTCCGGCGGAATCTTCGTCGTCACACTCTTCGCCATTAATACCATCTCCACCACCAGGAACAGTGCCTTCACCAGTCGCTACTACTGCTATTTTGCATGGAAAAGCTTGGGTTTTTGGAGATGACATTAATACGGACATAATTATACCGTTCAGATTCAAAAGCAGGACCAATGATCCATATGAGATGGCAAAATATGCTATGTATGGAATTGATCCAGATTTTCCAACAAAGATATCCAAGGGTGACTTTGTAGTTGGAGGAAAAAATTTTGGAGGCGGCTCCAGTAGAGAACAGGCTCCAGTAGCATTGAAGTATGCAGGAATATCTATTGTTATAGCAGAAAGTTTTGCTCGTATATTCTATAGAAACGCATTTACTATAGGACTCCCAGCTCTAGAAATTTCAGAAATAAAAGGTAATGTAGTTCAGGGAGATGATCTTAAGGTGGACATTGGAAACTTTACTGTAGAAAATAAACGAACAAAAGCAATATTTTATGCAAAGAAAGTTCCAGAATTTATGCAACAGATGTTGTTAGAAGGCGGATTAGTTGAATATTATAAGAGAAACAAACGATTTCCATGGATGTGATTCAAGTATAGATTTAAGTCGGAGACGTATATTATGATGTTTCTTTGTAGTATGTTGTAATGTTAACTATCCTATATCTCTCACTCTTTCTTTGTGTATGTGTATGTGTGTCCTTACGACTATTGTATGGATCTCTGCTTTATATACTGGTGTTTCTGACCGATAAAATTTAATTTCCGAGTGGACAACTCAGTTTATTAATATGGCATCTGTAGTAGAAAAAGAATGGATAGGCCTACGCAGTAGCGGATTTAGAATAGTGCTTCTTGGCGTATCCTCTCTGATTGTGGCCTTTATAATCTATGGCCGGTTGACAACTCCTTCAGGTGAGCAACCAGTTATGATTACACCTTATCTTATGAATCTTGCAAATGCTATTTTTACAATTATTTTTGTTTCAATGTTATTTGTAGGCTATGGAATATACAGAATTTTCAAAGCTGAGCAACGGCTAACAGCTAATACTAATAGTTTAATATTCTATATTACAACGGCATTTTTAGACAATAAATATTGGAAAATGATGGCAATATTTGCAATTGTATATGGCATTTTTTTTGGATTTCTGTCCCAAATATTCATTTATAGGTATGACGTTTCATTTTCTGAACAAGGAATTATTATTCCATCTGTTAATGTGATTCCATGTTGCAATCTGCCAGGTTATGTTCCCATGCTGACTGTATTTCCTACAGATCACTTTCTAATCATGATTATACCAATCAATATTATTCTAGCAGTAGTTGTATCAGTTATGGTCGGATTCAATATTTCTTTAGCACTCTATGCATTCAACTTAGAAAAAGCGCAGAATACTAAAAAGATGTCTTTTGTTGGAAGTGTAGGAGCAATCACTGGGTTATTTGTCGGTTGTCCAACCTGTGCAGGCAGTTTGTTTTCTGTGCTCTTAGGTTATGGTGTAGGAACAACAATGGCTGTTCTTGCTCCATTACAAACCCTCTTCATTTTAATAAGTATACCATCTTTAATACTTGCTCCATTTCTTATAGGTCGCGGAATTCGAAGCAGATGTAGTTGCAAGTTAGCCTACTAATGCCCTTTTTTGTCTTTCCTTGGATTTGCTACTAAATTTTGTTCTAATGTTGGTAGTGTTTTTGAAATACTATCTAGATACATTTGCACATGTGGTTCTGCGATCCACATTTTTTCATTTTCAAATAGATAACCATATCTCTGTGAGCTACCTACTTTTTCGCGTAATTGGAGAGCATTAAGATATAGTTTAGAAATAGTGGATTCATCAAATCCATGTTTTGTTGCTATTGCATTGAATACATCATGTATACCTGAGCCATGCTGTGCTGCTTCCTTTACACGATATGCAATATTCCTTGGAATACCAAGTTTCTGGGCAAGTTTTCTATGTACATGTTTTCCAAAGGCATCGTCTGCACCTTTTACATTCAGTTTCATATCAATATGCATCGAAAGTGCAATTACTTTTAAGTCAAGAAATGGCTCACGCATCTCTATGCTGTGTGCCATAGTGATTTTATCTTCTCTCTCCAAAGTTTCTCTGTAAAGTAAAAGCATATCTTCAGTCATATGATCACGTAATTTCTCGTATCCTTCCTTTTCAACTACCTTTGTATACCAAGAATACCCTCCGAAAAGTTCGTCTGCTGCCTGCCCTGAAAACATTACATTAATTCCATCCTCATGTGCAAGCTTTACTGCAGCATATACAGGAACTGCAACCTCTACCTGTCCAGCATTTGTGTCTTCTATTGTATTAATAACCTCTGGAATCATCTGTTCTACTTCGTTCTGAGTAAGCTCATTGACTCTTAGTTTAAGATTGAGCCTCTTTGCTATCATTCTGGCAAACGCGATATCGCTAGAACCCTGAATTCCACCAGTATAACAAATAACTTCTCGTACCATTTTCTTTGCAAGCCAAGCAATAATTACACTGTCAATACCCCCTGAGAATATTATTCCGACTCTATCAAAGTCCTGCGTACGCTTTTTCATGGATGCAAGTAATGCTTTTTCATATGCATTAACAGCTGAATCCATTGTTTTGTAGATTATTTTCTTTGAATGTATTGGTGGGTGGGCTACTTTGAATTTTTGTATTGAACCATCCGATGTGATAATTATTGCATGTCCAGGTAATACCCTATTCGTAGGTTCTTTTATTCCAACTTTCCATAATGCTTTACGTTCAGATGCAAATGCGATAAAATGATCATTTTCGCCATAGTAAATTTGTCTTACACCGATTTTATCTCTGACCAAAGCTATGTTTTCTGTCTCTTCATCCTTGATAACTAAAGCATAAACACCATCGAGTTCAGCAACAGTCTTTCTAATTGCATATAGTAAATCATTGTTTTTGTTAAAATGATCCTCTAACAAATGGACAATAACTTCACTGTCTGTCTGCGTAACAAATTGATGATGACGTTTCATTAATCTTCGCCGAATTTTCTTATAGTTGTAAATTTCTCCGTTATGCTCTAGAGTAAACTTTCTATTGCAGCTATGGAAGGGTTGCTGTCCATGAGTACCACCTACGATCGCCAGCCTCACGTGACCCAAAGCATTACTACTAGAAAGTTCATGATATTCTAAATTTGCAAGAGAATCTGATTGTATAATAGAGTCAGCGGCTGCTATTCCTGCCCCGTCAGGACCACGATTTGTCATGCAAGAAAGCATTGTTCCAACTACCGGTACAACGTTTTCCCCTTTTTTACTTAATATCCCTGCTATTCCACACATATATCATATTTCTCCAAATTTTTTTAAAAATCAATCAATTTGCTATCTATGAACAGGCAAATCACTTGATTTCAACTATAATATAGTTATGTACAATGGCTTAAAAGTGTTACATTGTATATATTTTATCCTCATTTTCTTTGTGACTTTCATATATAGGATGATGATAATAACAATAATAATGTATAGATCGGGTAACTTTTGTATCACTTTATCCAAGATTAATTATAATCAACTGTGTAGTTTGTATTTAGGAAACGTTATAAGTTTTATGTATTTAAAATAACGCAATAGATGCATAATCTGATTTCGTGGTTTCTAAAAAATTCAGAAGGAATAACTATATTCGATAAATGCATATTGTTTTTTTTGAAAATTATTTATTTAGGTTTAAGGATTGTACTTAGATTATTTTTAGGTAAGAAAAGAAGAGATAGACTATATGTTGAACGAGGACTTGACTTTGGAGTTTTTTGGTATAAATCTTTCAAATTTTT
>Ga0065704_10071686_pt1 | contig 10266 bp, 14 predicted proteins | sample SwiRhicommuniRL2_FD_59091 | JGI IMG/M metagenome (GOLD analysis project Ga0065704, IMG submission 59091) | Switchgrass rhizosphere bacterial communities from Rose Lake, Michigan, USA - RL2 v2 (version 2) | ecosystem: Host-associated > Plants > Roots > Rhizosphere > Soil | place: East Lansing, MI | reverse complement strand
CCAAGGCGACATGAAGGCGTTGCCGCGCTCGCTGGCCTTCGACATCTACTGGCGGCAGTTCGTGACGGCGACCGGGATCGACCTTCTCGCCAAGCGTTCGCCCGAGCTGGCGGCAGAAGCGCTGGACACCGGCGTCAACATGGGTCCGCCGTGGGGCGTGATGTTCCTTCAGCGTGCCCTCAACGCCTTCAACGAGGGCGGCAAGCTCTGGCCCGATCTGGCGAAGGTGGACGGCAACTATGGGGCCAAGAGCGACGCGGCGCTGGCCGCTTATCTGGCGCACCCCCGGCGCGGTCGGATCGACGTCCTGCTCGCGGCCATGAATGCCCTACAGGGCGAGCGGTATATCGGCATTGCCGAGCGAAGCGCCTCTCAGGAGGCCTTTGTCTATGGCTGGCTGCTCAATCGCGTGGCGATTGCAGCATGAGCGGCCCCTTCCGTCCCCTGTGCTGGGCCTTGGCAATGCTGCTGCTGGCGGGCTGCGCCACCATGCCCAGCGTAAACTGCGCCAAGGCTGACCGCGTCCGCGCAGCGGCTGCACTCGCGCTCCAGACGCTCGATCGCGTCTGCCCAGCCCCTTCCTCGCTCTAAGGAGATCACATATGGCAGTCGACAGCATCAATCCGAACGTGCCCGGCCTGGACACGGCGCTCGCCTTTCGGGACCAGCGCCTGCCCGGCAACTTGCAGGCGGGCGCGGCCTATATCCCCGAACTGGCTGACATCGAAAAGGTGACCCGCTTCACCGGCTCCGGCTCGGCAGTTTATACCGTTCCGACGAATGCCAAGGTTCCGTTTCCGTTCGGTACGATTCTGACCGTGGCGCGCGATGGAACGGGCGCAGTGACGATCGGGGCCGAGGCGGGTGTGACGGTCAATCGTCCCGCCAGCACGGCGGCGGCGATCGGCGCGCAGTACAGTCTGGTGAACCTTCGGAAGACCGGCACCGACACTTGGTCGCTGTTCGGCGGGCTGGCAACGGCATGAGGGGCGCGCTCATCAGCCTCAAGTCGGGGACGACGCTCACGTCGGGGGCGGTGGCGCCTGTGCGCGTGTTCGGCACCGTGACGAAGACTGCGGACGGATCTGTCGGCCAGACCTATTCCGCGCCCGCAGGCATGACGGGGTGGCAATGGTATCGTGAGGCATTGACCAGCGACCAGACCAAGACGCTTATCGCTGGGGCGACAGCATCGACCTATGTGACGCAGGCGGCTGACGGCCCCCAAACGGCCTACCCCTACGCGCCCCGCTATCGCATGGTAGTGCGCGGCATGGTGAATGGCGTCCCGACGGATGCCGTTGCCATTGCGGTCGTGTCTCGGCCTCCTGATTTGCTGGAAGGCTTCAACGATTATACCGTCTTCACGACGGCGCAGGGCGCATCGCTTGCCAATGACACGGCGCGTAAGGTCCAGGGGGCATCATCCCTTGCGCTGACCAGCGACGGAACGCAGCAGGGGACCGCGACGCGGGCGGACATCGGCGCTCGCGATCCGGCCACCATGGGGACCATCGTCTATTTCGTGGACGCTGGCGACGATCCTGAAATGATGCAGTGCAGCCCCGCAGCGCTGCGCATCGGGCAGAGCAACAGCTACACCGCGATCATGGATGACCTCGCGGGCGGCGGCGGCACCGACGATTACAAGTCGAACGGCTATTGGGTTGGTCTGCACGTCAGCGAGAACGCGACACTTTCCGGCCTTTCGCCATCCCTCCCCATGGGTGTCCGTGTCTATGGCTCGCAGTCGAACAGCCCGTTCAACAGCACGATCCGATATGACGCGCTGATGTGCAACGCGGGCGGCTTCCCCACGACGACTATCGGCTTCGATGACGGGCGGCCCGGCCAATATGACATCGCCGCGCCAATGCTGGAGAGTTACGGCTGGCGCGGAACGTTCTATATCCCCATCGATCTTCTTGGGCAGGCAAGCCGATTGACCGAAGCGCAGGTTCTCGACCTGTATGCGCGCGGGCATGATATTCAACTCGACGCCGATCCGCTCGACCGGATCGTGTCGTCCACCTATGCTGATGTGGACGCGTGGGGCGTCGAGTTGCAGCGCTGCATCGACTGGTTCACCGCGCGCGGCATTCCGCGCCCTCGCTTTGTCTCTTGGACCAACGGCTATTATCGCGGCCCCAATACGGCTGGAACCGTCAATGTCGGCGGCACGCGCATATTCCTTTCTGGATCGACACTCACCAACGCGGCCCAGCAAATAGGCGTGACCAGCAGCGCCGGCATCGTGGTGGGAATGAAGGTGATAGGCGATGGACTTCCAAAGGTCGCCCCGTTCGCCCGCGTCCAGTCGATTGACGATGCCACGCATGTCACCTTGACCATAGCGCCAACCAAATCCGCCACGCGCGGGCTGACGTTTACCAATGATTCCGCCCCCTTCCATACCGACAAGATGCCTCAGAAGCTCCGCGATCTTGGCTTCTGGGGCGCGCGGTCGACGTTCGTTGATGCCGACTATTTCGGCAGTCGCGTGACGCGGTTCGGCGCTGCCAAATCGGAAATGGTGCATTCCGGCATCGGTGTGACCGGGTTGACCGGCGTTCAGATGGCCCAGCGATGCGGGCAGAACGATCTTCGCGGTGGAACCCAGGAATTTTACGTCCACGACGTTTACGCTGGCGGCAACCTCGACGGGACCAGCGCCAACACATCCATCAATTGCGCCGAGAATAACCTCCGCTGGCTGTTGGATGACCGCAAAGCAAAGGAAAATGCCGGTTTGGGGTGCGTTCTGCCGCGATTGCCCCAATGGCTGCGCGACGGCAACTCATCGATCCCCGTCTAACCTAACGACGGCAATCCGCACTCAAGAGTGAGGGCGATCAGGAATGATCCCAATTCGCCTCCATGCTTGCGAGCCTGTCTGCTTCGCGGGGATACCCTTCTGCGATAAGCTGATCCACCATGTCCTGAACCTCGCGCGGGTGCATCGGATGCCCTTTCTCGATCTGCTGCATCAGGGCGCTCATCTCCCGCAAAATCTCGCTGTTGTCCGTGACGAACACATCGGGCCTGGGGCGCGAAGCCGTCCGATTGATCTCCTCGCGAGTGGGGCGGCTCGCAATGCCATTATCCCTCGCCATGGGCGACCTCCATTGCAGATGCCTCCGTGTTCGCCCAGGCGATAGCTCCGACCATGAATGGGCTGTCGTCCCGGCGTCCCTCTCGAATTTCCTCGTAAAACGCTCGATCGCCGATGCCCCGGTTTTGCAATTCGCGCGCTACCGCGTCCCGGATGACGTCAATATTCATCCCAATGCTCCGCGTCTCCAAACCTCTGCTTTACCTCCTCCGCCATCGCGGGATCGGGCGCGATTGAAAGGTCTTGGCCAACAGCCAGATCATATGCGGCGTGCAGCGCGTCCATTCGCTCATCGAACCCATCGCCAAACCGCTCATGCGTAAAGTCGGGATGCGGTTCATCCAGCCGGACAGCGACAAACCACTTGCCGTCCCTGCTGTCGAGGATGACGTCTTCCGCCCCGTCCGGCGCGCGGAGCATATGCTGATCCTGATTTTCCAGTTCCATGGAAACCTCCTTCTGAGTCGGTCTCCACTATAGAACGAAATGAGAACAAATGGGAGTCGGTTGACTCTGGACTGGTCGCGGATCAGGCTAAGTGCATGTGCAATCGGGCAGAACGCGGCGCGACAGACAAGGTGCTGAACCTGTTCGGCGCGCACCGTGGCATCCGGTTCAATGAAGGCCCGCTCGAAACGCATCCGGCGCAGCCCGGCACAGTCGTGAGGCTGGAAGACGGCCAGCGCGTGCTGGAGCAGATGACGTGGGGCTTCCCGCTTGCGCAGAAGAGCAAGAAGACCGGCGCGCCGCTGAAGCCGAAGCCGGTGAACAATGCCCGGTTCGACAAGCTGGGCACCTATTGGAAGCGCTGGGCGGTCGACCCGCGCAACCGATGCCTGATCCCAACGGCGCGCTATGCGGAAGCCGTGGGGGAGCCGGGACGCATGACCGAGACCTGGCTATCGGTGCGCGATCAGCCGATCTTCGCATGGGCGGGCCTGTGGTCGAACAGCGATGAGTGGGGCGCGGTCTATACCGGCGTAATGACGGACAATGCGCCTGAGCTGAGCGACATTCACGATCGTTCGCCTGTGATCCTCGATCCGCAGGATTGGGACACCTGGCTTCACGCGCCGCTGGAAGAGCTATATCAGTTCGACCGCCCATATCCGGCCGACCGGATGACGGTCGAGCACACAACCAATCCGTGGTTCAGGAAAAAGGCCAGCGCGCCGATGGGGCCAGCGCTATTATGATGGAAATCGCTCCGCCTGATGAAGCGAACTGCTGGAGCAAGGCGCGCGAGGTGGTTGATCAATACGGGGATGAAGTCGGCACGTTTCTTGAGATGGTGATCGACGTCTGTATCAAGGAAGGCAAATGGCAACTGTTCCTCGAATGGACCACCATCAGGAACTGCGTCGCCATCATACTGGACAGTGGCGGCACGGCCGGAATCCAATAGGTCGGAAATCGAGTTCGCTCGGCTGAATGAGGCGGTCAAGAGATCAGCGGCACCCGACCATCAACAGAAATCCCTCGCCCCCGCTCCGAACCCTTACTCCTTTTGCGCACTAGCCGGGGTGCCGCGACTTGGTAGAGAAAGCGCTACCACGTTAGTTCGACAGCTAACGTGTCCACGGCCCCGGCGCTCCCTTGCAGCGTTCGGGGCCGACTAATCCTGCGCTCGTCCAAGCGTCCATCAGCGGCAATCCGCCGCCAGTAGACCGCTATTCCGACTTCGCCGCATCCTGAGACTGTTCCCGCGCCCTGGCGTCGGCCTCCCGCTCCCGGAGCAGTCGGCGTGTATTTCGGGGGCTATCCGACGTCTTGAGGGCCGTAGCCCATCGGTAAGCATGGTCCCGGCGGGAAAAGACACCATAGAGCAGGAGGCGGGACTGGCCCCAATACATCGCTGTGGGGTGATCGTGTTCAAACTGGGTGCCCCGAACCACTACATACCCGCCTTGCGGATTTTCGCGCACCGAGAAAACGTCGGAGATTATCTTGATCTTCGCCAGCAGCATTTCGACCGCTGTTGATGTTCGGTCGGTGATAGGCGCATCCCCGCGCTCCATCTGGCCGACCAGAACCCGAGAGACGCCTATGCGCTCTGCAAATTCCGCTTGGCTCATGGCGAGGCTCTTGCGCGCCGCCTTTAGTTCGTTCTGTTGCATTTAATTCACTTCTTTCTTATTATCTTGTCTGGACCCCGTCCCGCTTCTCGTGGCGGTTCCGGGGCCCGGTCAGTTTAGAAGCAGATGGTGAGGGCTAACTCTATCTGCTTCCATCTGAACCGAAGTGTCAGAGTGATCATCACTCTTTCCTTTCGGTTCGTCAGCGGGCTCATTCCCGTCTGACAGGAGAAATGATAAGCTACTTATCTCTCTGTGTAAAGCAGAAAGTGATAAGTAGCTTTTCTTTTTATGGGGATTGCCTTGGTCGCGGAGCGATAATACCTCTCTCGTATGGCACGCCCTCCCATGTCCCTTGCCGTCGTCGGCGCTGACTTCCCCAACCAGCGCGGCCCTGCTCGTCGCTTCGAGATCGCGATGTGCGTGCCGGGCGAAACCGTCGAGTTGCGCCGAGAGCCGAAGAACCCGGCCGACAGCCGCGCGATCGGCGTTTATTCCGCGCGGGGTATCCAGATCGGCTACATCCGTGCTGCGCAGGCGCAATGGATCGGCGGGCAGCTTGCCGACATCAAAGCCATATTCCAGCGGCCGGACACGTTCGGCGCTGTGACGCGGGTGACGTTCGACGGTAGCGAGCCGGTCCTGCCGACCGAGAAGCCGAAAGAGCGCCCAGCGCCAGCGCGGCGGGATGATCCCGAGGGCTATGACGACGACTGGCCGCCGCGTGAGCCGAAGGACGAGTTCGGCGCCATCTAATGGCACCACCTTCTGATCCCGCGTATCTGATCAACGCTATGATTTCGGTTTAGGCATCACCGGAATCTTCTTCGGATCAACTGTTATATATTTCTGGTCAGGATGTTGCACCATTTCTGGATACGTATGAGCCAGCAGTCCTTCGCTGACCAGTGTGCTTACATATTTCTGACCTAAATGCGTCGGCTGTCGGTCCATTAGTTCGGCCAGTTGCGTAAGCGACAAGGGGCGCCATGCACAGAGGGAAAGGATGACATGCCTGGCCATCTCCGGCTTCAGCCTTCGTTGCATGTGGGCAATTCGGACCTTTACGCGCAGGTCGGATGGAAGATCCTTAAGCTCAAGTCCCTTATCATGGATGTTGCCATCCATGTTATGTGGCTTAGCATGTATGGCAGGGGCGGCCATAATGGTCCGAGCTTCCATCTCTTTGCCCGCGACATAATGCGTTTTTGCACCTGCCCCACGGTCTTTGAGAAGTTCCGATTGCACGAGCGATCGCAGGCTGCGGCTCGCACTTAATGTGTCGAGACCAGCTATGGCACGATATGTTGAATTATCAATTGCGCCTACCTCCCGGACGAAAATGAGAGCTTTCATTTGCTCTTCAGTGAGGGACAAGTCTTTGAATTGAGCCAGCCAGTTCCAATCGCTCTCATCTAAAAAATGATGAAACAAGAAGGTCGCTATAAATTCTTGAGCATCCCGGTCAGATTCAAATGTAGGCGCAGCTAAGCCGCTTTGCCGCATCTTCTCCTGCATCACCCGTATCCCGCTGCCTTTTGTTTCAGCGAACCGCGTCTCGTGCAGTATTTCAGCTATTGTTGGATTTCTAATCGCCGAACCAGGTTCACTGAAGCGATCTTGAGACTTCAGGGAATAGCCAGGATTCTTGATGGTTATACGGTTGGCATAGCGAATGATCTGAACAGGCTGATAAACCTCATAACTTCTATGCATCAGTGCATTTACAACTGCCTCACGAATAACTCGCAAAGGGACGACAGGCGTCTCGGTGCGCTGGCCAGAAAGACTATCCTCTACCACCAATGTGCGCGGCAAATCGTCCAAAATTGTATTGAGCACACGCGGAATAAGAGAGACGATTGGCCCACGCATATCAAGGGAGTCGAACGTGGCGTCCGGGCTCGGCACCCATTTCGTCCCTGGCACCCGGATATAGTCGACCCGCTGTGTGGGCATGAACCGCCGAAGAGACGCTTGTTTGCCGAAGGTGAGCAAGCCGGTAGCAGTTACCTGGATCTTGCCATCTAGGCGCTGAATTGCTCCGAGGGCGTATAACATATCCTCATCGGACCAGTTCAGCTCCTCGGCTTCCGGGTTCGCGTCAGCCCTCGCTCGTCGGTAATTTGCTATTGCAGTTGGATCGATGTCGTCCCATCTCGCATCGGGAATGATCCGTTTATCGAAGGGAGCGTCCGCTTTTCCTTGGAAGAATGCCGTCAAATCTTCATCGGAGCAGCGAATGTCGGTCGGACCAATCCGGCGGTAAGCGCCTCTAGGTAAGGACGCCGCTTTGAAATAGAGCGGCTTTTGATTTGCAGGCAGCTCGGGCACATCGATTTTCAGCAAAGTCGCTCCATTTACGACTTGAGGCGTGATGTTCACACGAATGGGCTGATTAAACTGCGACCCGCATGCGGTGGCGATGTCTGATGACATCTTATCAGGAGCTTCCACGCCTGTCGCGGAGTAGAAGGGGAACAATGCTTCCTCCTTCGTGACACCGAGAAGGATCGTGCCGCCGCCAAGTTGAGGTTCATTACTTAAGGCGCAAATCGTCTCGTAAACCGATTTTCCAACGGTAGTGCCGCTGGCTTCTTTCGCTTCGAGATCTTCACTTTCGTCTGTTTCGTTTAGCTCACGAATCAAATCGACGATGCTTGAACGCTTAATCATCCCACCCGCCCGCAGTAAACCGTCGCAGCGTGGGCCAAACCCTACGCCAATCATCACTGCTTACTCAACGACCGCCCGCTTCGATAGTCCATAAGCTGATCGACTTTTCCGGCAATCGCCCTCCACGCCTCAACGCCGTCCATATCACCGGCCGTCGCCAACTCGCCGATCCGGGTCGCGACATGCAGCGGGGCTTTCGCCCCGTGCTGCTTGATCACCTGCTGGGCGCAGGCCCATAGTTCCCAGTCATCCAGCGGCATCGGCGCTACGCGTCTCCTTCTGGACTATAGAGCGTCTGGACCTTGATGCTGATGTCAATCCAGTCCTTTGCGCTGGCCTGGTCGCCCAATTTCATGAGCTTCTTCACCTGTCGAACGATGACGTCGCCGACCTCATCTCCATGGGCCTCAAGCAAGCGGGCCGCTGCCGCCCATTGCTCCTGCTCGGTCATGTTGCCTTGCGTGATCGCCATCGCCGATCGGCTCCTATTCCGCCCGATAATCTGTCGGCGACTCGATGAAATCCGCTATATCGCTGAGATACCATGCGACACAGTTCTGACTGATCTTAACCGAGCGGGGAAATAGGCCAGCAGCCATTCTGCGGTAAATTGTAGACTGCGACATGCCGGTGCGCTCGATTACGGTCGGTAATAGGACAAGGCTATCGGTGCGGCGATCCGTCATGGTTGCCCATTGGACCGCTGACGATCGCGCCAGTCAAGCACCTCCCGCTCATCCCACCGACTAGCATAACCGCCTGGCTTGAATTGCTGCGGAAAACCGCCTCGCTTTATCAGCCGATAGATCATCGTTTTGCCGAGCCCTGTAATTTCCATGACCTCGGTAAGACGGATCAATCGGTCGGGCCGGGTCAACGCCGTGGCCCATCCAGAAGAGCGGAGGCGTGTGGTAGGCCATCAAGCAGAAGGTTCGCCCACTCTTGGGCCAGCTCCCGCCGCCGCGTCATGTGCCGCGCACGGTTATAAGCGGCCTCGACCTTGTTCGCCGGAACGTGCGCAAGCATAAGGTCGATGACCGCGCGGTCCGGCCGGTGAAGCTCGTTCATGATGGTGCTGAAGGCGGCTCGCCAGCCGTGTGGCACATGGCGGCCATGATACCCCACGCGGTTATAGAGATACCCGATCGCGTTTTCGCTCAGTGGGCGGTGGGCATGGCGCTGACCGGGGAAGACCAGCTTCCCGCGACCGGTAAGGCGGTGCACTTCGCGCAGCACGTCTACCGCCTGCCATGACAAGGGGACCACATGCTCGAAGGATTCCTCATCCTTGCGGTCGAGGACCAGCTTCATACGCGCAGCCGGAACGCGCCAGATCGGGAGCGAGGGGCCGACGAGGTCGCCTGACCAGTCAATTCCCTCAAACTCTTCCCAAACGGCACCCCTGACCACGGCGGGGCGCACTGAGGTAAGCGCAAGCAGGCGCGACGCTAGCTTGGTCACAGGTGATGCGCCCGATGCCTCCGCAGCGCGCAGGACGCCCCGCAGGTCATCAATCTCCGTCAGGGCAGGCTGCTTCCCCTTCTTGGGCAGCGGCTTCAATGCCTTTGTGACGATGGCGGCGGGGTCGGTCGTGGCGATCCCCTCCGATATGGCATAGCAGAAGACAGCGGAAATCCGCTGGCGCAGACGCCGCGCCGTCTCGATCGAACCCCTGCCTTCCACTGTTCGAAGAGTGGCCAGCACCGTCGGGGCGTCTATTTCGTCCAAAGCACGCCCGCCGAGATCCGGAAAAACGTCCCGCTCAAGGCTGGTGATGACGTCAGCAGAATGCACCGGCGCCCAGCGCGGAGCTTGAAGTTCATGCCAGGTTCGGGCGACCTGCTCAAAGGACAGTTTGCGGGCGCGCTCCAGCCGCTCCGCTTCTTTGACCGCCTTCGACTTCGCCCGCGCCCCTGAAGGATCTTCATTATCGCGGATCATACGACGGGCATCGTCCCGCTTCTGCCTCGCTTCCGATAGAGAGACGTCGGGGTATGGTCCGAATGTGAGGAGCTTTTCTACCCCTTGGAACCGGAACTTCATCCGCCAAGAGCGCAGCCCCGTGGTCGCGACGTACAGATAAAGGCCACCCGCATCTGCCATCTTGTACGGCTTTTCGCGCGGTGCCGCCTTTTTCGCTTGTGCATCGGTAAGCATCGATACCCCTATCCTGTTTTCCATACCCCGAATTGTGCCCCACGATACCCCGCGTTTGGCTGCGGTCACGTGAGAGAGGATGAGAGAGAACATAACAGGAAGAGGCGCGGAAATCAGCCCCTTTGAGACCGTTTGAAACTACCTGCGTAGGGGTAAATGGCGGAGAGGGAGGGATTCGAACCCTCGGTACCCTCACGGGCACGCCGCATTTCGAGTGCGGTGCATTCGACCACTCTGCCACCTCTC
>Ga0065704_10000990_pt1 | contig 10267 bp, 8 predicted proteins | sample SwiRhicommuniRL2_FD_59091 | JGI IMG/M metagenome (GOLD analysis project Ga0065704, IMG submission 59091) | Switchgrass rhizosphere bacterial communities from Rose Lake, Michigan, USA - RL2 v2 (version 2) | ecosystem: Host-associated > Plants > Roots > Rhizosphere > Soil | place: East Lansing, MI | reverse complement strand
GTCACCGAAGTGCACCGATAATTTATCTACATTTAATAACGCCATCTCGTGCCTCTTACTGCTTCAGTTTGGGATCAAGTGCATCACGCAGACCATCACCCATCAGGTTAAATGCCAGCACCGTCAGCAGAATCGCCAGACCCGGGAAGGTNACGACCCACCAGGCGCTTTGCGCGAACTGCAACACGTCGGAGAGCATNGTGCCCCACTCCGGTGTTGGCGGCTGCGCACCCATGCCAAGGAAGCCAAGAGCGGCCATATCGAGAATGGCGTTAGAGAAACCGAGCGACGCCTGAACAATCAGCGGCGCAAGACAGTTCGGGAGAATATTGACGAACATCTGACGCATCGCACCCGCACCCGCCACGCGAGACGCGGTGACGTAATCGCGGTGCACTTCCACCAGCACCGCCGCGCGGGTTAATCGCACGTAGTGAGGCAGCGCTACGAACGTCAACGCCAGGGCGGCATTGCCAATCGACGGACCGAAGATCGCCACCAGCACCAGCGCCAGCAGCAGGCTCGGCAGCGCCAGCATGATGTCGACGATACGCATGATGGTGTTATCCACCAGCCCGCCGAAGTAACCCGCCACCAGGCCGAGAACAACGCCGAGAACCAGCGAGAGCACAACCACCAGGCAGCCCACCAGCAGGGACAGACGCGCACCGTACATCAGACGGGACAGCACATCGCGGCCGACATCGTCGGTACCTAACAGGTGAGCGAATGTTCCCCCCTCCTGCCAGGCCGGCGGAGCCAGCAGCATGTCGCGGAACTGATCCGCCGGGTTATACGGGGCAAGCACGTTGGCGAACACCGCAATCAGGATCATGATGGAGACATACACCAGCCCTACAACCGCACCTTTATTGCGCTTGAAGTAGTGCCAGAACTCCTGCAGCGGCGTCATGGGAACCGGTGCAGCAACCACTTTATTTTCAGATACGTGTGACATGATGGCCCCTTACTTCTTATGACGAATACGCGGGTTCACCACGCCGTACAGCAAATCGACCAGCAGGTTGACGAGAATAATCATCGTCGCCACCAGCAGTACACCGCCCTGCACCACCGGATAGTCACGGCGTTGCAGTGCGTCAATCAGCCAGCGACCGAGACCCGGCCAGGAGAAGATGGTTTCAGTCAGGATCGCCCCGGCCAGCAATGTTCCCACCTGCAGGCCGATAACCGTGACGACCGGCAGCATGGCGTTACGCAGGGCATGAACGATGATCACCCGCATACGGGTCAGACCTTTGGCGCGCGCGGTACGGATGTAATCCTCGCCCAGCACTTCCAGCATCGACGAACGGGTCATACGCACGATCACCGCCAGCGGGATCGTACCGAGCACCATGGCCGGCAGGATCATATGCGCCAGCGCATCGATAAAGTTGCCCTCTTCGCCCCAGATGGCCGTGTCGATCAGCATAAAGCCGGTCAGTGGGTTGGAGTCATCAAGGAAGACCATATCGCTGACGCGTCCGGACACCGGCGTCAGGTTCCACTGCACCGACACCAGCATGATCAGCATCATGCCCCACCAGAAGATAGGCATGGAGTAGCCGGTCAGCGCCAGGCCTACGGCGGTATGATCGAAGATAGAGCCACGTTTCACCGCAGCCAGCACGCCCACCGGGATACCCACGGAGACGGCAAAAATCATGGCGCAGACACCGAGCTCCAGCGTTGCTTTAAATCGTGGTACGAACTCTTCCCACACCGGCAGGCGGCTTTTCAGCGAAATACCTAAATCACCATGCATCACCCCCCAGATATAGTGGAGATACTGCTGCCACATAGGCTTATCCAGCCCCAGTTCGGCTAACAGCTGTGCATGACGTTCAGGAGAAATTCCACGCTCGCCCGCCATAATCATTACCGGGTCACCGGGGATCATATGGACGAAGGCAAAGGTGAGAAGGGTGATACCGATAAACGTGGGGATAACAAGTCCCAGACGTCGGAGGATGAACTGCAACATAACCCGGATTCTCTCTAATGACGTACGCCTGGAGGCGAGACGTCTGTATTGCTCACAAATCTTATTCCCTCCCCTTTCAGAGAGGGAATAAAGCACTGCTGCCGGGTGACGCTACGCTTACCCGGCCTACATTTCGTAGGCCAGTGCAAGCGCAGCGCCGCCTGGCATTGCTTTTAATTATTCAACAGAGACGTTTTCGAAGTGGTGTTTGCCCAGTGGATCAACCACATAGCCTTTAACTTCTTTACGCACTGGCTCGTACACGGTTGAGTGAGCCACGATCAGCGCTGGCGCCTGGTCATGCATCACAACCTGAGCCTGTTTGTACAGTTCGATACGCTTGTTGTGATCTTCTGCAGCACGCGCTGGCTGAATCAGATCTTCAAACGGCTTGTAGCACCAGCGAGAGTAGTTAGAACCGTCTTTCGCCGCGGCACAGCTGAAAAGGGTCGCGAAGAAGTTATCCGGATCCCCATTGTCGCCGGTCCAGCCCATCATGACTGCCTGGTGCTCACCTGCTTTAGCACGCTTCAGGTACTCGCCCCACTCGTAGGTCACGATCTTAGCCTGAACGCCGATTTTCGCCCAGTCAGCCTGAACCATCTCGGCCATACGGCGCGCGTTCGGGTTGTAAGGACGCTGTACTGGCATCGCCCACAGCTCAACGGTGAAGCCTTTATCCTGGCCCGCTTCTTTCAGCAGTGCTTTCGCTTTCTCAACGTCATAGGTGTAATCCTTAACGTCGTCGTTGTAGCCCCACATTGTTGGTGGGATCAGGTTCTTCGCGGCAACGCCAGCGCCCTGATAAACGGCTTTGATGATCGCTTCTTTGTTCACCGCGTAGGTCAGCGCCTGACGCACTTTCACGTCATCAAACGGTTTCTTCTCGGTGTTAAAGGAGAGGTAGCCCACGTTCAGACCCGCCTGCTCGAGCAGGTTAATGTTTTTGTCCTGCTTCATGCGCGCGATGTCAGCCGGGTTCGGGTATGGCATCACCTGGCACTCGTTCTTCTGCAGTTTGGCGTAACGCACGGAGGCGTCAGGCGTGATGGAGAAGACCAGACGGTCGATCTGCGGCTTGGTGCCCCAGTAACCTTCGAACGCTTTGTACAGAATACGGGAGTCTTTCTGGTACTGCTGCAGCTGGAATGGACCGGTACCGATTGGGTTCAGGTCAACTTTCTCCGGCGTGCCGGCTTTCAGCATGTTGTCGGCATATTCTTTTGACAGAATAGAGGCGAAGTCCATGGCCAGGTCAGCCAGGAACGGCGCTTCAGGACGCGTCAGCACGAACTGAACGGTGTTGTCGTCCACTTTTTTGATTTCGCTGATCAGGTCCTGCAGGCCCATCCCTTCGAAGTACTCATAGCTGCCGCCAGAGACTTTATGGTACGGGTTCTGGGCATTCTTCTGACGATCGAAGGAGAACACCACGTCGTCGGCGTTCAGATCGCGCGTTGGTTTGAACTCTTTGCTGTCCTGCCACTTCACGCCCTGGCGCAGGTGGAAGGTGTAAGTTTTACCGTCTTCGCTGACTTCCCACTTCTCAGCCAGACCCGGAATAACTTCCGTGGTGCCGGTTTTGAATTCAACCAGACGGTTATAGATCGGTACAGAGCTGGCGTCGTACGTGGTACCAGAGGTAAAGAGCTGTGGGTTAAAGCCTTCCGGCGAGCCTTCAGAACAGTAGACCAGGGTTTTTGCCTGTACGCCTGCTGCGACGGTCATGGCCACCAGGCTCAGACCAAGCTTCAGCATCCCTGACTTCTTCAAGGAAATACTCATTGTTATTCTGCTCCAATGTGATGTTTTGCTTTGTTGTGTTACGCCGCCTGACCTTTATTTATTTTTTACCCGGTCCGGTCGGTGTTGCCCTGAGGCGTTATAAGGGATGGAGATTCCTTTCAGAAGAGCGACTGAGTTGCAGCGCAGATCCTCCCTGAAATGCCCCTCGTGCCCTACAATCTGTCAACAGAATGTGAAAACGTCAATACAGGTGACGGGGATTTACGCTAAGTGTGAGAATTGGCAAACAAAGATTAAAAAAACTACCGGGGCGTATTTTCAGCAGGGAAATTTATGCTACCCGCCATGATGCAGCACAACTCTCTGCTCATTCTGCTACAACCAGTGATTAACATTTATTCAACCGGGGTAAATTTTCTTACGGAATGGCGATTATCTGCGCACTAAATGCCATGAACGTTAAAACGCACAGGGGAAAATGCTGAGGTTATCCATAAGCAACGCGAAAAAAGATCATTCCATATATAAAAAAATACAATGGAATATGTCACAAAAACGTTAACAGGCAGGGGGAACGACAGGTAGACCCTATTTTAATAAGTCTGGAAAGATAACACGTTAATGCGACAAAGTTCTGCGGGCGATAAATGCAAAAACCCCGCTCAAAGAGCGGGGTTTTCAAATGTGGTCGGCGAGAGAGGATTCGAACCTCCGACCCACTGGTCCCAAACCAGTTGCGCTACCAAGCTGCGCTACTCGCCGAATGCGGAGCGCATCTTACTGCTACGCTCTGCCTCCGTCAATCCCTTATTTTGCAAAAGCCTTTCGATCGGCTATAAAGTCGCCAGGCCTGTTACTTTGCGGCTTTCGCTGCGCCGTCCGGCACTTTACACCAGTTGTTATTCTCGTTAATCCCGCCGTCTGGCGAGGTATAACCGAGGCAACCGAGGATCGTGTCGTACAGCTCCACATGACGATGCGGCACTTTCATTTCCGCCTGCTCTTTAAGATGCGCGAACATTTTGGCTTTGTCCGGGTTCTCCAGGTACTTGTCGGACATCCACACCATCATCGGGACGCGGAACTGCTCCGGCGGAGCCATCTTGCGCGGCGTGCCGTGCAGGTGCTCTTTCTCGTTAATCGACTCACCGTGGTCGGCGGCGTAGAAGACAATCGCCTTCTTATCGCGCACCTGGTCAATCACGCTGTCGATAAAGTGATCCACGTAGGTCACCGAGTTGTCGTAGGAGTTAATGAGCTGCGCTTTGCTGCAGTCTTTATCCACGCCCTTACACTCCGGCGTCCATTTGGCAAAGCTGCGCGGATAACGCTGGGTGTAGTTAAAGTGCGACCCTTTGGTATGCAGGATGATCAAGTGCTTACCTTGCTCATGCCCCTGCAGGGAGCGTTGCATCTCGTCGATCAGCAGCATGTCGTCCACGCTCTTACCGCGGTTACGCGGCTCGGCGCCAATCTGCTCGCGATAGGCAATGTTGCTGGCCATGGTGTTGCTGTAGAACCACATTTCGCTCTGCATGGCGTAGAGATCGGAGCTAAAGCCCAGCTGGTGCAATACCGAGAAGACGTTCTGCTCTTTCAGCGTCCGCTGCGGGTTATCGCTCGCGCCGCCCTCACGCACGAACATGCAGCGCAACGAGAGCTTGGTGGCGGTATCACAGGACGTACCGCGGAAGGCGACGAGGTTTTTCTCCTGCGCCAGCTTCGGTGTGGTATCCCGCTCGTAGCCCAACATACCCATATGATCCCAGCGCGTGGTTTCGCCAATAATGAAGACCACATAGGTATCATCGATATCCGATGGCGCCTGATAGGTGAACTTCTTCGCCGGGTTCATCAGCGATTTATTATCCGAGGACTCATCCACCTGCGCCCAGGCATATAACCCCAGCGCGGAGATCCAGTTGGATGGCAGATAGGAGTTCGCCACCACGCCGCCGTAGCTCGGCATATCCACGCCGGAGGTACGTTCGTCACTTTTCTGCTTAACTTCCAGCAGGCGAATCGGCCCCCAGACCATTAAGCCCGCCAGCATCACCAGCGCCACGCTTCGGATACGCAGACCCGGCGTACGCACCTGACGCAATAGCGTATAGCGGCAGCGGTTGTTCCAGATAAGCAGCAAAGGCAGGATGCTCACGCAAACCAGCCACAGAATAAAGTGCAAACCGACCACCTCTTTCGAGAGGTCGATATCCGTGGTCATCACCGAGGCAATAATGCCGTAGCCAATCACCACGTTCATAAAGGTCATGTAATAGCTGGCACCCGCCGAGCACAACACCACCAGCGTGGCGAGTACGCGCCAGATACGGCGTCCAAACAGCGACAGCAGACGCAGTAAAAAGAAGGTGACCAGTACAGTGCCCACCAGTTCAACGACCGCAGCGACTCCTTTCCAGGCGGTAAAATCTTGCGCATAACCATCAAACCGACGGAAAAAAACCGCGCCATTCATAAACAGACCGATGTACAACGCGAGCAAAAAGCTGAGCTTTTGTTGCGTCATCGCTTTGATATATTTCATTAATGCAACCTGGAAAAAGGTAAAGTAGAGCCGCTTCACTCTTGGTCAAAAAGTGAACAGGATATTTCATTGCTCAGGGGACAGTTATTAGAAACGTCTTCAAGCGCGGTAAGTAGACCACAGGGAAAAGAAAAAGTGGCAGCAGAGAATGTGATCCCTGCAAATATTTACAAAAAAACAAGTCCGATGACATACCAGCAACCTGTTCTTTACCACCTTTAAAAACAAAAAAGGCCGGAATATCCGGCCCTTAGGGGAAGTTTTAATCAGGCATGCGCTTCTTTAAATATTTCGCGCTGCGGTTGGCGAATAGTGGTTGAGAGCGCCAGAGAGAGGATTAACAGGGCGAATATAACGCAGAAGGTGACATAAAAGCCGCCGAACAGCGAAGCAATAAGCGAGCCGCAAATACTGCCGATACCAAAGCCTAAATAAATAACGCCGTAGTTTTTCGCCAGGTTATTCAGACCGAAGAATTCACTTACCAGCGACGGGAAGACGGTAATGGTGCCGCCGAAGTTAAATGCCACACAGGCAATGGCGGCGAAGAAGGTCACTTCATTGAGCGGGGCGAATAACAGCGCGGCCATGCCCACCAGGGATACCACCTGGCCGATCGTAATCACGCGGATGCGGGCGATCTTATCGGAGAGGATGCCGAGCACCAGGCGACCAGAGAGGTTGGCGATAGAGATAATGGTGACCGCGTTGGCCGCCGTTGCGGCATCCAGTTTCACCATCCCCTGGGCGATATCTTTCGCCACGCCAATCACATACAGACCACTCATGCAGGCGGTCAGGAACATTACTGCCAGCATCCAGTACTGTGGTTTACGCATGGACTGAGCGAGGGTGAAATCGTTCTCCACCACGCCGTTAACGGATTTCACTTCCTGCTGCGGGGCATCTTTCATCAGCGTGGCACCGAACAGGATCATCACCAGTACAATAGCGCCCCAGATCATGAAGGTCTTCTCCAGACCGACGGTGGCCAGCAGATGGCTGTCGATAAACTTAAAGCCCAGGCTGCCGAGACCATAAGAGCCAATAGCGAAGGCGGAGATCAGCCCTTTACGCTCCGGGAACCATTTCACACAGTTCGACAGGGTTAACAGGTAGCCCGCGCCGTCCGCCAGCCCCACCAGCACCCCGGCACTCAGCCAGAGCATCATCAGGTTGCTGGAGTGAGCGGTCAGGAAGAAGCCGACTCCCAGCAAAATCCCGGAAGCCATGGTGACGCGTTTTACGCCAAAACGTTCCTGTAATTTACCCGCGATAGAAGATGAGAGCGCCAGACCCAGGCTCAGCAAGCCAAAGGAGAAGGCCACCTGGCTGACCGGGGCATCGAGTTTGTCGGAGAGGGCGCTGTTAAACAGGCTCCAGGTATAGACTGAACCCAGAGCAAACTGGGTCACGATGGTGCCGATAAGGGTCAGCCAGCGAGTGCGGTTATAAGTTGAAGTGTTCATGGCAGTTGTCCTGCAGCAGAAAAAAGGGAAGTTCACTGCTGACAACGATAACCAAAACCCCACATCAACAGGGGTAAAACGGCATGAAGTGCAGAGGGGATGGAATGAAATGCCATAAATCAGGAATGAATGACCTGGACTCGTCCGGGAAAAGCTCCACGCCCGGTGTCGCTCAGGTCATTCATCCACGGGTTTCAGAACCTGGCGCTGACGCCGAGGGTATAAAGGTAATCTTCTCCGGTGGACATATTTTCGGCCTGCGACATCGAGGCATAGGCCGCCATATAGGGGTTGATCAGCATGTCGGCCCCGACGGTGACATCCATCCAGTTACCGTATTGCGTTGAGGGAGCCAGGCGCCCCAGCCCGGACTGCATCTTCCACTGATTATCACCAAACTGCTGGTTATAGCTGATTTGCGCCCAGGGCCGCACATCGCCCAGCCGCGTATCCACGCGCCAGCCCAGGGTGCTGACGCTGGCATGCCATAGCGGGTCGGTCAGCGACTGCGTGCTCACGCTGTCGCCAAACTCGTTAACCATATTGGGCGTGGAGCCGTCGTAATGCCAGGCGGCAACCGGTCCGGTGGTGAAGCGGCGGGCAACGGGAATACTCCAGCCCACGCTCATCGTGCTGGTCGCGTCCGTCGGTGACGAATCCGGCAAATTCAGCGCCAGACCGGGCATATTCTGTGAAGAGAGGATCCGCTCTTTGAGAATGTCCTCATAACGCGGTTGGTGATCGTCATCCCATGTATAACGCTCAGTGGTATTACTTTTTGTATCCGAAACGATATATTCCTGTTGCCAGGCATTTGCTGTGTTGCCTGTCAGCAGACAGGCCAAGAAACTCACCAGACCGGTTACGGCATGGCGGCCACTTATTTTTTTTATAATCATCAAAGCGACTCCAGAGAAGAGCCGAATTCGGCGATATTTGTGATTGTTTATAGTGAGGCTACGCGGCTACATGAAGAATGTTGCGTATCAGCCTGTATTAACTATTGTCTCTTTAGATGACACGTCAAGCCGGGTCGATTGAAATTTTTGCAATTTCAGGAGCAATAAGGGAGAGAACCGATGCAACGTTGTGGCTGGGTTAGCCAGGATCCGCTCTACATCGCCTATCACGATAAAGAGTGGGGCGTGCCGGAAACTGACGGAAAGAATTTATTTGAGATGATCTGCCTTGAAGGCCAGCAGGCTGGGTTGTCCTGGATCACCGTGCTTAAAAAGCGGGAAAACTATCGCCAGGCCTTCCATCAGTTCGATCCTGTTCTGGTCGCCGGGATGACCACCGCTGACGTCGACAGGTTAGTACTGGATGCGGGCATTATTCGCCATCGCGGCAAAATCGAAGCCATCATCGGTAACGCCCGGGCTTATCTGGCGATGGAAGAGAACGGCGAGCGCTTTTCCGATTTCGTCTGGTCCTTTGTCGATAACAATCCGCAGGTGACTCAGGCAGCAACGCTGGCAGAGATCCCCACCTCGACGCCCGCTTCAGACGCCCTGTCAAAAGCGCTGAAAAAGCGCGGCTTTAAGTTCGTCGGCACCACCATCTGTTACTCCTTTATGCAGGCCTGCGGGTTGGTTAACGATCATGTTACCGCCTGCCACTGCCATCCCGGAGGTCAATATGATCCGCAAATGGCTCAGTGACGATGTCGAGCCGCTGCTGGCCCTCTGGCTGGAGAGCACCACCGTCGCCCACCCGTTTATCGATGCGCAGTACTGGCAGGAGAGCGAGGCGGTCGTGCGGGAGGTCTACCTGCCGTCGGCAGAGACCTGGGTATGGGAAGAGGACGGCCAGCTTCGGGGTTTCATCAGCGTGATGCAGTCCGTCTATGTCGGGGCGCTGTTTGTCGACCCGGCGTATGCCGGAAAGGGGATCGGGCATGCGCTGATCCACCATGTGCAGCAGCGCTACCCGTCGTTAAGCCTGGAGGTTTACCAGAAGAACAGCCGGGCGGTGAATTTCTACCATGCTCAGGGCTTTCGGATTGAAGACAGCGCCTGGCAGGAAGATACCCAACACCCGACCTGGCTTATGAGCTGGCAGGCGGATCAAACGCCGTCAGCGTAAGCGTCGGCCCCTGATATTTTTCCAGCCACGCCAGGGCGGTATTCCCCGCGCAGCCATTCCCCAGCTTCGAGCTGGGGAGATCTTTGGTCAGCACGTTGACCGCCCCGTTCTTACAAATCCCGCCATTTTCAGCATCCAGATCCGGCCATGCCCCCTGGTGAATGCAGATCACCCCCGGCTTGATGCCGTCGCTGACCACCGCTCCGGCCAGCACCTGACCGCGATGGTTCCAGACGCGCACCAGGTCGCCGTCGGCAATGCCGCGCGCGTTGGCGTCATCCGGGTGCAGCGTCACCGGCTCGCGCCCGGCCACCGCGTACTGCTCGCGCAGGGAAGAGTAGTTGAGCTGACTGTGCAGACGGTGCGCCGGGTGGGCAGACAGGATCTGTAACTGCCCGGGCTCGGCATTGCCATGCCACTCGTCCGGCTCCAGCC
>Ga0065704_10002355_pt1 | contig 10276 bp, 12 predicted proteins | sample SwiRhicommuniRL2_FD_59091 | JGI IMG/M metagenome (GOLD analysis project Ga0065704, IMG submission 59091) | Switchgrass rhizosphere bacterial communities from Rose Lake, Michigan, USA - RL2 v2 (version 2) | ecosystem: Host-associated > Plants > Roots > Rhizosphere > Soil | place: East Lansing, MI | reverse complement strand
TATGTGCTCTCCGCCTGGATTACCTCGAAGGGGTTCTCGTCCGTCCTGGGCCGGCAGGCACCCTTTCCCGACGAATGGGTTCGAGGTGTGGTCGATACCAACGGAGTTGTCGTCGCGCGTTCGCGCGATTCGGAGCGATATGTCGGGCAGAAGGGAACTGCCGCATTCCTCGCACGGTACGGCAAAACGCCGGATGGCGTGTATCGCGACATCGCGCTCGATGGGACACCCGTCTACGGAGCGTACAGTCAGGCGCCCGCGTCCCGATGGATCGCCGGCGTGGGCGTCCCCGTTTCCATCGTCGACGCGGCGTTCAAGCAGTCGATGGTTGCCCTGGCAGCGACGACACTGCTGCTGCTGTCGATCGGAGGCGGCGGAACGTATCTGCTGTCACGGCAGATTTCGCGCGATATCTCACACGCCGCCGAGGATGCGGATGCGATCAGTCTGGGTCTGGCGCCGTCACCGGTCTCCTCGGACATCACCGAACTGCGGCGTCTGCAGGACGGCCTTGTGCGCTCATATGCCTTGATCGAGACGCGACAGCGCGAGCGTGACGAACAGGTTGCGCGCGCCGATGCTGCGCGGGCGGAAGCCGAAGCCGCCGATCGCGCCAAAGATGAATTCCTCGCCCTCCTCGGGCACGAGCTGCGGAATCCCCTGGCTCCGGCCCTGACGGCCGTGCACCTTCTGAAGCAGCGCGGCGAGAACGGCCGGGAGCGCGAGATCATCGAACGGCAGATCCGGCATATGGCGCGCCTGGTGGACGACCTGCTGGACGTATCCAGACTTCGCCGCGGCGCAATCGAGCTGCGGCGGGAACCGTTCGATCTTGCCGAGGCGGTGAGCCGTGCGGTGGAAATGACGTCGCCGATTTTCACGGACAAACATCACGAGCTCGTCGTCGAGGTGCCGCCGGGTCTCATTGTCGATGGCGATCGCATTCGAATCGCGCAGGTCATCTCCAATCTGCTCTCGAACGCGGCGAAGTATACGGAGCCGCATGGCCGCATCGTCGTCGATGCGCGACAAGAATATGGTGAGGTGGTTCTCGAGTGCCGCGATAATGGCAGCGGCATTACGCCCGAGCTGATGCCACGCGTGTTCGATCTGTTCGTGCAGGGAGAGCGTGGTCTCGATCGCCGGCAAGGAGGCCTCGGGCTCGGCCTCGCCGTCGCGCGGATGCTGGTCGATCGCCACGGCGGAACAATCGAGGTTGCGAGTGCGGGCCCGAAGCAGGGCAGCACATTTGTGGTCCGTCTGCCAGCCGCGGCGTCGTCAGCGATGCCTCCCGGCGTAGACCTACCGGTAGCGGCGGCCTCGACCGCGCGCACGGGACGCGTCCTCGTGGTCGACGACAATCACGATGCGCTCGTCATGCTGCTCGACGCGTTCAAGCACGCGGACATCGAAGCGGTTGGAGCTGAAACAGCAAAGCAGGCTATGGATCTCGCCACCGAGATCCGACCAGACGTAGCCGTTCTCGATATTGGCCTGCCCGACATCAACGGTTTCGAGCTGGCGCGTTCGCTGCGAGCGCTGCCCGGTGGCGCCTGGATGCGCCTGATTGCGGTGACGGGCTACGGCCGCGAACAGGACAAGGCCGCTGCGCGTGCGGCGGGATTTGACGCGTTCTTCGCCAAGCCGGTCGACATGCCCACTCTGCTGCACGCGATGGAGCGGGTCGTCTCCGACACACGGCAAGCGTGATTGATTGCGCCGCTCGGGTTGAATTAAGGCGCCTTCCCAGAGGCTGCGCCAGCGGAATCGCACGATTGCATGAAGCCGGCTGGAGTGGGCGGGAAGGCGCAACTTGTGCGATCCCTCGGCCCTCCGGCGTGTATGCCGCTACCTCACGACAGCATAGCTACCGAATCGGCAGAGACGGCGGAAGATCCACTTCGATTGTTCCCCTCTGAAAACCAGAACGCGGCTGCGATTCCGCCGGTTCCACCAGCGCCCGTCGTTGACATGCGTGACCGGCGACTTCAAGTCCTCAATACCGGGTCGCTCGTCCGATTTCTGGCCACCATCGTGGCGGTGTCAGGCTCGGCGATGCGGGTCACGGCAGCCGCGTGGGCGTCCGCGGCGCGGCGACTTCGCGCGTCGCGAGATGGCGCGTGGCTCACGCGTATTGCGCTTGCGATATCGCAGGTGCGTCCGGTCATAAGCCAGATCGCCGCTCGCCCGCCGGTATCAGCCGTCACCATTGGCGCGTTTGCGTGCGGAATCGTCATTGGGGGTTTGGCTATGTGGCTGTCAGGCGCTTCGCGCCACATCACCGTCGAACCGGATGAGGTACCGCGCGCGGCAGCATCACCAGTTGCTCCCGTCGCGACACCCTCCGCCAATCCTTCCGGTGTTCAGATCGCGGATTCCCGGACACAGTCGCCCACCGCTGACGACGACATTGGCAGCAGGGAATTTCGAGGTTCACTGGTCGTCAACTCGCGCCCGGCCGGCGCGCTGGTATTTGTGAACGGCCGCAGCGTCGGGCAGACGCCGCTTGTCTTGAGGAATCAACTGGCGGGGTCGCGGGCAGTCCGCGTTGCGCTGGACGGCTACGAACCGTGGTCGGAAGCAGTGCGGGTCGTCGCCGATACCGAAACGCGCCTGAGTGCCGAGTTGAAGGCGCAGCGGAGTGCTGAGCAGCCCTGAACGGCGCAACCACAACGCGCGCGCTATGATGGCGTCGAGGCGAAGATGGCAGATTCGTTTGCCACGACGATCGCCCGCGAAGTGGGTTCGTGGAACGGTGTGGTTGCCGCTCCACATCGTTTCGGCGGTCTCGAGTTCCGTGTCGGACGACGAGAGCTCGGCCATCTCCATGGAAGCCGCCTTGCCGATCTTCCATTTCCCGTCGCGATCCGGAACCAGCTCGTGGCCGCAGGGCGCGCGGAGCGTCACCATATCCTGCCGGACTCGGGATGGATCAGCGTGCGCATTCGCGGCGACGAAGATGTGAAGGCCGTTATCGAGTTGTTCCGTCTCAATTACGATCGTCCATGGCTCGCTTGATCGTCGTCTCGACGTTTCGATCGACAGCAGATGCCCTCGTCGCGCAGGGCGTGCTGAATGATGCCGGCGTCGACTCGATGATTCGGTCGGACAATGCCGGCGGCATGTATCCGGCGCTTGCCGGCGCCGATCTCCTCGTCAGAGAGGAAGACGCGGAAAAGGCACTCGAGGCGCTCGAGGCTATTCCGCCGCCGCCTTCCTGACGAAATCACCTCCAACGAGGTGACTGCAACCACATTCGCCCGCTGCATGCTTTTTCTCACGCTCGCCGCCGCATTGGCCCGCGCGGGCGCAGACGCGGATCTCTGGGGTCATGTCCGCTTCGGACAGGATCTGCTGGCGAGCCATCGCCTCGTCATTCCCGATACGCACTCCTTCACGTCCGATAAACCGTGGATCAACCATGAGTGGATGGCGGAGGTGGCGATGGCCTCCGTGTATGCGGGGCTCGGGCCGCTCGGCCTCAACCTGCTCCGAATGGCCTGCCTCGTCGCGATTGCCGCGCTCATCTGGCGAAGACTGTCGGCCTTCAACCCTCCAGCCCGAGTGCTCGACGCGCTCATCGTGGTGGCGATGCTGGGCGTGCAATCACGCGCCGAGCAGGTGCGGCCGCAACTCTTCTCGCTCCTGTTGTTCTCGGTCCTGCTGACCATCGTCACCGATGTGGATCGAACCGGTGATCGCAGGCGACTGCTGTTCATCGCGCCAGTGATGGGGTTGTGGGCGAATCTTCACGGCGGGTGGATCGTCGGGCTCGAATGCCTCGCCACCTGGGCCGGCTGCAAACTGCTGACTGAGCGTGCGACGTCACGGATGCGCATCACCTTGATCGCGGCTGTGATTTCCGCCGCGCTGGCGACCGCACTCAATCCATACGGAGTTCGTTTGTGGTCGTTTCTGCTGGACACCGTACGCGTGAGTCGTCCGTATATCGAGGAGTGGCAGCCGGTCTATCGCCTGCAGGGTTGGGCGTGGCTGTTCTGGCTGCTTCCCGCCATGCTCGCGGTGCTCGCAGCCATCCGATCCAGGCTCCGGCTCGAAGCGCGATATGGCCTGTTCGTGCTCCTTCTCGCCGTGACTTCGCTGCTCGTCAGTCGGCTGGATGCGTTCTTCACGCTCGCCGTCGCATTCCTCATGGCCGAGCCACTCGCGGCCAACTGGCGGCACCGAACGGGTGATGCGTACGTTCAAAAGCGGATTCAGCTCTTGAGACCTGCGCTGGCAGTTGGCGTCATCGCCGTACTTCCCTTTGTCGCAAGCCGCGTCGCGCGCATTCAGATTGGACATCCACCAATGCCGGAGCGCGAAGCCGCCGAGTTCGTCCAACGAGCCGGGCTACGGGGACGCGTACTCGTCTGGTTCGATTGGGGCGAATACGTCATCTGGCATTTCTCGCCGCGGCTGCGTGTTTCGATCGACGGGCGTCGCGAGACGGTATACAGCGACGAGCTCATCGCCAGCCACATGGCGTTTTATCTCGGCGATGCCACGGCTATCGATCTACCCACCCGGATCGCGGCCGACTACATCTGGGTACCTAAGTGGATTCCAGTGGTAGCCAAACTTCGTGACAGCGGATGGGCTCCACTCTTCGAAGGGCCACAGTCGATCATCATGGCGCGGGGTTGGTCGGACGTTCACCGGCTTACGCTGGCCTCGGCGGATACGGAAACACGCGTCTTTCCGGGACCGTGACCGAATTCAGCACAGCTGAATTCTCAGCCGTGTCTCGCCTGGGTATCCAGATTGCTTTCCACCCTCAATTATGCGGGTCCGACTTACTCGGAAACTCGCCGAGGCCATCGATGGAGTTGACCTGCGTGGTCATCAAGTCGACGAGGTGTTCGATTTATCGCCGAGAGACGCTCGTTTGCTGATGGCTGAGCAGTGGGCGATTGCTGAACGGAGATCTGCTGACCTCCCTCACGCGACCGAGCGCCGATCCAGCTCTCACAGCGACGTGAGAGACATGGCTGCCGATCGCGATTGATGTCTTTCCTACGGTAGCCCGCGCTGGCGCTGGAACGGTTCAGTTGTGCCCAGTACCCGACTGCCCAGCTCATCATCCCAACGACGTATGCCACCCAAGAGCGTCAGGCGTTGCAGCACGTCAAGCGAAAGGCGATTAAGAAAAGTGACGGGAATAATTGACGGCAACAAAATACGCTCAGCCGTCAAACCGCGTATAGTCCGGTGCTTCCTCCCCATGGCGCGAAAGTCACTATTCATCGTCNAAGGCNCAGGGCCTNTGAGTCGGACGCGCACTGCCGAGATGCTTCGAAGGCTGCGCGCCCTCACGCGAGAACTGGACATGTTGAAGGCTCGCCTCGACGCTGAAGCGAAGGTCGAGCGTCAGCGGCCCGTCCTCGCCTCGCATCGAAAACGCCAGACTGACTGAACCGACAGCGCTGTTCGTCACGACATAGCGAACGTCAACGCGCCTGATCCCGATGGGTGAGATCTCGCACGCCTTCATCGATCAATCCAGACAGCTGCTGACCGACAGCTACGTGCCTCGAATCGAGCAGGCAATTAGCGGATTGTCGATCGAGAACGTCTGGTGGAAAGCCAATCCGGAATCCAATAGCATCGGCAATCTGATGCTCCACCTCGATGCGAACGTTCGACAATGGATTATCAGCGGCCTCGGCGGAGAGACGGACATTCGTGAGCGGCAACGTGAGTTCGATGCGCAGAGCGGCTTGGATCAGGCTCAACTCCTGCGCCAGCTTCGCGCAACCGTGTCGGAAGCGGACTGCGTGCTCGCGAACATCGATCCGGTGACGCTGCTCGAACATCGACGCATCCAGAGTTACGACGTGACGGTGATGCGAGCCATCTACGCAGTCGTCGAACACTTCTCGATGCACACAGGTCAGATCATCCTTCTGGCGAAAATGTGGAAAGGTGATTTGCGCTTCTATGACGTCTCGGGAGGAGCGCCTCGCCCCACCTGGCGTGGAGGAGTCGCGGGACATTGACGCAGCGCAGGTCAACGTGACCTGCCGTGCTCAGAGGTTAGTCAGTTCGGCCGGAACAATGGTCTGGCAGTACGGGCAGACCACGATACGCCCGCGGCGCGGGAGCATCGACGTGAAGTTGACTTCGACCCGCAGCAGACGGACGGCCCGCAGCTCCGACAGAACCTCACCGCACTGCGGACATCGCGCCGGACTCTCGAGACGGTAGGTGGCGTCGCCTCGCGAGGACGGCTTCTCGGGCGCAGCTTCCTCTAGGCGTGACGCAGGTGATTCGGCGGGGATCTGTTCTTTTGGTTCGCTTGGGACGTCGGTTGTGGGGGTGTTCATCATGTTGAATTTCGGTTGACCCACAACCTGTCAACAGTCGCCGGTCGCTTGTAAGGCTTTGTCCTACCAGGGCGACTGACGAGCTTATGCGCTCAGAGGAGCGTGTCAATACCGCGAACATCGCGTTGCCGCCAAGCGAATATCTAGTTGACCTTAACGTAGCGTCAGGGTTCACGATTACCTCCGTAGATGGCTCGAACCTACACGATTCGCCGGTTCGCGGACATCGTCGGCGTATCGGTAAGGACGCTGCATCACTATGACCGGATCGGCCTGCTGTCGCCGGAACGCAGCGCTTCCGGGTATCGGGTGTATCACGAACACGATCTCGAAGTCCTGGAGCAGATCGTCGCTCTCAGATTCATTGGCATCCCGCTGAAGCAAATCAGCACCCTGCTCCATCGCGATTCGCAGGCGTTTGCGCATGCTCTCGCCGCACAACGAATCAGCCTGGGCGAAAAGAGGCAGCACATTGACGCGGGCCTTCGCGCAATCGAGCAAGCGGAACGGAGTGCACCGGCGGGGAAGCCCGTTGATGCCGCCGCCCTCACCAACATCATCAAGGTGCTTGCGATGCAGAACCACGATGCGACGGCGAAGTATCAGGCATTGCTTGACGTGAAGATCAGTCGCCTCAAACAAATGTCGGTTGAACGGAAGGCGCAGTTGGGGCGACGGTGGGCGGAACTGTTCGCAGATGTCGAACAGTGCCTCGACGACGATCCTGCTGGTCCGAGGGCGCAGGGACTTGCTGGTCGATGGGTGGAACTGCTGCAGGTGTTCAGCAAGGACGCTGCGATTGATGCCGCGCTGATGCAGGCCAGCGCCGTCCATGTCCGTTCATCAGAATGGACACGTCGCGTCGGAAATAGCGCCGTATGGGACTTCATTGGGAAGGCGTTGTCGGTCAAGGAGACGCAGGCACCGCCAAAAACGTCGAGCTAACGGAGCGGTTCGAGTCGGGGAACGAGCGCGGCAGCCGCAGGAGGGTGGAGACGAACCGAATCGTCGAAAGAAAAGGCGACCTCGTATTGCGTCTCTACATCTGTCTTCAACGGCACGCATCTGATGACGCGACCAATGACGTGGACTTGGCGATGTGGCTCCAGCTCTAACGTGAGCCGTGGCCTTTCGCGGCCGTTGGAATCGGAGCGTCTCAGCAAGTGGTGCTCCGGGCGAGTGTGGGTTCGCAACAGCGCACCTCGCGAGGAAACATTAATCAGGGCCGCTCGGTCGACCCCGAAACGCACAAACGAAATCCACGGCACCTCGCAATTTGCAAATCGTGGCTCACTGCGACGTTCTGGCCTCCCGCTCACCGCGGCACGCGCGCTGTATAGCTGTATCTCCTCCTTGAGCGTTCTAGCGCCGGCAAGATAGGTGGCTACGTCTTGGCTGAATAGTGCCGGTTCGCAGCCCTGTGTGCGGCTGACGTGCGTCCGTTGCCACTGACGCCAGCGGAGCAGCAAGCGAGCTCCCCGTTGGACGGTGTTGTGTGACCGCTCGAGGCAAGGAATCCCGAGTATCTGCACGTGTCTTGTGCCGGGGATGGCGGACAGATACGTAACGAGGTAGTCCTCGGCGGCGCCTGGAATCAGGCTGGGCAGAAGTATGACGTCCGGAATGTCCCGATCAATCGCGCCGAGAGCGTCCTCGAGCGACTCGGCGACAACGACATCTCCTGATATGTGCGCCCGAAGTGATTCAAGCAGGTCGTCGGCTTGGCCCGACTCGGGCTGAACAACTAGAAGTAACGACATGGAAAGGTTGGCCTCGTCAGGACGGCCACTACAACGAGAGTTGTGTTCGCGGTGACAGCCATCCACTACCGGAGACGACCGACATCACGGGCCGTCACGCCAAAGGTTTCTGAGGGAAGAGACAACGGGAGAAAAGGCGCATTCCTGTGCAGTGATCATTCGTAGCGTCATTCGACGCGCGTTCTCAGCCCCCTCTCCACCTGGCTCGGGTGAGTCGAATCGTCGCCTGATTGCCTATCGGTGGGGTCGGCTTGCCACGCGCCCTGCAGCGCCGAAGCGCCGCTACTCCGAGGGCGCGCAACGAATTGCCGCGGTCACATCATGGAACGACCCGGATGTGACGATCGACGGCATGATCTACGTCTGGCCCGAACACGCAAGCGACGTTCGCCAGTTGTTTGAATCTTAAGACAGTCGTCCCTTTTCGCCGACCACGACTTGGCCATCATTAGTTTGGACGACCCGTTAGCTCCCTATTTAGGATCCGCCGCCCTCGACCCTTGGAGACTGCCGACCATCGCGTACGGCCCTGCAGCTTCACTGAGCCGCCCACTTGGAGTGCTGCAAATTGCCGAATACGATTCAGAGTCCGGCGCACCCTCGAAGACCGACGCCGAAATGACTTACCAGCCAACCGCCGGCAACCATCTGAACGCAAACGCTCGTAACGGTTCGCGCTTCTTCGTCGCCTTCCGCTTCCAGCCTCTCCGATGCCATCGCCCGCAGCGCGGACATGGAGGCTCGTCGCCTTCTGTCTTCATTTGCGGCTCCTCCGTGATCGGTCTGATGTAAGCTCCCTCCCGCTCGCACGTCCATGAAAAAGACGCTTCGGCTGTTCGCACGCGCGGCCGGAACGATTACCTGGAGAGGCACATGGAGATGATCCCGCCCAAATTGTGGATTGAGAGCTTGAACCGCGGTGACACTTCGGTAGCGGAAAGGGTGTTTGCAGCTGATTGCGTCATCCACATCAACGGGAGTCCACAACCAAACCTCAACGTGGATGGATTCACGCAGATGGTAGCCGGGTTCCTCGGCGCTTTTCCTGATCTGCGCTTCACCATCGAGGACCAGATTGTAGCGGGCGACAAGGTGACCACACGGTGGACCGCTGAGGGCACCAACAGCGGCGCCCTCGGATCTGTTCCCGCGACGGAACGTCGGGTGCGGATCGGCGGATTGATTCTCGATCGCGTTGCTGCCGGGAAAATCGTGGAGCGATGGGAGCAGTGGGATCAAATGGGGATGCTGCAACAGCTTGGGCTCGCTTGAAGCGACGCGCTAATTTCCGACAAGCGCGCAACTGTTGCTAGTCGCAATTTGAGCGCCGCGCGTCCAGAGAACACCCTCGCGATGCATTGCGCCCCATGCGGCCATCGCTGATCCGCAACACTCGCCAGGTATGAAACCGCATTGACTTACTTGTCGAGCTCGGCGTCAGCCCTTCCGTTTTGGAAGGACGAGATGTATAGGCGAGAGCCCTGCTGTACAAACGTAGCTCTCTCAATGAGCTACGGCTGTGGGCATGTGTCGTGCTGGTTCAATCATCGGAGGCTAATCCATGAAGAACCGGGACGAACTCGAGGGCAAGTCGAAATCGATCAAGGGTAAGGTCGAGCAAGCCGCCGGTGACCTCAGTGACAATCGAGATCTTCATGACCAGGGTGTTGCTGATGAGGCGTCCGGTAAGACGCAGGAGACCTTCGGCAAGGCTCGACGCAAAGTCGGTGAAGCGCTCGATGACTTAGCTGACGACATTAAACGATAGGGGGAACCTATGCTTTACACACTTGCGGTCATTCTGCTGATCGCATGGTTGCTGGGCATCGTCGGTACCTACACTATCGGTGCCTTCGTCCATGTATTGCTTGTGTTGGCGATTGTGGTCTTCGTGATTGGCCTGTTGAGCGGCCGGACGGTGGTTTGAACAAAGGGAGGGCAGTCACGGCTGCCCTCCTCCTAGCCTCCCGGTAAGCTAGATTCATCCCGCGCACACGTCGCACCTCGTTTGTTCTTACGTGGAACGGCCGCGCTACAATCCTGTATCTCAGTAGTTCCGGCAGCTTGAACAGCGTAGGATGCGCTCAGCGCTGCGGACGTGAATCACGTTCGCAGTTCGGGGCGGATGCGACATCCCCTCGCACCGCCCCAATCATCACCACGGCTTAGTGCGGCAGCGAACGTGTCTCG
>Ga0065704_10071684_pt1 | contig 10277 bp, 7 predicted proteins | sample SwiRhicommuniRL2_FD_59091 | JGI IMG/M metagenome (GOLD analysis project Ga0065704, IMG submission 59091) | Switchgrass rhizosphere bacterial communities from Rose Lake, Michigan, USA - RL2 v2 (version 2) | ecosystem: Host-associated > Plants > Roots > Rhizosphere > Soil | place: East Lansing, MI | reverse complement strand
CCAAGGGATTTTTCCACAGTTGACTGGTGGTTGGTTTTATGGTTTTGATGCTAGAGTTACGAGTTCACATTATATCCGAAATTTCTACGGAATTGGGAACGAAACGGTTAATTTGAATGAAGAATTTGGAAACCGATTTACCAATGTAAGGGCTAAAGAATTCGCATTTTCTCCGTCCATCAATTGGAACAAAAATGCATCAATTTTCTCTGCAAAACTGAAATATGAAGTGCTGAAAATCGATAGAACCTCAGACCGATATATTTCGTTACCAAATGTTGTAAACGATGATGTTTTCCAATCAAAACAATTTGGAGGAGCGGATGTATCCTTTAATTATGAAAATTATGATAACAAAGCCAATCCGAAACTGGGAATGAAATTCGATATCAAGGCAGTTTACAATATGAATCTTGAAAATACGGACAAACAATATACTTCGTTCGAAACCGGACTTGGGTTTTTACATTATTTAACGACAAATAAAAGATTGGTCTGGTCTTCTTATGCGAAAGCAAAATGGCTCTTCGGAAACGGTTACGAGTTTTATCAAATGTCAACTTTGGGTGGAAATAATGATTTGAGAGGTTTCAGATTCAATCGTTTTTACGGGAAGAATTCTTTCTTTCAGACCACGGATTTGAAATATGAAGTCGGGAAAATAAAGAACTCGATCTTACCTTTAAGTTATGGATTTTTCGGTGGATTTGATTTAGGAAGAGTTTGGAATCCGAATGAAAGTTCCAACAAATGGCACAACTCTTATGGTGGAGGATTTTGGTTGAATGCTGTTGACGCGATTTCTTTGAATGCTTCTTATTTCAATTCTTCTGATGGCGGAAGATTAGTTATTGGAATTGGTGGAACTTTTTAAAATGATGTAATGATAGAAACTGAACGTCTTATTTTGAAACCCTATTCGTTGGATTTTGTAGAAGAATTCTATATTAAATTTCAAAGTAATAAGACTTATTTTGAAGATTATTTTTCCAAAACTTTGAGTGTTACCAAAACTTTAGAAGAAGCAAAATTATATTTCCAAAATAAAATTGAAAGTTGTCAAAATAATGAAGGTTTTTATTTCGGGATTTTCCTCAAAGGATCAGATGAATTGATTGGACATATTTCTATTCGGGAAATCGATTGGACGGTTCCGAAAGGTGAGTTGGCTTATTTTATTTTCAATGATTTTTCAGGCAACAAATATTCTTATGAGGCTTTGCAAGCATTTCGTGATTTCTGTATGAATGAAAAAGATATGATCCGAATCTTTATGAAAATTGCACCAGACAATATCGCCAGCAAAAAAGTTGCGGAATTCTGCAATTTCGAGTTTGAAGGTTTGCTGAAGAATGATTACAGAAAACGACAGGAAGTCCTTACGGATATGTTGCTGTATGCGTTTACTAGATAATTATTTCAACTTCAATTGATAAAGATTTCCTGTAATTTTTTTATCACCTTCATCCGTCATCATGATCGTGTTTTCATCTTTGAAGCATAATCCTTCTTTCTGAGTGTGATGGTTCAGTTCGATTTTTTCAACATTTCCTGAGAAGAAATTATTGCCTTTCCAATTGGTAAATATCCAGACTTTGTCGGAACTTAAAATTGCAACTTTATCTTTATTTGGGCTGATGTCTGCGCTTGTCACAGCACAATGATTGAACTGGTCACAAGTCACAAAACTCCCGATTTTCTTCGCAGGTAATTTTTGAGCAGAATTATTATCAATTTCATAAAGAACTGTTGTTCCATCAAATTTTGAACTTCTGTTTTTTGTGAAAAGATAGAACTTGTTGTTATGGATAAAGAATGATTCCACATCAAAGATCCGGTCTTTTTTCTTTGGCGGAAATTCGGTTTGTTCAGGATAATAAAACTGGACAATCGATTCTGCCTTGGCTTCGTCTTTATTCAAATCCGAAGCGTTGATCTTATAGATGGCCAAATTCTGCCGGTCATTATCATTGTTGCCAAAATCGCCAATGTAGATATTGCCTTTGTCATCAGAGGTCAAATCCTCCCAGTCATTATTCTCAACATTAGAAATGGTTATTTTTTTGATCAATTCTCCTTTCTCATTAAAACCGAAAAGAATATTATGATTGTGATTGTCCTCAATTGTCCAGATCAAAGGGGAAACTTTCGAGATTTCACAAGCCGAAGCCTCTTTTATTTTTTTCGGTAAAGAAGTGATTGTGGAAAAATTCTCCTGAGTTTGTGAACAGGAAAGTCCAATCGATAATAATGCTAAAAGCTGAAGTATTTTCATCTGATGAAATTAACTAAAATACAAGACATAAAAAAATGCTCAACCGTTAAAGTTGAGCATTCTATTTTTAAGATCTTAATTTCTTAAAGGATCAGCATTGCGTCTCCGTAAGAATAGAATTTATATTTTTCTTTGATTGCCTCCTCGTATGCTCTCATGATGAAATCTTTGTTGGCAAAAGCAGCGATCATCATAATTAGAGTAGATTTAGGCGTATGGAAGTTGGTGATCATTGCATTGGCAACACCAAATTCGTGAGGCGGATAGATGAATTTGTTGGTCCATCCTCTGTAAGCTGAGATTTTTTTGTTAGAAGAAACAGACGTTTCCAAAGCTCTCATTGTGGTTGTGCCAACTGCGCAAACTCTGCGGCCTTCTTCTACGGCTTTATTGATGATCTCAGCATTTTTTTCATCGATGATGGCTTCTTCAGATTCCATTTTGTGTTTGGAAAGATCTTCAACTTCGATCGGATTGAAAGTTCCCAAACCAACATGAAGCGTGATCTCCGCAAAATCGATTCCTTTGATCTCCAATCTCTTCATCAAATGTTTTGAGAAGTGAAGTCCAGCAGTTGGGGCTGCAACAGCACCCTCTACTTTTGCATAGATCGTTTGGTATCTCTCTGCATCTTCCGGTTCAACATCTCTTTTGATGTATTTTGGAAGTGGGGTTTCTCCAAGTTCTGTCAATTTTGCACGAAACTCTTCATAAGAACCATCGAATAAGAATCTAAGCGTTCTTCCTCTGGATGTTGTGTTGTCGATAACTTCCGCAACCAAGGATTCATCTTCTGTGAAGAATAGTTTGTTACCGATTCTTATTTTTCTCGCAGGATCTACAAGAACGTCCCAAACACGGGTTTCAGCATCAAGTTCTCTTAATAAGAAAACCTCGATCTTGGCGCCCGTTTTTTCTTTGTTGCCAAATAATCTTGCAGGGAAAACTTTGGTATTATTGAAAATAAAAAGGTCTTTCTCATCAAAATAATCAATGACATCTTTGAAAAGACGGTGTTCGATGGTCTCAGTTTTTCTGTTAAGGACCATCAATCTTGCCTCATCACGGTTTTCCGACGGATGTTCAGCTAATAATTCTGCTGGAAGATCGAAATTAAAATCAGATGTTTTCATAAAATTTACGGATTTTATTTGTTTTGAACGGGCAATGCCCGTTAGGTTAATTTTAAGAGGTGCAAAGATACGATATCAGAAGGCCTTTGTCAAGTAATTATTGATTTTTAAATGTTATCTAGGAATCTCGGTAGATATTTAATGTTTTTTTTGGAAAATTAGTGTTTATATTTGGTGTTTTCTGTAAAAAACAGTTAATTTAGTGCATTTAAAAGTTGTTTTTGTCAATTAATTTGCCTTGTTATGAGTATTGAAAACGAAAATCCTGAAAACGAAAAACTTAATTCTGAAGTCAATCCTTCTGAAAATCAATCAGTAGAGGAAGTGACTGTAGGAGAAGTTTCGGAAACTGAAACTCCAAATTCTGAAGTAAGTCTTTCTGAAGAAGAAGAAGTGACTTCAGAAAAAAAATCGGAAACAGAAACTGAACATCAGGAAATCGAACTTGCTGAAGAAAACTATTCTGACCTTTCTTTGAAAGAAACTTTGAATGAAATGGAGACTATCGTGAACAAAGACGATGCATCTTCTTTTTCGAAAAAATTCAATGCGCTCAGAGACCATGCTAATCATAAATTGGCGGACGAAGTTGAGGACAAAAAGCACGAATATCTTGAACAGGGTAATCCGGAAGAACACTTCGAATTCCATCATCCGCAAGCATCCAAGCTGTCAGCATTGGTCAATATTTACAAGGAAAAACTTGATAAATTCCATAAGGCCCAGGAAGCTGACCATCAGAAAAATTTGGAAGAAAGATTATCAATTATTGAAAGGCTTAAAAATCTTTATACCAGTTCTGAGCCAGGCGTCAATCTTTTTAAATCGATAAGAGAAGTGAAGGAGGCTTGGGGAAATGCTGGTCAAGTTGCAAAATCTGAATTCAAAAATCTGAATAACAACTATTTCCACCATTTGAAAATGTTCAATGAAATGTTGGACCTTAACAAGGAATATCTTGAACAGGAATTTGCCCATAATCTTGAAAAAAGACAGCATATCATTCAAAGAGCAAAAGAATTGTTGGACGAAAAAGTGGTTCAAAAAGCATTGAATGAATTGCAATATCTGCACAAGCTTTGGAAAGAAGAAGCAGAGCCAGTAGCAGAAGAATTCCGCGAAAAAACTTGGGAAGAATTTAAAGAAATTTCCAATAAGATTCATGAGAGAAAGTCTGAATTGATAGCGGTTCTGGAAACTGAGCAACAAGATAATCTGGATAAGAAAAATAAAATTGTCGAGGAACTGAAAACCTTGTCGGCGCCACAAAATATCAATCATTCCTTTTGGCAGCAAGCTATAAAGAGAGTAGAGGACTTGCGTACAGAATTCTTGAAATTAGGACCTGTTCCCAAAAAATTGTCCAATCAGAACTGGACAGATTTCAAACAGGCCTTAAGGGATTTCAATACGGCAAAAAATGATTTTTATAAAAATTTAAAGGGTTCTCAGGTTCATAATTTGGAAGAGAAACTAGCTCTTATAAGAACGGCTCAGGATAATATGAATTCTGAGGATTGGGATATTGTTGTTCCGCTTTTCAAAAAATTACAGGAAGATTGGAAGAAAATTGGACATGTACCTAGAAGCCAGGCTAATAAAGTTTGGGATGATTTCCGTGATGCTTGTAATACCTTCTTTAAAAATTATAGAGAAAAGAATAATGCTGTAGGTGATAACTGGAAGGAGAATTATAAGAACAAAAAAGCGCTTCTTGATGAGTTAAAAGCTTTAACGGACGAAGAGGGTTCTGTTGAAAAGATAGAAAACATCAAAAATGCATGGAATGCAATCGGGAAGGTTCCGAAAGATAAATTGTCGATCAATACGGAATTCAACAAAACGCTTAGAGAGAAATTGAAACTCAATAAGATCAATGAGTTTGATTTGAAAGAGGAAAATCTTTCCGAGAGCCAATTAACAGATAAAGCAAGAAAAATAAAAAATCAAATTGCCGACTTGGAAGCAGAAGTTGTTCAATTGGAAAATAATTTGGCGTTCTTCAATTCCCCAAGTCGAGAGAATCCTCTTTTGAAAGATACTTATGATAAATTGGACGGTAAAAAAGAGCAACTTGAAAGTTTGAAGGTCACTCTTCATAACATTATAGCCGGAGAATAATTTTAAATATTAAATAAATAAAAAAATCCCCTTTTAAATGGGGATTTTTTTATTTTGAAACAATTTGTAAATAATTATTAATATTCAAATTCAAAAAAATAAAGAGAGTCTTGTAAAAAAATGATATTTTTATGACCCATATTTAAAAATATCGATATGCTGAAAAAATACTTATTTGCGTTTGCTGTTTTCCCTGCTTTCATATCTGCTCAGGCTCCGGAAGGATATTATTCCGGAACAGAGAATTTGACAGGTTATATGCTGAAGACCAAGCTACATGATATTATTTCGACAAAAACATACAATTGGAATTATGAAGATCTGAAAACGTTGTATGGACAGACGGACATTGATAAGTATTATGATTACGATGCCAGTAATACAACCTATTTGCTGGATATTTATTCTAATAACCCAACAGGAACTACAGCTTATCATTATACATTAAATAATATCATCGGGAGCGCTAATGCGGAAGGCTTGGGTTGGAATCGTGAACATATGATGCCTCAAAGTTCATTTAATAGTGCTTATCCCATGTATTCGGACCTATTTTTTGTAATTCCTACAGATGCAAGGATTAATCAGTTGAGAAGTAATTATCCTTACGGAAAAGCAGGTTCTACGGTTTATTATAATTTTACCAATGGGTCAAAACAAGCCGCTAACGGAACACCGAATGCAACTTATACAGGAAGGGTCTTTGAGCCAATTGATGAGTTCAAAGGTGACATTGCAAGGTCATTATTATATTTTGCTGTAAGGTATGAAGGTAAATTAGGAAGTTTCAATTATACGACAAACGCTGCGGATCCTACAAAAGACCAAAACCCTTTGGATGGGACGGAAGAAAAATCTTATGAGAATTGGTACATTGCGATGCTCCTCAATTGGCATCAGCTGGATCCTGTTTCGCAAAGAGAGATTGACAGGAATAACTCGGTTTTTAATATTCAGAAAAATAGGAATCCGTTCATCGACCATCCGGAATGGGTTAATTTGATCTGGAATCAAACTCCGGATAATATTGCGCCAGCAGCTCCATCTTCTCTTATGTTGGAAAGAAATTCCGCATATTTTGTAAACTTGGCTTGGCAAGCGAATACGCAACCTGATGTTTTAGGATATAAAATTTATCAGGATGGTGTTTTGATAGGGACTTCAAAAACCAATTCTTTCTCTGCGGACCATCTGGTTCCGGATGCAACTTACAATTTTACAGTGAAAGCTTATGACAATGCATATCTGGAAAGTCCTCAAAGTAATACTTTGAATGTTACAACTTTATCTACAGACGGTTTTGCAAAAGACCTGCAGATAGTCAAATACCTTGAAGGAACCGGGAATAATAAAGCTTTCGAAATAGCTAATCGGACAGGGCATAAGGTCAACCTGAATGGTTACAAATTATACATCCAATACAAAGGAACTGCTTATTATTTTGGAGAACCATTTGAATTGGAAGGCGAGATAGAAAATGATCAAAGCTTCGTGGTTATTAATCCGAATGCTAATTTCAGTTGTTTCAATGTTTCCAATGCAAAATTTGTAACGGCAGCGCCATCTCTTACTTTTTCAGGAAGCAATTATGTTGACCTCTCTTACAAATCCGGAACGGTAGATGCGATCGGTATCAAAGGTCAGGATAATGCGAATGCCAACAAGTCACTTTACAGAAACTCGAATACTATCAATCCTACAGCTACTTTTGATATTAGCGAATGGACAACTTATGCCTCGGATTATTGTCAAGGTCTGGGCATTTTGGCGGTTAATGATATCGTGAACCGTAACCCGTATTTCAATATTTATCCAAATCCAGTTGTTGATAGAATCAATATTACGGGTGATGTTGGAAAAGCGAAATCTGCACAGATCTATGATCTTTCTGGAAAATTGATAAAAAATATCCACAATCCGTTTATTGGCGAAAAATCAATTGATGTCCACTCATTACTTCCAAATACCTACATTCTGAATATTGACGGTAAATCAATCAAGTTTATCAAAAAATAAAATTTATTTCAAGAGTCTCTTTTCATAAGAGACTTTTTTGTATTATAATTTGGGCAGCTATTTGACATTTGTCGAAACCGTTTATTATATTTTTTCATGGCAGCTTTTCCGCCTTCCACTCCCGCTTTTTTCTTTTTTTATAAAAAAAGAAAAAGAGCTCCGTTCAAGTCGGGCTGCTGAGATTCTCCGTTCCAATAATGCGTTATGAACTCAATATCTACAAAACCGAATTTAATGTAAAAATTTCGTAAATTTGTGCATAAATCTAACAGTAAAAAGTTTAATTGGAAATCGAAGTGATTCGCGAGTTCCTTTTAAAAAAATGAAACATTATGAGTCAAAAAAAAGAAATGCTTTACGAAGGTAAAGCTAAACAGGTTTTCGCTACCGAAAACCCTGATGAGGTCGTTGTTCGTTATAAAGACGATGCTACAGCTTTCAATGCACAGAAGCGTGGCCAATTCGATAGAAAAGGCGAATTGAACAATGCGATTTCTACACTTATTTTCGGATATCTTATCGAAAACGGAATCCCGACACACTTCATTGAGAAATTGGATGACAGGGAACAATTAGTTAAAAAAGTGGATATCATTCCATTAGAAATGGTTGTTCGTAATTATGCTGCGGGAAGTATGGCTCAGAGATTGGGCGTAGAAGAGGGAACCAAATCTCCAGTTACGATTTTTGATATCTGCTACAAAAAAGACGAATTAGGTGATCCGTTGATCAACGATTATCACGCTGTGTTTTTAGGAGCAGCAACTTTCGAAGAATTGAAGGAGATGTACACTTTGACAGGCAAGATCAACGACCTTTTGATTGCTTTGTTTGATAAGATGAATGTTATCCTGGTTGATTTCAAAATCGAGTTAGGGAAAACCTCTGATGGTAAAATTGTTTTAGCAGACGAGATTTCCCCGGACACTTGCAGACTTTGGGACAAGGATACAATGAAAAAGCTTGACAAAGACAGATTCCGAAGAGATTTGGGCGAGATCACGGAAGCTTATGTTGAGATTTTTGACAGATTACAAACTGCTCTAGAAAAGTAAAATCCGAGAAAAATTAAAATGGATTTAGAATTTCAAAAATATAGCACATTACCAAAATATGCTTTCCAAAACCGCTATCAGGAATTCGAAGAGACCAAACATCTTTCCAAAGAAGAAAAGGAAGCTTATTATCCTTTTGATAAAATGGAAGAGGAATGCGGGATTTTCGGATTGCATTCTACAGAGAATTTGGATACATTTTCTTTGTCTCAGTTCGGGCTGTTCGCTTTGCAACACCGGGGACAGGAAGCTTGTGGAATAGCAGTTGGTAACAATGGGAAAATCCTTTCCATAAAAGATGAGGGTTTGGTCCTGGATGTTTTCAAGACGATTGAAGAACCTCAGCAATATATGGGAAGTACCGTTATCGGGCACACAAGATATACAACTGCAGGAGACAAAAAGAAGTATAATTTTCAGCCGTTTTTTGCGAAGAATGAATACGACCAGATCATACTTTCCATAGCCCATAACGGGAATCTTACCAACGCAAAACAACTTAGAAAAGAACTAGAAGACGAGGGGGTTGTTTTTCGTGCGACTTCTGATACCGAAGTTATTCTGAGACTGATCCAGAAAAATTTGGATTTAGGACTTAGAGGTGCGATCAAAGCAACGATGGAAAAAATCGAAGGTGCTTATTCTGTTGTTGGGATTACAAGGAACAAATTTTTTGCTTTCCGTGATTTTAATGGGATCAGACCTTTGGTTTTAGGAGCAATTGATGAAAATACATTCGTTGTAGCTTCCGAGACGTGTGCTTTGGATGGAGTAGGAGCACAATATGTACGCGATATTCTTCCTGGCGAGATTGTTTATACGAGTGATAATGAAGATGGTTTACAATCTTATCTTGTAAAAGACGATTGCGTTAACAAGATCTGCGCGTTCGAATATATCTATTTTGCAAGACCAGATTCTACTTTGGAAGGCATCAATGTTCATGAAGTGAGAGAGAAATCCGGGATGAAGATATGGGAACAAGCACCTGTTGAGGCGGATATTGTAATTGGAGTCCCGGATTCCGGAGTTCCTGCTGCGATTGGATTTTCCAAAGCTTCCGGTATTCCTTTTAGACCGGTTTTGATCAAGAACCGATATATTGGACGTTCGTTTATCATTCCATCTCAGGAGATGAGAGAGCATTTTGTTAATCTAAAACTCAATCCGATCATTTCCGAGATGAAGGATAAAAGAGTCGTGATTATTGATGATTCTATTGTAAGGGGAACGACGTCTAAACGTCTTGTCAAGATCTTGAAAAATGCGGGCGTTAAGGAAATTCATTTCAGAAGTGTTTCTCCACCGATTATTGCACCTTGCTTTTTGGGAATTGATACGCCTACAAAAGATGACCTGATTTCTGCCAATATGAATAAGGAAGAATTAAGAAAATATCTGGATGTTGACAGTCTGGAATTTCTGAGCGTCGATAATTTGATAGATATTTTAGGTTCACCAAATCATTGTTTCGGATGTTTTACAGAAAAATACCCAGTAAAAAACCCAGATGAATTGGCATTTGTAGATCAAGGTGACTAGAATTTGGGCATCCTTGCTCCGTGATAAATATCAAATTGATTTAAATCAATTGCAAATAAAAAAGATCGCCAGAACAAATATTTGTTCTGGCGATCTTTTGTTTTTATTAAGTCTACTTTATTATTAAAACAAAAA
>Ga0065704_10071683_pt1 | contig 10277 bp, 7 predicted proteins | sample SwiRhicommuniRL2_FD_59091 | JGI IMG/M metagenome (GOLD analysis project Ga0065704, IMG submission 59091) | Switchgrass rhizosphere bacterial communities from Rose Lake, Michigan, USA - RL2 v2 (version 2) | ecosystem: Host-associated > Plants > Roots > Rhizosphere > Soil | place: East Lansing, MI | reverse complement strand
ATCGGTTACATGCTGATAGAAAAGACCATGAACACATTTTATATAGCGGCCGGGGCTTCTTTGCTACTGGGGCTTTTCAGCTTTACACTGCCCAATGTTCCTCCCAGGGCTAAAGGAGAAGTTTCTGCTTCGCAGGTATTGGGTACGGAGGCTTTCGTGTTATTTAAGAACAGGTCTTACCTCGTATTCTTTATCTCCGCTATCCTGATCTGCATTCCTTTAAGCTTCTACTATGGCTTTACCAATCTTTACCTGCATGAGGCAGGCATGGAAAATGCCGCAGGGAAAATGATCTACGGGCAGGCTTCCGAAGCTATTTTTATCCTGGCTATTCCTTTCCTGCTTCGCCGCATTGGTGTGAAGAAAATGTTGCTGGTGGGCATGGCGGCCTGGGTGTTCCGCTATGTGCTCTTCGCTTATGGCGACAGCGATAATAACTTATGGATGTTATACACGGGTATTATTTTACATGGTGTATGTTATGATTTCTTCTTTGTTACCGGTTATATGTATACAGATAACAGGGCGGGTGAAAAGATCAAAAGCGCCGCTCAGGGATTATTTACTTTCGCTACTTACGGTCTTGGTATGGTGATCGGCACCTGGTTCTCAGGGATCGTGGCAGATTATTATGTAGCAAATGGAGTGCGCGAATGGCAGAGCATCTGGATGGTGCCTGTATATATAGCCGCGGCCGTGATCGTTTATTTTGCTTTGGCTTTCCACGATAAAAAACCAGTTTAAAAAAATAACTATGGCGAAAATTGCAATGTTAGGGTCCGGATTCATCGGAAGATTCTACGCGGATTCTTTAATAGGACAAAGAAGCAGGGACACGATCGTAAGCATCTACTCCCGCCGCGAAGAAAGCGCTAAGAAGTTTGCAGCGGATTATCACTGCACGCACTGGACCACCAACATGGAAGAAGCGATCAATCATCCTGATGTGGATATGGTTTGCATTTCCCTTCCCAACAATCTTCATGAAGCTGCTGTAATGGCTTGTTGCAAAGCCAAAAAAGCCGTGATGTGCACCAAACCATTAGGGCGTAATGCGGAAGAGGCAAAACGTATGATGGAAGCGGTAGAAAAAGCAGGGATCTTCAACGGTTACCTGGAAGACCTTTGCTACACACCTAAATTCCTTAAAGCTTTAAAGAGTGTACAGGAAGGAGCGCTGGGCCGTATCCTCTGGGCTAAATCCCGTGAAACACATCCTGGCCCGCACAGCGAATGGTTCTGGGATAAAGAGCAGGCAGGCGGTGGTTGCATCCTTGACCTGGGCTGCCATTGCGTGGAGATTGCACGCAACTTTATAGGAAAGGATGTAAAACCAGTTGAAGTGATGTGCTGGGCAGATACACAGGTGAAGCCAATTGATGCAGAAGATCATGCGATAGGATTGGTGAAATATGAGAACGGTGCCATCGGCCAGTTTGAAGTGAGCTGGACCTTCCGCGGCGGGCTTGATCTCCGTGATGAAGTGATGGGTTCTGAGGGTACAATATGGCTGAACAGCTTTTTGCGTACGGGGTTTGATATGTTCACTACAGGCAAAGGTGCTGATTATGTTGCAGAGAAAGCAGAAAGTAATACCGGCTGGTTATTCCCTGTGGGTGATGAACTGAATGAACTGGGATACAATCACATGTTCGCAGATATGTTCAATGCTGTAGAAACCGGGAAAGCACCGCGGGAAACATTCTATGATGGGTATGTGGTGAATGCAGTGCTGGATGCGGCATACAGGTCTGCAAAGTCCAAATTATGGGAACCGGTGAAACTGGATGTATGGCGTGGGAAGGAAGGTTTGGAGAAAGAGAAAACGTTGACGGAATATAATGAGCAATATTACCTGATCAAGGAAGAGATGACGCACTTTGGAACAGCGAAGCTGATACTGAAGGATAAGAAGACGGGGCAGATCATTGAGAAGGTAGTGTAAAGGATCTTTGAGCCAGTGTGCATGTTACGCTGGCTCACTTTTGTATCAAACGGAAATATGCCTTGCCAAACTGATGATTCACTTCCACTTCTATTAACTTCCCTTTCTCATAGCGATAATAAATACGCTTATCATCAGGCATTACTACTTCATACCGTTTATCTGCCATTTGTTTTATGGGGAGGAACAAGCCATGCGTTTCTGAGTAAACTTCCTTCAGGTCTTTAGGTTCTGTGAAATACAATTCGCTCACGGAATAGTTGATCTCCCTGCTGATAGTGCCTGGCACTCCTTTGCGGACCACATCATATCCTTTCTCCGTTTTTTCAGTGGAAGTTTCTTTGCTGTCTGCTCCTTTGCTTACGCGGGTGGCTTTGGCCCTGATCAGTATATTATTATGGTATTCAGCAGAGATATCTGTATCCATCCGCGAGAAGAGTTTCATTTGAACGCGGCTTTTGATATGGATCTTGCGGGTGGGGCCGCTAGTTTCCTGCTTTACATCGAGGAGGCCGATGGTGTTGTTGGCGTACCTTATCTCGTAAGTATGAGATTGCCCTGCTGCCTTAAGGGCTGCCAGGTAAGGAATTATCCCGCATATCAATACAAGAAAAATCCTTTTTAGCCTGTATTGCATTTGGGTCTTGTACATGGCCTTGGATCAGTATAATACGTATAGCAATATACGAAAATCTATTACGAAACGCATTATCTCTATAACGCGTTTCGTAACTGATTCATTGTGAATGCTAGAGCATTTCGCGGATCCTTGTTACCAGCTCACCTTTTGTGATCGGTACGCCCATTATCTTATTATAACCCTGGGCAGGGATCAGGAATTGATCGCGGATGATCTTTATAAGCTGGCCATTATTGATCTCAGGGATCAATACATGATCATAGCTATGCAGTATTTCCTGGAGATTTTTAGGGAAAGGACGCATGTGGCGGAGGTGTGCATGTGCCACCTGGTGGCCTTCTGCCAACAATTCCAACACAGCGCTCTTGATGGTACCAAAAGTGGAACCCCATCCGAGTACCAGTACCTTTCCTTTTTCAGGCCCCACTTCTATCTTCTGTAATGGAATGTAATCTGCGATCTTATCTACTTTTTCCTGGCGGATCTTCACCATGAGCTGGTGATTTTCAGGATCATAACTCACGTTACCGGTGATATTCTGTTTTTCCAGTCCACCGATCCGGTGTTCCAGGCCAGGCGTTCCGGGAACAGCCCATGGACGCACGAGGTTTTCATCACGCTGATAGGGGAAGAAAGTATCTTCTCCTTCTTCCAGGCCTTTCTTGTACTTCACGGTAATGGGCTGAAGATCATCGCTCTTAGGGAATTTCCAGGGCTCTGCGCCGTTGGCAATGTACCCGTCGCTGAGGAAGATCACAGGCGTCATATGATTTACCGCAATGCGGAAAGCTTCGTAGATACCGTCAAAACAATCGGATGGAGTAGAAGCAGAAATGATGGGCATGGGGCATTCGCCATTACGGCCATAATAAGCCTGCAGCAGATCTGATTGTTCTGTTTTGGTAGGCAAACCTGTAGAAGGGCCACCACGTTGAATATCAATGATCAGCAATGGAATTTCCAGCATCACGGCCAGGCCCATGGCCTCTCCTTTCAATGCCATACCGGGACCGGAAGTAGTAGTCACTCCCATATGGCCACCATAAGATGCACCAATGGCAGAGGAAATACCGGCAATTTCATCTTCCGCCTGGAAGGTGCGAATACCGAAATTCTTATAACGGCTCAGTTCATGCAGGATGTCTGAGGCTGGTGTAATGGGATAAGTACCCAGGAAAATAGGCAGGTCTGCTTTCTGGGAAGCGGCGATCAGTCCGTAAGACAAAGCGGTATTTCCTGTAATGCTCCTGTAGGTGCCGGGTTCCATCCGGGCTTTTTCCACTTTATAGCGGGTGGAAAAGGCTTCCACGGTATCGGCGAAGTTATATCCGGCTTGCAGGGAGCGGATGTTACTTTCCAGGATCTCGGGCTTTTTACCAAACTTCTCTGTGAGGAAGTTGATGGTGCTTTGCATGTCGCGATCGTAGAGCCAATAAAGGAATCCGAGTACGAACATGTTCTTGGCACGGTCCTTTTCCTTCATACCCATGTTGATATCCTTCAATGCCTCACGGGTCATTTTGGTAACATCCATGGTATGTAACTGGTAATTCACGAGGGAGCCATCTTCCAATGGGTTCACCCCATCCGGGAAGTTGGCCAGGCGGAGGTTCTTAGAATCGAAACCATCTGTATTGGCGATAATGATACCGCCTTTTTTGAGTCCCTTGAGATTGGCTTTCAATGCGGCGGCATTCATGGCCACCAGTACATCGCAGGTATCTCCGGGGGTAAATATACGGTTAGAGGAAAAGTGAAGCTGGAAACCACTCACACCGGGCAGAGTACCTTGCGGAGCACGTATTTCAGCCGGGAAATCCGGGAAAGTACTAAGATCGTTCCCTATAAGGGCGGTATTATTAGAGAACTGAGTACCAGTAAGTTGCATCCCGTCTCCACTATCACCAGCAAACTTGATCACTACATCTTCAACCTGTTGAATCGCTTTATTGGACATTGACGTATTCTTTATATTAGATATATATGAGTCTATAAGACCGTAAATTTAGGGAATCGGCTGCTAACTTTTGAGTTCTATCCCTCCTGCAAAAGTACACAAACCCTGTAGACTTTTAATAAAATATCCTGAAAGCTTTACCCCTTCTAGCTTTGAGAGGTCTAAAAGCCTTACTGCTGTTATGTTTGGCAAAATATTTGTGTACAGTAATGCTTCGCAGGAAAAAGTCTTGCGGTCACTAAGCTTTACCAGACTGCATTTGAGCATAGTAACAGGAATGCACACACGAAATTACTTAAATGAGTAATACCCGCAAACCCTCTATGTTAAAGGTTCTTTAAAGAAATGTTAAAGAAGAGAATTTGAGGGTTATGGCATGGTAATTGCAAAATTTCATACGAAACCGATTCACATACAATCATTCATCTAAAAGAGAACACTATCGAGAACAACCTTTACTTGAACCATTTCTTTATTATTTAAACCTTTTAAAAATTGTATGCTATGAAAAGGACTAAATTAAGCCTGTTAGCACTTGCGGCCGTAACATTCGGCGCATTCGCCTTTACTTCATTTGAAGGCGGTTCTATTTCCGGTAAAGTTGTTCCTGCTGAAGGAGCTACTGAAGCATGGGCCATTTCCGGAACAGATACTTTGAAAACAGCAGTAGCACAGGGTGCATTCTCCTTTACGAGTGCAAAAGCCGGTACTTACACTGTAATTGTTGACGCAAAAGAACCATTTAAGGACGCAACTATTACAGATGTGAAAGTGGAAGATGGTAAAGCTACCGATCTCGGCGAAATCAAATTAGCACAATAATTGGTTTTCATAGGGGTTAACAAGCCGGTCTTACTTAATAGTAAGGCCGGCTTATTTTTTTCCAGGTATTCTAGGGGTAGGGTTTCCATTGGCCGTTATATTAAGGAAGTCATCATTGTGGCTTATCCCCTAAAAATGAATACCAATATGAAACTGACAGGCAAACAGGAATACCTGATCACTTACAGCGGCCTTAGTGTAGGTCTTTTACTCTGCCTCCTGGCAATTTTTGGATTGATCCTTACCGGCTGTGCCCGTGAAAATGTTCATGGCTCCGGCCGTGTGATCACAGAAGAAAGGCCGGTGGACAGGTTTGAAGACCTGACGATAGACGGGCCGCTTGAAATACATGTAAAACAAGGTGCGCCTCTCCCGCTCCGCATTGAAGCAGAAGATAATGTGATGCGGGTGATAGAAACTTCCGTAAGCGGTACCAATCTTCGGGTGAAGCTTCGTAACGGTGTGAACCTGAAGAGTTTCAAACCTATTCATATATACGTGCAAAGTGAAAAATACCGCAGGATCATCTTTTCCGGCTCCGGTTCCCTTACAGGAACAGATACTATCAGAACTCCCCAATTCCTTTATGAAGTGAGCGGCAGTAATGATGCGCGCCTGAAAGTGGAAGCCAATGAGGTGAGGGTATTAGTGAACGGCTCCGGGAATATTGACCTGGAAGGCCTGGCAAGGGATTATTTTTCTGAGATCAATGGCAGCGGAGATGTGCGGGACGAATTACTGAAAGCTACCAATGCCAATGTGGAAACCAATGGTTCCGGCGAGCAGCGGATCTGGGCAGTGGATAAATTATGGGGCCATATCAATGGCAGTGGAAATGTAAGATACAAAGGAACACCGGCTACACTAAACGTAACTGTATCAGGATCAGGAAGGGTTAGCAAGTTATAGGAATAACATTTTTACATGGAAGCTATCGGAATACTGTCACCCGTTGCATTAGGCATGAATGGCCACGCTGTTAATCAGCGTAATGATTATTTTTGCACCATGCCCGAAAATGCCCGGTTACAAAACCTTTTGCAGGAAGACGAGCGCCAGTTCATGGAGGCGCTCTTCAAAACCTATTTCCCATTGGTCTGCAAAGCAATATACCGCCTGGTGCCTGATATGGCCACGGCGGAAGATCTGGCGCAGGAAGTATTTATCAAAATATGGAATCGCCGGGACCAGTTGAAGGATGTTTATTTTAAAGCGTACCTGCATCGTGCAGCGGTGAATATGGCACTTGATCACATAGATAAGAACAAACGGCGCGGCGGTACTCACCAGGAGATCAGTCCAACTCATGAGGAAGCACAAGTGCAGGCGCCGGTGATACATCTGAAGGAAACAAAACAACGGATCCAGCAGGCTATCGACCTGTTACCGGAAAAGTGCAGGGAGATATTTGTACTGAGCCGCTACGAAGAAATGAGCTATAAGGAAATTGCCGAAACATTACAGATCTCTGTTAAAACGGTAGAGAACCAGATGATGACAGCACTGAAAAAGCTGCGCGTTTCATTGAAAGAATACCTGGAATGAATACGCTTTTTTTTATCAACCAGGAGCAGCAAACAACATTCGAAATTCGTAATTGAATATCAGCATGATCAACAACGATCACATAGACGCACTGATTGCCCGTGAAATAGCCGGCGACATCTCCACAAAGGAGCAGGCAGAGCTACAGGCCTGGCTACAGGAAGATGTAAGCAACCGGGAATACTATACCGCCATGAAACAAACCTGGGACCTTACGGCCGATGCATTTGACGATGCACCGGAACCAGATGTTAACATGAACTGGCAAAGGTTCAGCCATCAAATGGATGCGCCCGCTCCCCTTAAAGTAGTGCGGTCATCCAAATCTAATAACTGGTGGAAACTGGCCGCCGCAGCCATTATTATTGTAGCTGCCGCCAGTCTTGTTTTCACCATGGTGAACCAGGGTGGCACTACTGTTATCACTGCGGATGCGGGTAAAAAAGAGATTACACTCCCTGATGGCAGTACAGTTTTTCTGAACCGCAACAGCCAGATCAGCTATAAAAAAGGATTTGCAGCTGACCACCGCCTCATACAACTGGAAGGGGAAGCCTTCTTTGATGTGAAACCGGATGCCGCCAACCCTTTTATTGTTAAGGCAGGCGCTTCACAAACACAGGTGCTGGGAACTTCCTTCGTGATAAAAGCTTACGAAAACAAAACCATTCAACTGAATGTGGTAACCGGTAAAGTAGCCTTCTCCGGTAAACAGGGCCCCAAGGAAGCATTAGTGCTCACGGCCGGCCATACCGCTATTTTGCAGCCTGACAAAGAACCTAAACAGATCCAGAATTCCGATCCTAATTTCATGGCCTGGAAAGAGAACCGGTTGGTTTTCGATAACGTACCCCTGTTTCAAACACTCAGTACACTGGAAGAATATTTTGATGTGAAGTTCATTGTAACAGATTCCAGCCTGCTGAACATCAAATACTCTTTGACCGGTAATGATAATCCTTCCCTGCCACGTGTGCTGGAAGTACTGTCTGAAACAATGCATATCACTATTAAAGAAGAATCGAAAGGCGTATATAAAGTCAGCCGATAAAATCTATATACCAGCAACCCCATGCTGAAAAGGCTTTGTTTCATCCTGCTGCTGATCATTCCTTTTTGCGGACACGCGCAATGGTTAAAAAAGCATGTGAGCATCCAGGCAAATAATGTTACCATTGAAGAGATCCTGGTGCAACTGAACCAACGTTACCAGGTGCCGTTCTCTTATGTACGGCAATACCTCCCTACTGCCACACTCCATATAAATATTACAGATCAACCGCTTGCCATGGTATTGGACGAAGTTCTGCTGGGTAGCGGTATGAATTACAAAGAAATTTCTTCCCAGGTTGTTTTAAGTACGGCTGATCATACACTCACGCAAACGGTGCATGGTGTGGTGCTGGATAAAAACATACACACCCCGTTGCCCGGGGTTACGGTACAACTCTCCAACCTGGGTTGTGTAACAGATGAGCAAGGGCGCTTTATAATTCCACAGGTGCCTCTCGGCAGATATGACCTGGTGGTCAGTTCCATTGGTTATAAACCGATACGGATCAACCAGGTGCTGGTGATCTCAGGGCGGCAGACGGTATTGCCTGTATTACTGGAAGAAAATATCTACGAATCAAAAGAAGTGCAGGTAACCGCCCCGCGCAAAACGGATAAAACAAGAAGTATCAATCCCCTGGCGGCAGTGAGCACCCGCATCCTGTCTGTAGAAGAAGCCAACCGCTTTGCCGGTACGCGTACAGATCCCAGCCGCATGGCCGGAAATTATGCCGGTGTAGTGAACCACAGCGATCAGAACAACGATATCATTGTAAGAGGTAACAATCCTTTCGGGGTACTGTGGCGACTGGAAGGGATTGATATCCCTAACCCAAACCACTACACGTACATTAATACTTCCGGTGGCATTTTCAGTGTATTGAACAATAACCTGCTGGCCAATTCTGATTTTATGACCAGCGCCTTCCCCGCAGAATATGGTAATAAGAATGCTTCGGTATTTGATATCCGCCTGCGCAAAGGCAACCGTGAAAAAAATGAGTTCAATGCACAACTGGGTTTAAGCGGATTGGAATTTAATGCAGAAGGGCCAGTGGATAAAAACCGCGGCGCTACTTACCTGGCAGGTTGCCGCTTTCTGAGTTTTAATTTCCTGCAAAAGCTGGGACTGGACATTACTATAGACGGCGTACCGCAATTCCAGGACCTTACTTTTAAGGTGCATGTGCCGGATGGGAACAACGGGGCTTTTGTGTTGTTTGGGATAGGTGGTAAAAGCAAAATCCGTTTCCGAGATGCTTTTACAGACAACCGGCAGATAACTAACCGTGTTACCGGTGGGAGCAGTTATTTCAGTTCAGACATGGGTGTACTGGGCATGCGGTATGATCATTACTTTTCAGCGAAAACATTCGGACAGGTCCAGAGCGCTATTTCCGGCAGCAATATTGTTTCCGACAGGAATATTCACTTTGAAGACAAGAGCGTTGCGAAAGATTCAGATGGGAAGTTTAAGGAGAAAGGTGTTTCTTTCGGCTACAACCTCACACATAAGTTCAACACAAAACATCTGCTTAAAACCGGTGTTACCTTTAGTGCCAGGCGATATCATTATTTCCTGCAAATACTATTGAACGATACTTCCATGATACACATCCTTAAACTGGATGATCATGTACCCATGAACCTGTTGCAGGGTTTTGCGCATTGGCAGTTCAGCCCTGTTCCTGCGCTGACCTTTCATACCGGCCTGCATTACCAGCACTTATTTTACAACAGCCAACAGGTATTGGAGCCCAGGTTTTCCGTGGAATGGCGTTTGGCTTCGAGGCAACGCATCACAGCAGGTTATGGGCTGCATCATCAAATGCAGCCGGTGAACATGTACATTAACCGCAACTATAACCGCAGTTCTCAAACCTATACACCGGCCAATAAACATATTGCCTTTACAGGCAGCCATCATTATGTAGCGGGATATGAGAACAACTTCTCTCCCTGGTTACGCTTAAAAGCGGAAACGTATTACCAGTCGATATTTCATGCCCCCATTCCCATTAGTCCGGATTTTTATTCCGGGTTGAACCAGGGTTTATCTTATAATGATTTTGTGCCGGATACTTTAGTAAGTAAAGGCAGAGGACGTAATTATGGTGTGGAATTAACATTGGAAAGGTTCCTCTATAAACATTATTATTTCCTGCTTACTACAACATTGTATGATTCCAAATACAAGGCATCCAATGGTAAATGGTACAACACTACCTTCAACGGTAATTACATTATTAACCTGGCTGTGGGAACAGAATTCCGCGCAGGTAAAAAAGAAAATGTTTTTGCAGTGGATGCGCGTA
>Ga0065704_10001090_pt1 | contig 10277 bp, 11 predicted proteins | sample SwiRhicommuniRL2_FD_59091 | JGI IMG/M metagenome (GOLD analysis project Ga0065704, IMG submission 59091) | Switchgrass rhizosphere bacterial communities from Rose Lake, Michigan, USA - RL2 v2 (version 2) | ecosystem: Host-associated > Plants > Roots > Rhizosphere > Soil | place: East Lansing, MI | reverse complement strand
TAGGAAGCCGATGATCTGCTCTTCGGAAAAGCGCTTCTTCACGTCCAATCTCCTTCTCATTGAGGATTGGACTCCAAACCGCTTCGCTACTCAATCTCGGGGGGACGTCGAGCCAACCGACCTGGCTCCGTCTGAACAGTACAGCGGGCCTGTACCTGACTGAAGGTCAGATCTGAATCTTTGAAAGTGCAGCCCGCTTGGCAGGAGTTCCGATCAGATAGAGCAACTCAGGCTGCTCCGCACTGACCTTCTCCATCAGCCGGGTCACTTCGTGCGAAAGATCTTCCAGATCCGAGAACTTGCGTGTCGAATCAAGGATGCAGCGAGAGTTGTCCGGAGTCTGCAATGACTTGGCGTAGCTTGGATTGTTCACGAGGTACTCCAAGTGACGCTGGGTCTCGGCCAGGATGGCGAGCTCAGTCATGACACCTGCACGGAGCCTCTCCCTGTCGGCGTGGTACATCAGTCCCGCGATGTCATAGCTCGAAAGCTTGATCGACTCATGGTTCTCATTGGCGTCTGCCTTGACGTTCTTGAGCAGCCGGATGGACTTGCGAACGCCTCCGTAGGTGCTGTTGCAGGCGTCGGTGATCATCTTGATGTGCAAGAAGGGCAAATTCTTGATCGTTGATCGATCATCCTTGTTGAAGATGGCGACACCACGATCATGGGCTTGACCCGACCGTTGGTACTGAATGTTGTTCCACCATACGGAGGGAACAACATCGACCTCGCGCTGAAGCGAGCCGCCCGAAATCCTGATTGCCTTCGCTCCTGATGTATCTATGGTCGCGGCAGCATAGGCGTCGCGAAGTACCGTCTCGCTGTCTCGGCGAAGGTCAGCGAGGACATCCACAGCAGATCTGCGTGCGGCTACATAGCCATTGGACCGACCGACCAGGCCGTTAGGGTCATACAGGAATACGCTTTCCTCGATGGTCAGGAGATCAATGTCACTAACACCCTTGATATGGACGTTCAGTGGAACTGATCCTTGATGTCTGAAATCTAGCGCGTAGCCTCTTGCGGAAAGGCGTGTGCGCAGTTGCTCCTGGACACGGTCCGCAGTCTTAATGCTGATCTGCGTGTAGGCTGCGTCGACCTGTTGCATTGCCCCGAGCGTGTACACGGTGTAGGGCTTGCCCCGCGCTCGGGTTTCGTAGGCCTCACCACGGGCTCTGCGGGTAAGCGCCTCCTGCAGCGATTCAAGTCCTGCCGAGTCCATGGCGAAATTGGCTGAGCTACCGATTCCGTGTCGCCGATCCTTCAAGCGTCCAAGCAGTTTGTCGCTATCTTCAATCATTTCTTACGCGTCCATGTCATTTGGCCTGACGTGCTGCGACCGCGGCCCGTGAAGTAGTTCCCTTCGGCGGTAAGCTGATCAGCAGAGATCTCCATATTGCAGAACCCAACATGGGCACGGAGCTCTCCACCATCCGTCTTGGGGTCGTTGGCGTAGCTGTAGATCAAACGGAAGCTACCCATGTCGTCATGGGCAACGGCAGCCACAACGCTGTGGGACCCGGATGTGTCGGTTCTCAACCTGATCTTAAGTCGGTCCCAGCACTGATAAATCTCGACTGTCCCTTCCCAGGAGAATTCGCGCTTTCCCTTCTTTGAGGTGCCCTTGCAGATCCACGTGCCCTTGAGGTCTGGCACCTTGAGGAGCTTTTGCACCCATCCCCAGCGCCATACGAAGCTATTGAAGATCCCGTACAGAGCCAGGTAGACACCGCCGGCACTGATCAGTGAGATAACCGAAGGCGTGGCGTGGACTGGAAGGTTGTAGACCTTGACCAAGTCGACAGCCAAGAAAAGCAGAAAAACCAGGACTCCGGAAACCGCCGCCGCCATCGTGCCGACATAGCGTCCGATGCTGGCTCGATTGATTCCGTCAATCAGCGCGTATTCGTGGCTTCGCATTTGAACAACGCCGCGGAGTGCGGCCCCCCTCCCTGGTGCCAATCATTGGATTGTATCCGTATTCATAATGATAGGGATGGACGACGTAGTCGCTAACGAATGGGGAGCAAGGCGCTTGGTCCAGATGGGAGGCTGGCCCCTCAATCCGTAGCAGTTCTTGCTCGCGGCTGAAGTATGCAAGGCTTTCTCTGGCACCTGATCTGGGGCGGAATGCCAAGATGAGGCATATGCGTCGCAAGGGATGCGACCAATAGATCCGTGAACTGGAGCCGATGGCGGGGCATGACGTCTTGAGAAGGCGCGCCCAGCGGCTCCAAGGCCAGCGCGGTTGGCTCACCGCCTGTTCGTTGCTCCCTTCTGGCCGGGCAGGTGAATGCCTGGCAGGGCGGCTCCCGTTAGTCAGCATCTCTATGTCGTCCTTCCGGACGAACGGTCCTGCCGTCGCAGCCTATGCGAAGCACTCCCATCAGGCTGCACGAGCACTAAGCTTCAGCTGCCCGCTCTAGGGTCTGGGCAGCGCGCCGGACCAGCATCAGTGCTTGCTGAACTGCTGACGCCTGGCCGTCCTGCATCTGATTGGCCACTGCCCGCAGGCAATAGTTCAAGACGTTGGTTGGCGCGCCGAGCTTCTCGCTTTCATAGCGGGACAGACTGGATTTGTTCACGCCGAGCTTCCTGGCGAACGCAGCCTGCGTTTCCCCGCCGCGGGCTGCCCTCAGAAGCTCTGCCTGCGATGTAGGAAACTGCGGATCGATCATGTTGCAATTATGGCAACAAATTGCGATAATTGCACTAACAATAGTCAAGCTGTCGCCCGGTACCATCCGGAACAGGAGGAAACATGGCTCGTGCTGACCAACTGAAGGCCCTGCTCCGCGCATATGCGGGCGAGGAGGATGCCCAGTTCGCAGCCATCGCTTTGCAGATGGCTGCAGTTGAGGCACAGAAGGGCCACGTCCGTCTGGCCGCAGAATTGAAGGCTCTAGTGGAGGAGGCGCAAGCCCGCCAGCAGAGCCGGCCGAGCGCGCGCCCAGGGCCGGTACCCATGGCCCAGCCAAAGGGCGAACTGGCTGAGCTGCTAACAGTTAGGTACCCGCGTCACTACCTGTCTGAGATGGTGGTGACCCCCTCTGTTGAGGCGAGGCTTAATCGGGTACTGAAGGAACAGCGCTCTCACGAGCAGCTGAGCAGGCATGGCCTCTTCCCGCGGCGTAAGCTGCTCCTGGTCGGCCCTCCTGGAACCGGCAAGACCCTGACGGCTAGCGTCCTGGCGACCGAACTCCGGCTACCGCTGTTCGTGGCCCGCTTCGATACCCTGATTACAAAGTTCATGGGTGAGAGTGCATCTAAGCTCAGGTTGGTCTTCGATGCGCTCAAGGCCACTCGCGGTGTCTATCTCTTCGATGAGTTTGACTCGCTTGGCTTGCAGCGTGGCGGCCAGCACGATGTGGCCGAAATGCGCAGAACGCTCAACATGTTCCTGCAGCTGATCGAGCAGGACGCCTCAGACAGCCTCATCATTGCGGCTACGAACCATGGCCAGTCACTTGATTCGGCTCTGTTCCGTCGCTTTGACGACGTCATCCGTTATGGAACTCCGGATGAGGCGCAGATCGAGCAACTGCTCCGGAACGGCATGGCGTTGCTTGATAATCCAACAATGGACTATGCCCCTCTTGTCCAGGCGGCAATGGGCCTTTCCCATGCCGATATTGCCAGGGCCTGCCAGGACTCCATGAAGGACGCAGTCTTGGAGCAGCTGCCGCACGTGAGCTCGGACAGTGTCCTGCTGCACCTACGGGAACGTTCTGCTAGTCTGAATTCACTCAAGTCAAGCTAGGGATAGGCTGGCGAGGCCTATCCAGGGGGATAGGCTGTGGCGGAACCGAAGAATCACCTGACGATCGCAGGGTCAACGGAGCCTCGCGATTTCTCATCACTGCAGTCTGGCCCTAGGGCTAAGCCGCCACCTAGAGACAGAATCCCCCACGGGCAGCAATTGCTTGCCGAACTGCAGCGGCTTCGTGTGAGGGCTGAGGGAATCGCTGCACGGCGCGAGGCACTCGCGCTAGAGCCCAGGCTCGGCCTGACAATTGCCATCAAGATCTCTCCCAGTGGCATCTTCGACCCCAGCGGCGTCGAGTGGAGCCGCGACGGAACAGAGGTTCTGAACGTGAAGCCAGGAGATGGCTTCGATCTCGTCGTGGTCCACGTACCTGAGGGGAGATTGACGGCCTTCGAGATACGAATACGAGAGTATCTCGAAAGGGAGAATGCGTCCGGGCCTAAGAACGCCCAGCTCGTAAACGCTATCGAGAGCTTCAGAAGCGGAGCCTTCGATGAGCTTTGGACGGAGGCCGTTGATCCGCCCGCTGCGGTGCAAGCACAGTGGTTCCAGCTCTGGCTTCGCATCGGTGACAAGTCCCCGGCAGATGCTAGGCGATTGTTTGAGCGCGCGGCTGCAAGGTTCGGAATTGAACTGGAAGAAGGATATGTGCCCTTTCCTGGGCGCATTGTCGTGGCCGCACTCGCAACTCGGCGACAACTCGAGCAGGCTGTTGAGCTGCTCGATATGGTGGCAGAGATCCGAAACACGCAGCCGACGGCTGAGTTCTTTCTAGCGGACCTGAATCCAGCAGATCAGGCGCAATGGGTCCGCAACCTTGAGGAGCGCATCGAAGATCACTCGCACGACGGCTCCGCCTACGTGACGCTTCTAGACACAGGTGTGGCCCAAGCGCATCCCCTGATCATAAGAAGTCTGCAGCCGACTGATATGTTCGCGGCAAACGCTGCCTGGCCGGTGACCGATATGGAAGGCCACGGCACGGAGATGGCTGGACTAATCTTGCATGGCGATCTGACTCACCCTCTGGCTTCAAGCGACGCGCACCCACTGCATCATCGGCTGGAGTCCGTGCGCATCCTCCCGCCAGCAGGCAGCACCCGCCCGCATCTGTATGGATGGATCACCAATCTGGCAACTGGCGCAGTGGAGCAGGCGTATCCCGAGCGAAGGCGGTCATTCGCGATGATGACTACGGCAACCGGTGCAACCACCGGATCGCCGTCTGAGTGGTCAGCCACGATTGATCGTCTGAGCTTTGGTAGCTCCGGCACGCTAGACCGACCGCAGGGTGAGCCGATGAGGCGTCTTTTCATCCTCTCTGGCGGCAACATAGACTGGTCCCAATGGGGTGGATACCCAGACGTCAACACCGCGACAACACTCGAGAGCCCCGCTCAGGCATGGAATGCACTGACAGTAGGCGCCTATACGGAACTCACTTCCATTGACGCATCGAAGTGGCCATCAATGAAGTGCATCGCACCCAATGGGGCCATGTCTCCCAGTTCATCTACGACTCTGCTGTGGAACCAGGCGTGGCCAATCAAGCCGGACGTTGTCGCCGAGGGAGGTAACGGTGCACTGGACACTGTCAGTGTGATTGCTGGCCCAGACAGCCTTCGTCTGCTTACCACGCATCACGACATGACCAGGTCTGTCCTCACGCACACCGGGGACACAAGCGCGGCAGCAGCCGAGGCAGCTAGGGTCTGCGCGCGTATTGCGACAACGTATCCTGACTACTGGCCAGAGACCATACGTGGGCTAGTGATTCATGGTGCACGATACACACCAGAGATGCTCAAGCTTCTTCCTGTGAATCCGAAGGGTGAAGACAAGATTGGGCTTCTGCGTCGTGTGGGATACGGTGCGGTCCGAATGTTCAATGCATTGAGTTCGACTGCTCAACGCCCCACGTTGATCCTGCAGAAGACAATCGTTCCTTATCGGAAGCATAAAGGGGCGGTGAAGCTCAATAAGGTCAACATGCACCTGCTTCCCTGGCCAGAGGAAGAACTGAGAGCGCTCGGCCCGGCTCAAGTCAGGATGAGAGTGACACTCTCCTACTTTGTTGACCCGAATCCGAGTCAGCGTGGATGGCAATCCAAGTTCCGCTACCAATCTCATGGGCTCAGGTTTGCGGTCAAGGCGGCCACGGAAACACACGAAGAGTTCGGCCAGCGAATCAACAAAATTGAGCGTATGGACGCGGCAGGTGACGATGGAATCGAATCGATGCCGGATCCGGACAGCACGAAGTGGTTCTTTGGTACCAAGATCCGATCACGCGGATCGGTCCACTCTGACGTGTGGACTGGCACAGGCGCCGAGCTAGCAAATAAGTCTCATCTTGCTGTTTATCCCGTGGGTGGCTGGTGGAAAGATTGGAGCCAGGCCAAACGTCATGACGTAGGCGTGAGGTACTGCCTCATCGTCTCGCTTGAGATCGCAGAGGGGGTCGATGTGGACATCTATACCCCGATTCAAGCGAAGATCGCGGTGCCCGTGGCAGTGGAGATCGACATCACTGGAGGCTAAGGCAGAGGTTGTTACATGCTATTCACGACGACAGAGCAGGATTGGGCACGAGGATGAACGCACTGGACAGAAGAAGAGGACGCCTAAGGAATATCGTCCCCATCTGCCTGTGCATGTGGGCTGGAACCACACTCGCCGAGACGAGACCGACCCCGCAGACTTGGCTTGTGAGTGGAGAGGAGCTCGCTACGCTCCTAGAGGGCAAGGGAGACGACGGATTGTGCGCAGAGGAACTGTGCCGCCATCTGTCGAGCGCTCGAGCAGGTGCCTATGTACAAGGTGTTGCAGATGCAATTCAAGGCCAGTGGTGCGGCCATGGACAAGTACTTCCCCATGAGCTGGTCGACCGTGTGTTCTCCTACATTCGACAGCTACCATCGAGCCGATTGAAACAAGACGCATCTGATCTCGTCATCGAGGGACTGAGGACAGGGTTTCCCTGCCATCAAGGATCGCCGGACAGTAAGAACACCGACTCCAAACAGATGAATCCATGAGTCATTCACTAAACTCCTGCTGCATTGCGCTGATGCTAATGGCCGCGCCGGCATACGCACTCGAGTGCGAGACCGATCCGACCAAGTTCAGGTTCATATCGGACTCCCCATCCACGTTCAACATGGGAGAGAAGTCTGATGTTGATCGTGCGTATGCCGCTCTGGCGAGATCGCTTGAGCCACTGGCCAGCTACTCGAAAACTAGGATCTTCTACTCCAAAGGATATGAGAATGTCAGGGGCTACGATTGCAAGCTGAAGCTCTGTCGTTCGATGGAAGTTCTCGAAGGGCTACAAAGGTGCGGAGAAGGTGGAATGAGTAAGAAGGACGCATGCTATCCATTGGCTGTTGTTCATGAGGGTAGGTTGTACTGTCTTCTCTATCCTGGGCAGCGTGATTTTGATCCTTCAAGGCCTTTCGTTCCCTATGTTCCCTTCAAGCAAACGTCATGAGCTGGCATATATCAAGTCAGCGTTGACCTGTGCGCTCCAAGCGGAGAAGGATCACCAGAGCCAGTTCTTCATCTCACCGATGAATGGCTAGATGCAGATTCAATCTTCCGGTGCGATCTCGAGATTGGCGATGGTGTCGTGGCCGAGATGGACCGGTCCACCCATCGAGCCAGATGACGCGCTGACGAGGAGATTGCATTGATCCTCTGTTCCAAGCGGGCACTTGGTCGATCGCCTAAGAAGCCTATCAGTCGGGGTTAAAGGTCCTGCTTCTTTTCACAGCGATTTAGAACGAGAACATGCTTCCTGACCTCGTCGTTCTCACGAACTTGCGAGGCTTGAAGTTGATAAGTAAGGAGGTTGGGAGCGTTGCCGTTTCTAATCCTCCCATCCTCGTCCATAGCTTGGATCAAGACGTCGAGAGTTTGAGCTTCGCAGATAAAGCACTCGGTCTGGCCGGAGAAGCTGTTTTTGGGCATGTACTTGTATGGGCTGACCCGCGCAAGTAGTTCGCGCTCGGCTAGAAGGGCATCTCCGCGTAGCGTGTAACGCACCGCATGAAGCTCTTCATGAGCGTACGGATTGTCTGGAACGTAGGTCTGATTCTTCTGCAGGATCAGATCAAACTTCTCACGAAGGGACAGCTTGCTATCGATCACCTTCGTGCTGCCATAGTTGAGGCGAGTCCGCGAGTCGTACCCGGTGACGCCGATCTTGTAGAACGATTCGGCGCCATCACGGCTAAACAGCCTAACCAGGTAGAGCTGGGCACCATCAGAGGGCTTCTTGTATCTATTCATTCAGTACCGCCGGTAAGGTGCGGCATGCCGCAGCAGGATCTTCGTCAGGGAGAATGCCTTTTCCTGAGAGACCTTGGAAGTATTTCTGCGAAAGCTGATTGTCCTGGTGGCACGCGAAGTCCGAAGGACGAGCACAGGCGCCTCAATCTCTGGGCAAAGGCGTACTGAGGGCAGGAGAGGGCGGCGGCAACGACAACCTGGACCATCAGCATGTAGAGATTCTGTACTGCTCGCATCTGGCAATGTCCTCAATTGGTGAGACGTCCCGTCATGCCGGAACGCCGAACTCATCCTGCCTTCGCCCATCCCGCCGTTGATGCTGGACTCCATCACGCATCAGGTTCTGCGACGCATGTCTCGACTTTCCTGGGCTCACAGCAAGCTCTGGTGTTGTGGCACAGCAAGACAACGCGCATCCGTCCCTTACTGTCCTGCCCTTGTCCGCACTGTCCCATGAGGAACTGCGTGCACGCGATACCGCTGTGATTGCCCTGGTTGAACAATCTCAGCGGGCACCGCACGTGATCCCGCCGGTCCTCGCAAATCAGTTCGAACTGCATCTAAAGGAATTAGTGGCTGATCTGGGGCTGGCAGCAGCGAACTGACGCGGCTTGTTGGGTTGGGCACAGGGATCACCACCTTACCGATCTTGTACCGTGAAGGGGCGGGCCAGGGCCGCCAGGTGGTCCATTGCCGTCTCCGGTAGCGCTGTCCCGCCGCATCGCTGTACAAAGGACGACCAGTCCGATCGTGCCACCCGTAGCAGTTCTTCGGGCCTTGTGGGCAGACAGCGCATTGGCCAATGCGGCAGCCGTCGTGGGCCAACCCAGCCTCGAGCGAGCAAGACCAATTCAGCATGGCTGATGGAGCCGGACGCTCTTGAGAAAGCCCTAATCAGCCCTTCAGTGGGCCCCTCCATCTCGCCCTGTTGCTGCTGGGTGCACTGACAGTCACCGGCGAGCTGTTTGGGCTGATCAGGCCGTACGGCCGAAACGCGCACTACCGGCACGAGGCGAGGGCGATGCATCGGAAGGTGCTGCTGATCGTCGTGGCGTTACTGTCCTGGGCCGGCCTGACGTCGGCGGTCGTGATCGGGTCGTTGATGCGCTCCGGTTAGCAGTTGCCCTGGCTGCGTCAGGCGTGAGCGAGCAAGCGATACTTTGGCTTGCCCGAAAGGCGTGAACCTGATCTGGGCTGATTGTGGGAGCTGGATTGCCTCAAGAGTCGCAATCGCAGCTCCGTCAGGCGGGTGGTGGTCTCTTCAGCCTCAATCGATCGAGGAAGTTTGTCGCGGTCAAGCTCAATAGGTCGGTATTTACTGCAAATCAGCGAAAAACATGGGCGCTTCTGGCTTTAAGTTTGTCGTTTGCGTCAATCTTTACAGGGACGCATAAAGCCGGCCGCGCGCCCTACCGTTCGTCGGCCCATGACTTCCGGGGGGTTGACTACAGGTGTCGTCATGGCAACAGTAGCGACACGTGTAGTCAAGGGAGTGTTGTCATGCGTGGCAAGACCATCGGGGACCAGGAACTGGCCCTGCTGCAGTATGTGGANGAGCAGGCNCCGGCCAGCGTCGGCGAGGTCGCCAGTGGCTATGGCGAACCGCGCGGACTGGCCCGCTCCACCGTGTTGACGATGATGGAGCGCCTGCGCGCCAAGGGCTACCTGCAGCGCCGGCAGCAGCAGGGTGTCTACCGCTACCAGCCCACCCGCGGCCCGGAGAGCGTGCTGCAGGGTGCCGTCGCCCAGTTCGTCGACAACACCCTGCAGGGCTCGGTCTCGCCGTTCGTGGCGTACCTGTCGCAGCGGCAGAAGGTCAGCGACAACGAACTGGCCGAACTGGAAGCGCTGGTGGCCGAACTGCAATCGCGTCGCCAGGAGGATTGAGCCATGGATACCTCGATGTTGATTCCGATGCTGGAGCGGCTGGGCTGGACCAGCCTGCAGACCGTGCTGCTGGTGGCGCTGGTGTACCTGCTGTGCCGCGCATTGCCGTCGCTGTCGGCGGCCACCCGTTGCCGCCTGTGGTGGCTGGTATCGCTGCAGGCCGTGGTCGGCCTGTTGTGGAGCCAACCGCTGCAGTTGGCCTGGCTGCCCGCACCCGATGCAGTGGCAATGACGACCGTGGATCTTGCCGCAGACGCCATGTACACGATGGCACCGGAGGCATCGGCGCACCTGCTGGCGAACACGCCGATGGGCGATGTCGGCAGCACGC
>Ga0065704_10071682_pt1 | contig 10278 bp, 6 predicted proteins | sample SwiRhicommuniRL2_FD_59091 | JGI IMG/M metagenome (GOLD analysis project Ga0065704, IMG submission 59091) | Switchgrass rhizosphere bacterial communities from Rose Lake, Michigan, USA - RL2 v2 (version 2) | ecosystem: Host-associated > Plants > Roots > Rhizosphere > Soil | place: East Lansing, MI | reverse complement strand
CCCACTTGCTTAGGCGGACCTGAAGGTCCGCCTCTAACGTTTTAGAAGCCGACCCTGAGTCCGAGCTGCATCATCCGCGGCAGATACGCGACGTTGGCGTTGAACGACGGCTGCCCGAACAGGGCGCTGCTCCGGTTCGTTACATACGAACCGAAGTTTTGGTGATTGAACAGATTGAAGACCTCGAACGTACCGTCGACGGTAATGTGGCCCGCGCGGACGCGCTTCTGCAGCTGCGTGTCGAGGCGGTGGATCGGGCTGCCGACGATGCCGTTGCGCGCCAGAATGGTGCCATCTGCGGCCAGCCGCTGTTCGGAGGCGTTGGTGCCGCCTTCATCCCGACGATCCTGGCCGCTCATCGTCGCAAAGCGTTCACCCGATCCGTAGAAGTAGATGCCGCTTGCCTGGATGCCCATCCCCAGATCAAACACACCGTTGACGACAGCGCGGTGACGCTGGTCGCCCGCTTGGCCGAAGCCTCCGCCGACGTTCGAGCCCGCATAGCCATAATCGCCGCCCAGATCCGGAGCGAGCGCGAATCCCACGGGACGCTGTGCCAGCACGCCATTCGAATCGAGGTACCACTGCGGTCGAACGGGAAGGCCGTCTTTGAAGTACGCCAGCGTGTAGGTCGCCGACGCCTGCCAGCGGTGGCTGAAGCGCTTCGTCCACGTGAAGTCTGTGCCGTGGTAGTTCGAGTACCCACCGAGGTACTCGAGAAGCACAATGCCCCAGTCGGGGAACGGCCGGTGGCTGATGTCGGTGAACGGGTAATTGGCGCCGGTCGCGGGGTTGTACGCCAGGTTCGCGTTGATATCCACTTCTTCGCCACGGCCGCGCGTGTATACATAGTTCACTTCGAGCGAGGAGTCGGTCGTAAGCTGGCGCTGCACACCGACCGATGCCTGGTGACTGTACGGCGTCTGCCGTCCGGGATACGTGATCTCCTGATTGATCGCGCGCCGGATGCAACCAGGCTTGCTGCCATTGAGGTCGCACGCTGTCGCCAGCGCTTGATCCCACGTAGGCTTCGGTCCGCCAATTTCTCCTTCGCCGCTCGGGCCAGGTCCGAAGAAGTTGGTCGCGAAGTCAGGACTGCCGTTGTTCGCAATCTGGTACTCGAACCGATGGATCATCGAGTACGCCTGCTGCACGCCGTCGTTCGGCGCAAAGGCGAAGAACAGTCCGTAGCCGCCGCGCACCGAGGTCTTGTCGTCGATACGCACATTGGCGCCGATGCGCGGCGCGACGTTGTTGTTGTCATGCGGCAGATCGCCCGGCAGGAACGGCATCAGCTTCAGCTTCTCGCCATAGGTGTTGTCGTCCCAGTCGTAGCGGGCGCCGAGATTGAGCGTCAGGTTGTTGCCGATCTTCCAATCGTCCTGCAGCCACCCGGAGTACAAGTGGCGAACGATGTTGTAGCGGTGGTTGGTATCGGAGATCGCGTAGAAGACCTGCCGCGCCGCGGCGAGCGGCGTCAGGTTCCACGTCGAGGCGTCATTCCACACCGGGAACATCGTTTGCAGCTGCGCCGGCGTCAGGTTGACATTGCGCGCGTCGATCTCGCCCATGCAGCGGTTGCACCAGCGGAAGTCGGCCTGGAAGCGGAAGAACTCGCCGCCGATCTTCACGTCGTGGCGGCCGCCCCACTCCCATGCGGTGGTGAAATCGTCGCGGACGTCCTGTGTGAACTGCCAGATGTTGAGCGTGTTGGCGCCGATCGTGTAGCCGGGGAGCTGGATGATCGGGGCATTGCCGACCCCGACGGGGTGATACGGAAATGCTCCACCCTTCCAGCGGACCGACGGCTGATCGAGCCGTCTGTAGCTCGTGTCACCCACTTTGATCTCGTTGACCGACCGCGTGTTGAGCACGTGCGTGAAGGTGCCCGCATATTGCGGAGCTGTGCGCTCGCGCGTGCCACTCGCCGACGGATGCTGGGTCGCGCCGCCCCCCGCATAGAAGATGGTTTTGTACCCGGACACGCGGACGTTGAGCCGGCTCTGCGGCGTGAACTGATAATCGATCCGCCCCATAGCCGTGTGGCTGTGCTTCGGGAATTCCTGGTTGATGTTGAAGAACGGATAAGGACTCGTGAAAGTATAGGTCTGCGGCTCGCGCTCGAACCCGTACGCGCCGAAGAAGTGAATCCGATCCCGTCTGATAGGGCCGCCGAAGGTCGCGCTCGTCTGCTGATTCGAGTACGGCAGCACGGTGTGGGTGAGGAAGTCTTTCGCGTTGAACTTGTCATCGCGGAAGTAGCCGCCGAACGACCCGGCGAACTGGTTCGTTCCCGACCTGGTGATCGCGTTGACGATCATCCCCTGCGAGCGCCCCTGCGTGGCATCGAAGCGGTTGGCGATGACCTCGAATTCGGCGATCGCGTCCTTGCTGAAACCCGGCTGCTCGCTGTCGGTCTGCGAGTGATAGTTGATCGTGACCTGCTGTCCGTCGACGTTCGTCTGCGAGTAGCCCTGACGGAACTGCGCCATGCCGCCGCCTTCATTGCGCCGCGCGCCCGGAGCGAGCAGCGTCAGATCCATCCAGTTGCGGCCGTTGATCGGCAGCGCTGCTACCTGTCGCGGATCGATGTTGGCAGCCACCGTCGAGCCCCTGATATCAATGAGGGGCGCTTCGCCGGTCACCGTGACAGTCTCCTGAACGCCAGATGGGGACAACCGCATGTCGATAGTGGCGATTTGTCCGATGAGGATCTGCGCAGTCCGATTGACCGTGCTAAAGCCGCTCAGTTCGGCTTTGATGTTGTAGGCGCCGACGCGGACCGGTAAACGAAACTGGCCGCGCTCGTCAGTAACAGTTGTGAAGACGTTGCCAGTTGCTTCATGAACTGCAGTAATGGTGACGCCAGGCAGCACGCTGCCGGTGGAGTCGGTGGCCGTGCCCGTGAACGTGGCTTCCTGAGCGTATGAAGGTGCTGCCGCTAGGATCGATAGCGCGACCGCAATCAGGAGCCCTCGAATCGACGCCGCTTTCATCTGCGACCTCCTTTAGGGGTTTCCCGGTCTGTTCGTCCGTGTCCGAGCCGAAGAGGTGAAAGTGCGGCTCATACTACACCCCCTGTTCCGTTCCGTCATCCGGTGCCCACAGGATGTGCCCCACCATGCGCTATAGTCCCCGCGCAGGCCCGCATGGGAACCGTACGATCGAGGACGCTCGTTGTTCTGATCACCTTCTGTGGCGCGTGCGGCGGCGGCTCGCACGCGGTTCCAGCCCCCACGCCGGTCCCGACAGCTCCCATAACACCGGTGGCCACCCCAACGCCCAGACCTGTCGCGAACTGGACCGGCGACGCGACGGTGACCGCCGTCCGGCGCGGCAGCGGAGGTCCTTGTGGCTGGGGCACGACGCTCGGTGAGACAAGAAGCGGTGTCGAGTGGAACATCCAGATCATGGGCAGCTCGATCACGTTGGATCAGGATCTGCCGAACTGGCCCAGTGACGACCTACCTTATTCAGGAACCGTGCGCGGAACGCATTTCGACGGCACGTACTACCAGGGAGACGATTACCTGCGGTGGGTGTGTCAATTTCGGGGGGCAACGATCACGGGCGACTTCGACGCCGACTTCTCGGTCTTTCAGGCTATCGAGACGCTCGGTTGGGGAACGCCCGAAAGCGGAACGAGCGTCGAGCGCCGCTGGGTGGCTCGGCGCGTCACCCCGCGCTAACCATTGGTATGTCGGACAAGGCTGAGATCTGGAAAGCCGCCGAAGATGCGGTCGTGGCAGGGGACGACAACACGTTGGCCCGGCTACTTCGCGAACACGAGCAGATGCTTCGCACAGAGCAGCCGCGATCGTCGTGGTTGGGTGGCTTGACACCTGACTATAAAGACCGCGACGCGCGCGCGATTATCGTGCGCAACCAGTACTTTGAAAGCTGGGAACAGTTCTCCGGCTTTGCCGCGCAGGTGAAGGACGCGTCGTCTCCGGTTGCGCGCTTCGAGCGTGCTGTCGACGCGGTCGTCGCCGGCGACGCAACGTGGCTCGAGCGCACGTTACGTGACCATCCAGATCTGGCTCGCGCCCGCTCTCCGCGCACGCACCACGCGATGCTTCTGCACTACGTCGCTGCCAACGGCGTCGAAGGCTGGCGGCAGCGCACACCCATGATGGCCGTGCAGATCGCCGAAATACTTCTGAACGCAGACGCGGAGGTCGACGCGACGGCCGACATGTACGACGGCGGCTGCACGACGCTCGGCCTCGTGGCCACGAGCATTCACCCAAAACTCGCGGGCGTCCAGCAGCCGTTGATCGACGTGTTGCTTGCGCGCGGTGCGCGTATCGACGCATTGGGTGGCGGCAACGGGGCTCGCATTGTGAACAGCTGTCTGGCGAACGGTCGGCCGGAAGCCGCAGGGTATCTCGCGCAGCGGGGAGCACCGCTCGATTTGGAGGCCGCCGCAGGCGTCGGACGGCTGGACCTCGTGAGATCGTTCTTCAGTCCGGACGGCAGCCTGGGGCCGCCGGCGACAATCGCGCAGTTGAAAGACGGATTCACATGGGCCTGCGAGTACGGTCACGCCGACGTCGTCGAGTACCTGCTCGATCACGGCGTTGCCGCCAGCGAGGTGCTGCCCCGGCCGCACAGGCAAACAGGACTGCACTGGGCCGCACATGGGGGACACGCGGATACGGTGAAAGTGCTGTTGAAACGTCGGTCAGCGCTTGACGTGCGGGATGGAACGTTCAGTGGAACGCCACTCGACTGGGCGTTGCACGCATGGCGCGAACGACGAGGTGCCGACCCCGCGGCGCGAGAACCCTTTTATGAGATTGTGGCTTTGCTCGTCGCCGCAGGGGCGCCAGTTGAATCCGCATGGCTGAGCGACCAGGAAAAAACTGATCCTCGTATGGTCGCAATACTCACGGGCGGTAAACTCTGACCAAGACGGTCGCTGCAGGTCACATGGCGCCCCGAGCTCACACTGCGAACCGTGATAGCCGCGCGTGCCTTGACTGTCCTACTGCCCGGGTATATGTTCCGCGCACTATCCGGTCCGATTCAAATGAAATTGGACGACTCGAAGGCGCATCTTCGGAGGCGCCAACGAGGACGGCACAGTGATCCGCAGGAACGCCGCCATGTACGCCTCAAAGACAATGTATCGGGAGAGAGGAGATCCACATGCTGGATATCCGGAAGCCCCGCTTCGTCCTCTCGTTCGTCATATGCACGACGCTCCTCGTCGCATTTGCTGACTCGCATCCGGCCGCACAGGGCGCGATCGGCAGCATTCTAGGAACCATTTCCGATTCGAGCGGCTCGGTTGTACCCGGTGCCACAGTCACGGCACGAAACACAGGAACGGGCGCTATTCAGGTTGCGACATCCGACGAACAGGGGCGGTACCGGATTCCGGTTCTCCCCGTCGGCGACTATGAAGTGCAGACCGAGCTCTCGGGGTTCCAGACGGTTGTCCACACCGGCATCAGGCTGAGCGCAGGCGCTGACGTTGTCGTCGATTTCAGGATGCCGCTCGGCCAAATCAGCGAGTTGCTGACGGTCACCGCCGAAGTGCCGCTGGTGAACACGACGTCCGCTTCCCTGGGGACGGTCGTTGATCCGACGCAGATTCGCGAACTGCCGCTCAACGGACGCAACTTCGAGGAACTGGTGCTCGTGGCTCCGGGCGTGAACGTCTCGAGAGGAGCGGGGTCGCAACGAAACGCGTTCACCGGTAAACAGGAGTACTGGACGGTATCCGGCTCGCGTCCGAACGGGCAAGAGATCCTGATGGACGGGACGAATATCCAGACCTACCAGAATCGCGGCACCGGCACCGGCATTCTCGGAACGAGCCTCGGCGTGGATGCGATTGGTGAATTCCAGATCCTGACCAACACCTACGGTGCGCAGTACGGTGGCAACGGCTCGGTCCTGAACTCGGTCACGCGGTCCGGCACCAACACGTTCCACGGATCGTTGTACGAGTTCACGCGCAACTCGAAATTCGATTCCGTGCAATGGCCAGCCACAACGAAGCAGCCGTTCTGGAAGCATCAATATGGCGGAACGCTCGGCGGACCCGTCAAAACGGACAAGCTTTTCTTCTTCGCGAATTTCGAGAGTCTCCGGCAGCGCGAATCGCAAAGCTTCATCAGAATCGTGCCGAATGCGCTGGCGCGCAGCGGCATCATTCCGTTGCCGGCCAACGGCATTCCCGCGGCGGGCTGCATCGTGGCGACAATCGCGGGCCATCAGAACTGCGGCCTGGGCAGTCCGAATGCGGCCAACTTCGTTACGGTGAAGCCGTACCTGGACCTGTTCCCGCTTGGTCCAAACCAGCCCGGAAACGTACCTGCGGTCGGGCAGATCGCGGGATACGAGAGAGCCGAGTTCGGCGAACCGCAGGACCAGGGGAACGGCACGGCGCAGATCCTCGTCAATGCGACCTCGCCTGGTACCGAGTATTTCAGCGTCGGTCGTATTGACTGGAATATGTCGACGAAGAATTCGGTCTTCGCGCGATACCTGTTCGACAAGGCCTACACGACGGAACCGTTTTACGGAAACTTTCCGGCGTGGCCCGAGCTGGAAGATTCGAAAAACCAGTACCTCACCATTGGAGACAAACACCTCTTCTCCGGACGTTTAATCAACACGCTTCAGTTCGGCTTCACCAAGACCTTCTTCGACATCCGGAGCAACAGCGTCAGGCCGACGACGACTCCTGGTGTGTTGCCGGAGGGATCGCTGAACTGGCCGGGCGACATCTTTACGCGTGACGGAGAGCCGGTGATGGACGGGACGCTGAACCCTGGCTCGGGCATCAGCGCGATCGGTCCGGGTCAGATCTCGCCGATTCGAAAGGTCCAGGTCAGGCAGAGCATCACCGAGGATCTCTTCCTGATCACCGGCGGCCACAGTCTCCGCTTCGGCGGTAGCGTGACGAAGAATTCTACCGACGGCATCCACGCCTTCCCGGGAGGAGGGACCTGGACGTTCGCGAATCTGTCGAACTTCCTGCACGCGGCACCATCGCTTTACCAGGGGCCTTGCAATTTCGAGAACGGGAGTCCCGGCTGCGTATTTGCTGATGGTTTACCGCTTCTGTTCCCAAGCGATATGCGTAAATCACGATCGTGGGATTTCATCGTGTACGCGCAGGACGATTGGAAGATGACGTCGAGGCTGACGTTAAATCTGGGATTGCGATACGCGCCGTCAACAGTCCCTTCCGAGACGACGAGCCAGACCTACGGACTGCTGCCCGTTCCGTTCGGTCCCAATGGTGGCGATCGCAACGCGAGTGTGTCGTCGCCGCCACCGGCGCGGTTGACGCCGATGAGCCACTTCTTCCTAACGAATCCGTCGCTCCGAACCTTCGATCCGCGCATCGGCGCCGCATGGGACCCGTTCGGCACCGGCAAGACTGCCATCCGCGCCGGATATGGAATCTTCCACGCGACGCTCTCGTGCCGCGATTACTGTTACGGGGCGTGGTTCACTCAGCCGTGGACCGTGAAAACGATCACCGACCCGGCTGCGCTGGCCACGTTTCCACGGCCATTTCAAACACGCATCGAGACGGCGACAAGCGCGTCTTGGGGAACTAACCCTTATCAAACGACGCCGTGGATGCAGCAGTGGAACGTGAGCGTCCAGCAGGAGATCATGCCGAATACCGTTGTCGTGGTGGCGTATGTCGGGTCAGGCGGCGCGAACATGGTCGGTCAGCGCGACGTGAACCCGCCGCTGGCGAGCGGTGTGCTGACCCCGTATTTCAATACCGGCGCAATTGCGCTCAATCAGAATCAGACGCTGGTCGCCAACTTCCCTGGGTATCTCGATAGTCTCGTGTTCGTGACGGGATCGGGCGCGCGGACGGCCGACGGCCTGGAATGCCGCACCGCGACGTGCACGCTCGCGACGGGGGACGGAAAGCCAATCATCAATCCCGCGTCGGGCGAGATGTCGTATACACATATCGTGAGGACGGGTACGACGTACGCTGCGCTGGCAAACAGCCGCTGGAACCCGAACTTCGGGAACTTCACCTCGGGCGTGACCGATCTGACGTCCAGGTATGACGCGCTCCAGACCGGGATCAATCGCCGCATGAGCCGTAATCTCGCCGCGCAGCTCTCCTACACCTATTCGAAGTGTACGGATATCAGCTCCGGCAACTGGGGTCAGGAAGGCGGGACGATGATCCTGAATCCCTACGACGTCGAGGACGATCGGGGTCCCTGCACGTTCCAGCTCACGCACAACCTCTCGGCCAACGCTGTATACACGTTGCCACTTTCAGGAAACCGGCTGTTCGAAGGGTGGCAGGTGAGCGGGATCTTCTATGCAACCTCCGGCGGTGCGTTCACAATCCCGGGCGTCGCAGCGCTCGGCAGCAACCCTGGGGCAACCGCGAACAACAACCGAGCCGACTACGTGCCCGATGCGCCAGGCTGTAATGCGGAACCGATCTACAAGGATTTCAAGAAAAGATTGAGGAGTGACTTCCCCGTGTATGTCAACCCTGCCTGCTTCCGCGTGCCCGCTGTGGGTGAACTCGGGAACTCGCGTAGAAACGGGTTTGTCGGCCCGAGGCAGTGGAATCTGAACATGTCATTACAAAAGAGCACGAAAATCAGCGCATCCGCCCAGCTCGAACTGAGGTTGGAGGCCTTCAACGTGTTCAACCACAGAAATTACAACAACCCTGCCTTCGGGTGGACGCAGGGCGCGCCCACGTCCGCGGCAAGCTTCGCCTCGGGTGTGCCGAATGCGACTGCGGGTACGATCACTGATCTCGTCGGAACGCTCCGGCAGATTCAACTTGGCGCGAAGCTAATCTTCTGATGTGGTGGAGGCTCGTTATGAAATGGATTCGTAGCGTAACGCTGTTTCTGGCGGGCATCGCCGTCGGAACGCTGCTGACGCAATCGATCGCCGCGCAGAACCGATCCGCGGGACACAGAATCAATCACGTCGGCATCAGCGTCACCAACTTTGACGAGTCGCTGAAGTTCTACACGCAGGTCATGGGCTTCAAGGAAGCCTATCGGTTCCCATCGCAAAACGGGCAGCCAAGCACGACGTTCCTGCAGGTCAATCGCGACACGTTCATCGAGATGGCGCCGGCCAATGACAGACCCGCCGGGCTGACGCACATCGGGCTCTACTCGGACGATGCCCAGAGCAGCGTGACGCAGTTCCGCCAGGCGGGAGCAATGGTCGGGGACGTGCGTCCGAGCGAGAACAGCGGTTCGCGACTCTCCAACGTCACGGATCCCAATTCAATCCGGATCGAAATCAACGAGCAGCCTGCTGGATCGCTGATGAGAAAGGCGATGGACGCGTGGAAGTAGCCATGGAGGCTTCGATGAAAAAGACAGTCGTCACGCTCGTCGCGGTGGTTGCCGGTCTGCTGATCGCGTCGCGTCCCGTGGCCGCGCATCACGGAGCGGCGGCGTTCGAAAACGACCCGGCCAAGCGCCTGGTGCTGAAGGGCATCGTCACGCAATGGATCTGGGCGAATCCGCACACGTTCCTGCAGTTCGATGTCAAAGGCGACGACGGACAGGTCGTGCACTGGGTTGTGGAAGCGAGCAATCCGCCCGACATGCAGAACCGAGGATGGACCAATAAGAGCTTCAAGGCCGGAGACGAGGTGACGGTGACGGTGCGTCCCGTCAAGAGCGGCAAGCCGGTTGGAAGCATCATCCAGGTTCAGTTCCCGGATGGCCACGTGTTGAGCGCGGTTACGGGAAATCCAGGCGCGCCGGCGGCGCAGTAGCAAGGGAGCACGGTCATGAGGCAGCGGGTCGTAGCGTTGATGTGTGCCTTCAGTGCGGCCGGAGCGATCGCGGCGTTCGGTCAAGGTGAGGTCCGCCAGCCGGGCGCGGTGTACGACTTCGACTTCAAGGGTCAGAAGCCGGCGCCCGCACCGCGGCGGGACATTTCTGGTGTCTGGGAGCCCGCTGCCAGCGCGAGTGCCGGCATCAACGCCACTGGCGCGCAGCAGATGCCCTCTGACGGCAAGCCGGAGCACGAACTGCCGTACACACCGGAAGGCAGGGCCGCCTTTCTATCGCACAAGCCCACATTCGGCGTGACGATGGTACCGTCGGCGCTGACCAACGATCCGATGCCCGGATGCGATCCGCAGGGGTTCCCTCGGATCGTGCTTCACAACTATAGAACGAGCCGCATCATTCAGACGCCTGAGAACGTGGTGATCCTGTACGAGTTCAATAAGAAGTGGCGCACGATCTGGACCGACGGACGCCAGCTTCCGAAAGACGTCAGCGACGT
>Ga0065704_10071681_pt1 | contig 10278 bp, 11 predicted proteins | sample SwiRhicommuniRL2_FD_59091 | JGI IMG/M metagenome (GOLD analysis project Ga0065704, IMG submission 59091) | Switchgrass rhizosphere bacterial communities from Rose Lake, Michigan, USA - RL2 v2 (version 2) | ecosystem: Host-associated > Plants > Roots > Rhizosphere > Soil | place: East Lansing, MI | reverse complement strand
CTGCCCGGCGAGAAGCCGACCGAGAAGGATTGGGAGGATCATCTTTCCACCGCCTTCCCCGAAGTGCGGCTGAAAAGCTTCCTCGAAATGCGCGGGGCCGATGGCGGGCCGTGGAACCGCATCTGTGCGCTGCCTGCCCTATGGGTCGGCCTGCTCTATGATGACGGCGCGCTGGATGCGGCGTGGGATCTGGTCAAGGACTGGAGCATGGACGAGCGGCAGATGTTGCGCGATTCCGTGCCGAAGCTGGGGCTGGACGCCCCGATCGGTGGGGGGCGCAAGCTGCGCGACATCGCCGCACAGGTGCTCGACATCGCCCGCAGCGGCCTGTCGGCCCGCGCGCGGCTCAACGCATCGGGCGACAATGAAACCGGCTATCTCGCCCCGCTGGACGAGATCGTCGCGTCGGGCCAGACTCATGCCGAACGCCTGCTCGCCCGCTATCATGGCGAATGGCAGGGCGACCTGAGCCGCGTGTACGCAGAAGAGAGTTTCTGACGCCTGGCCCTTATTCGGCAGGCTGGACCACGGGTGGAGCGCTCCGCCCGCCAGCCCAGGCGAAAAAGCGCGGCACCACGCCGTGGCGTTCCATCCAACTGCTATAGGCCTGATAATCCGGGTCGGTCCCCAGATGCGCTTCCTCTGTCCGGGCGCGCCAATAATAGACGATGTTGGTGATCGCCAGCAGCGCGCAATTGCGCACCATGTCGGTCAGGCTGCCCGACAGGCTGAGGAACGGCAGGGCGGAAAACCACCAGAAGAGATTCTTCGACAGATAGGCGGGATGCCGGGTCCAGCGATACGGCCCGTGCGTCAGAATCCCGCGATGCGTCAGGTTGGAAAAGCGCAGGCCGAACGCAACCGTCGCCCATGCATAAATGCCGGTCAGAACCACCAGAACGCCGCCCAGCGCCCATTGCAGCGCCTCATGCCCCTGCGTCCACACATCCCATTCCGCACCGCCCGCATGATAATCGAGCGGGCCGCCATCGCCCATCAGCACGAACGGCGGATAGCAGATCAGCGCCGCCACCCAGCCCGCCAGCAGCGGATTGGCGGTGCGAATGTGCGAATCCAGCGGCTTCATCGTCAGTATGTAGCCGACTGTCGCCATGCAGACGTCGATCATGAACATCACCGCGATCAGGAACCCGGCCAGGGCCACCGGATGGCTGAACGCATCCCCGATCCGCCATTCCACCACGTTGGCGAAATTGCCCGGCACGATCGACACCATGAAGGCAAGGAAGAAGCCCTTCACCGCCCAGGCGCGGGCGTGATGGGCGACCTGTTCCCGGTCGGCCACGCCCGCCGCGCCGCCGATCACCCACTGGCCGAAGGCATGGGCCGCATCCCGCGGCTCCACCAGTCGCCGGTCCAGCCAGATCACATAGGGGACGGAGGCGGCCAGCAACCATGGCGCCGCCGCCATGAACAGGTCCATCGAATAGCGATAATTGCCGCTCCAGTACCAGCGCGCGATGCAATAGAAGACCGCTATGGCGAGCCATGTCGCCCACAGCCCTGTGATCTTGATCAGGCTGACGTCCAGCACGCTGCGCCATGGCCGCGCCGGGGCGCTCCAGTCGATGCCGGTGGAGGCGTTGCAATGCACCCTGTCCACCAGCAGCGACCACAGCACCATCGGCACCGCGCACGCCACCACGGCGGCGAACCCCGCATAGGGACCGTTCATGCCATAATGGCGCGCCACCAGCGTCCAGACGGCCAGGCCCGCAAGCCCGGCGATGCCGACGCCATGGCTGACGGCGGATCGAGGGCAGCTATCGGCTTCTTTGCTCATCCCGCCGCCTTAGCGAAAAATGGTAAGCAAGCGGTTAGCTGCCGCCCAGCACATTGATGGTGAAGGCCAATATGCCAAGATTGAACACGAACGCCGCAAGGCAATGGAACAGCACCAGCCTGCGCATCCGCGTCGTCGTCAGGCCCGTATCGGACGTCTGGAAGGTCATGCCCAGCGTGAAGGCGAAATAGAGGAAATCCCAATAGCCCGGCTCGTCCTTGTGCGGAAAATCCAGTCCGCCGCCGTCCTTGCCCCCGCCATCCGGCATGTAGAAGACATGCGCATAGTGCAAGGCGTAGACCAGATTGGAAAACAGCCACGCCACAGCCAGCGTCACCAGCAGCAGCGCAATCTCCGCCACGCTGGGTCCACCATGCTGGCTGACCGCCACGCCCACCGCAACCAGCACCACCACCGACACGATTCCGGTCAGCAGCAGCATCAGTTCCCGATTCGCGTCATTGTCCGCCGCCTTGCGCCGCATCGATTGCGGGTCGGCGTCCAGCAGCGGCCAGACCGACAGGATGAACGCCAGCGCCGCGACATCGAATCCCGCCATCACCGCTTCGTGCCAGCGCAGCAGCAGCGCGAAGGGGGCCATGCTGCCCAGCAGGACCAGGAACATGCCATAGCGCCAGGGGAAGATCGGCTTGGTCGTCATGCCGCCCATGAAGCCGCAAAGCGCCGCCGCGCACAAGCGGCTTTCCGGTTGCGCTTTATGACTGGCGCAGGACGAGCGACCTCCCTACAGAACAGATCATGACCAAAGGGCAGCGGGCCAAGGGGCGGCGGGAATGATCGCGAAACTCAAAGGGCGGCTGGACAGCACGGGACTGGACCATGCCATCATCGATGTCGGCGGGGTCGGCTATCTGGTCGGCGCATCGTCTCGCACGCTGGCCGCATTGGGGCCGGTGGGCGAAGCCGTCACGGTCCATACCGAAATGCTGGTGTCGGACGATGCGATCCGGCTGATCGGCTTTGCACGCGCGGAGGAACGCGAATGGTTTCGCCTGCTGACCGGCGTGCAGGGCGTGGGATCGCGGGTGGCGCTGGCGATCCAGTCGGCGCTGGAGCCGGGCGAGCTCCATCGGGCCGTGGCGACCGGCGACAAGGCGATGATCGCCCGCGCCAACGGGGTCGGCCCGAAACTGGCGCAGCGCATCGCCAATGAGCTGAAGGACAAGATCGGCGCGGCGCCGACGCCATCGGGCGGGATCGGCACGGGGATCGCGCCCGTATCTCCTGTCGGCCATGGCGCCGACGCCATTTCCGCGCTGCAAAATCTGGGCTTCAAGCCGGCCGAGGCCAGCAACGCCGTCGCCGGGGCGGAAGAGGAACTGGGTGAAGGCGCCTCGCTCGACGCGCTGGTCCGGCTGGCGCTGCGGAAAGCGGCGAAGTGAGCGAAGACCGGCTGATCGCGCCCACCCGCCGCGTCGAGGATGTCGATGCCGCGCTGCGCCCCAAATCGCTCGCCGAATTCGTGGGCCAACAAGGCGCGCGGGAAAATCTGCGCATCTTCATCGAAGCCGCGAAGGGGCGCGGCGAGGCACTGGACCATGTGCTGTTCTTCGGGCCTCCGGGGCTGGGCAAGACCACGCTGGCGCAGATCGTGGCCAAGGAAATGGGCGTGGGGTTCCGCGCCACCTCCGGCCCGGTGATCGCCAAATCGGGCGATCTGGCGGCGCTGCTCACCAATCTGGACGAAGGCGACGTGCTGTTCGTCGATGAGATTCACCGGCTCAATCCGGCGGTCGAGGAAGTGCTCTATCCCGCGATGGAGGACCGCGCGCTGGACCTGATGATCGGCGAGGGCCCATCCGCCCGGTCGGTACGGATCGACTTGCCCCCCTTCACGCTGGTCGGCGCGACCACGCGGCAGGGGTTGTTGACGACGCCGCTGCGCGACCGCTTCGGCATTCCGGTGCGGCTGCAATTCTACACCGTCGATGAGCTGGAACTGGTGGTGCGCCGCGCGGCGCGGCTGCTGAACCTGGCGATCACATCCGACGGCGCGATCGAGATCGCCCGCCGCGCGCGGGGCACGCCGCGCATCGCCGGGCGGCTGCTGAGGCGGGTGCGCGATTTCGCCAATGTCGCGGGCGCGCCGGCGGTGGATGCCAAGGTCGCCGACGCCGCGCTGACGCGGCTGGAGGTCGATCATATCGGGCTGGACCTGATGGACCGGCGCTATCTGATGATGATCGCGGACATTTATCGCGGCGGCCCGGTCGGCGTGGAGACGCTGGCGGCGGGCCTGTCCGAAGCGCGCGACACGATCGAGGAAGTGGTCGAACCCTATCTCATCCAGTTGGGCCTGATCGCTCGCACGGCGCGGGGGCGGTGCCTGAACGGGCCGGGGTGGAAGCATCTGGGGCTTAATCCACCTTCGGATATTCAGGACGGCTTGTTCGACTAGAGCATATGCCGATCCGATTGCATCGGCCCGGATGCTCCAGATTCTTGTTTTATCGCATTTTCCGAGCCAGCAGATGATTCCATCCGCCTGGAAAATGCTTCAGAAAATCCCGCTAAAAATCATGGCCGTTACGGCAGGGCGGGGTTATAGCTGCCGCCATCAGGCTTAGGTCAGGAGAGGCCGTTTGCAGGCGATTGAGCGTTTTCCCAATCTGGTGACCATGTTCTTTGCCCGTGCGCGGGAACGCGGCGACCTGCCCTTTCTGTGGCGCAAGACCGGCGGAAAATGGCAGTCGCTCAGTTGGAGCGAGGTCGCGCACGATGTCGCGGCGCTCGCCAGCGCGTTGCAGGCGCAGGGGCTGAAACCCGGCGATCCGGTGATGCTGGTCAGCGAGAACCGGCCCGAATTCTGCATCGCGGACCTTGCCATCATGGCGGCGGGCTGCGTGACCGTGCCGACCTACACCACCAACACCACGCGGGATCACCAGCATATCCTGACCGACAGCGGCGCCCGCGCCGTCATCGTCTCCACCGCCAGGCTGGCGCAGACGCTGATGCCCGCTGTGCTGCGGTCGCAGGCGAGCGTCGTCATCGGCATGGAGCCGCTACGTGGGGCGCAGGGCCATGTCGCCTGCCATCTGTGGAGCGACCTGATCGCCCATTATCCCACGGATATGGAGGCCTGCGCCGCCAGCCAGACGGCGCAGCGGGGCGATCTGGCCTGCATCATCTACACCAGCGGCACCGGCGGCGCGCCGCGCGGGGTGATGCAGCATCACGGCGCCATCCTGTGCAATGTCGAGGGCGCCGGAGCCATCGTGACGGAGGATTTCGGCTGGGGCGAGGAGGTGTTCCTGTCCTTCCTGCCCCTGTCCCACGCCTATGAACATAGCGGCGGCCAGTTCCTGCCGATCCTGCTGGGCGCGCAAATCTATTATGCGGAGGGGCTGGAGAAGCTGGCCTCCAATATCGAGGAAGTGCGCCCGACCTTCATGGTCGTCGTGCCCCGCCTGTTCGAAGTGCTGCGCACCCGCATCATCAAGCAGATCGAAAAGCAGGGGAAATTTCCGACCTATCTGCTGGGCCACGCGCTGCGCATCGCGGCGAAGGAACAAGGCGGGCGAAAATCGCTGCTCGACCTGCCGATGAAGGCCGTGCTGGGCCGGACGCTCAAGCCCAAGATCGGCGGCCGGTTCGGCGGGCGGATGAAGGCGCTGGTTTCGGGCGGCGCACCGCTCAATCCCGATGTCGGGTTGTTCTTCGACGCGGTGGGGCTGACCCTGCTTCAGGGCTATGGCCAGACCGAGGCGGGGCCGGTGATCAGTTGCAATCGCCCGCGCGCCGGGATCGCCATGGACACGGTCGGCCCGCCGCTAGATGGCGTGGACGTGCGCATCGCCGAGGATGGCGAGATACTGGTGCGCGGCGAACTGGTGATGCACGGCTATTGGCGCAATCCGGCGGAGACGGAAAAAGTGCTGCAAAATGGCTGGCTGCACACCGGCGACATTGGCGAGTTCGATGCCCAGGGGCGCATCCGCATCACTGACCGCAAGAAAGACCTGATCGTCAACGACAAGGGCGACAATGTCTCACCGCAAAAGGTCGAGGGGATGCTGACGCTGCAAGCCGAGATCGGGCAGGCGATGGTCTATGGCGATCGACGCCCGCATCTGGTGGGGCTGTTGGTGCCGGATGCCGAATGGACGCGAGATTGGGCGGAAGCGCAGGGGCGCGGGGTCGATGGCATCGGCGACGATCCGGCCTATCAGGCAGCGCTGCGCACGGCGGTCGACCGGGTCAACGACGATTTGTCCGTGACCGAGCGGGTCAGGCGCTTCATATTGGCGGACGAGGCCTTCACCATCGACAATAGCGAGATGACGCCGTCGATGAAGATTCGCCGCCATGTCATTCGCGCCCGTTATCAGGAGCGGCTGGACGCTCTCTACAAGGCATGACGCTTATTTGCCGGGGCTGCGATAGGGGGTGAAGTCGCCCAGCGCGCAGGAACCCGTCACCATGCCGCTCGTCAGATCCGCGCTGGTCGCCATGTCTCCACGGCAATATTGCGAACCCCATGTCTTGATGATCAGCGTGTCGCCGCGCGCCAGCCCGGTGCAGCTACCGATCAGGTCGTTGCGATAGACCAGTCGACCGCTGACCCGATAGAGCAGCACATTGCCGCTGATCGCGGTCAGATTGGATTGCGGCTGCCGGTTGACGCAACTGACCTTTTCTCCCGCGACCTTGCCAGCCAGCGCCTTTTCCAGCTCGCCGGCCTGTTTGTCGGTCAGCCTGGGCGGCTCATAGCTGCCGGAACAGGCCGTCAACAGCAGCGGCGCCAGAAACGCAGATATTGGGGCGCGCATGACAATTCTCCTTCTCATCCCCGCATCCAGAACGGCGCGAAAGCCCAGAAACCGTCAGGCCGCATCCTTCGCGGCGCGGCGCGCGGCCAGTTCATCGGCATTGCGGGCGCGCATGAAGATGTTGGTCGCCCGTTCCTGCCCGATGCTGGTGGGCACCGTCGCTTCACCCCGCTCCCGTGCGGCATCGACCCCCGCCATGCGGCTGCGCAGCGCAGCGTTGTCTGGCTCCACGGTCAGGGCGAAACGGCCGTTGGATTGGGTATATTCATGGGCGCAATAGACGGTGGTATCGTCGGGCAAGGCCGCGAAACGCTGCATATTGGCGAACATCTGCGCAGGCGTCCCTTCGAACAACCGACCGCAGCCCATGGCGAACAGCGTGTCGCCCGCGAACAGGATACGGTCCTCCGCCAGATGATAGGCGATATGCCCGGCGGTGTGGGCGGGCACCTCCATCACCAGCGCGCCATGCGCGCCGATGTGGACAAGGTCGCCCTCCCGCACCTGCCTGTCCAGCGTGCCGATCTTCGCGGCCTCCGCAGCCGGGCCGATGATGACGCAGTCTGTCGCCGCCTTGATCGCCGCGTTGCCGCCGACATGATCGCCATGCCAGTGGGTATTCCAGATCTGGCCGATCGTCCACCCCCGCGCCGCCGCTGCCTCCAGCACCGGATCGGCGACGGCAGGATCGATCACGACCGTCTCTGCGCTGGCGTCATCATGCAACAGCCAGACATAATTGTCGTTGAGGACGGGGATGCGGACGACGTCCAACGAGGTGAACGGGGGCAACATGGCGCTTACCAGACGCCCGTGTTGGGCATGGAGGCCCAGGGTTCGGCCGGTGGCAGATGGCCGTCCTGCAACAGCTCGACCGAAATATTGTCGGGCGTGCGGACGAAGGCCATGTGGCCGTCGCGCGGCGGGCGGTTGATGGTGACGCCCGCGTCCATCAGTCGCTGGCATGTCTCGTAGATATTCTCGACCCGATAGGCGAGATGGCCGAAATTGCGCCCCTCGCCATAGACTTCCGCCGGGCTGCCATCCTGTGCGGGCCAGTTGTAGGTCAGCTCGACCTGCGCCTCCTCATCGCCCGGCGCGGCCAGGAAGATCAGGGTGAAGCGGCCCTGTTCGCTTTCGATCCGCTTCTGCTCTTCCAGCCCCAGCAGTTTGAAGAAGGCGACTGTCTTGTCGACATCGGTCACGCGGATCATGGTGTGCAGATATTTGGGCAATTGAAACTCCATTCGTCGCCGTAAAGCAACGGTTCATCCTTTGCATGGCAGGAACATACCCAAGATAGGGCGCGTTGGCGCCTGAAGGAAGAGGCAGGGGAAGAGCATGGCGTGGACGGTGCGGGAAAAGATCATGCTCGGCTGCGCCGGGGTGCTGGCGCTGGGCATGGTCGGCGGCGGCTATTTGCTGGGCGACGGGTTGAAGCGGGCCAAGGCCGCCGACCGATCCGTCACCGTCAGAGGGCTGGCCGAGAAGGATGTGACCGCCGATCTCGCCACCTGGTCGATCAGCTATTCCGCCACCGGTTTCGACCTGCCGACGGTGCGGGCGGAGATCGATAATAATAGCAAGGAACTGCGCGCCTATTTCACGGCGCTTGGCTTCAAGCCCGAGGCGCTGACCGCGACCGGCGCAGGAGTGAACCAATATATCAACAATGGCGTTAACACGATCACCATCACCCAACGCATGTTGCTGCGCACCACAGACATCGCGCGGGCGCAGCGAGCGGTGGCGCAGCAGTTCGACCTCGTCCGGCGGGGCGTCACGTTGCAGGAGGGGTCGGGGATGCGCTACAGCTTCACCAAATTGAACGATGTGAAGCCCGCGATGGTCGCCTCCGCCACCAAAGATGCACGGGCGGCGGCGGAACAGTTCGCGCGGGACAGCGGCACCAGCGTCGGGGGCATCAAGAGCGCCACGCAGGGCTATTTCTCGATAGACGCGCGCGATGGCGAGGCCGACGGGGCGAGCGACACGCCCTACAAAAAGGTGCGCGTCGTCACGACCGTCGATTTTTATCTGAATTAGCGCCGATGGCGGTGCTTGCCGTCATTGTCGCCGATGACCGCGCCCGCCGCGCCGCCGATCACCGCGCCCTCGACCGTGCCCAACCCCGTCACGGCGCCCACCGCCGCACCGCCAGCGCCGCCGATCAGTCCGCCCCGCGTCGCGCCGTGCGAACAGGCACCCAAAGTCAGTGCGCCCGCCATCAAAAAGCCCATGGCAGCCAGTTTTCCACGATTCCGTAACATGTTCGGTGCTCCTATTTTCGCGTCCCGCTTGTCAGGCCAACGGAGCAAAAGGGGCGGAGGTTCCGTAACGAAATCTTGCTGACAGCGGTCAGTTCGGCGCCTTGGGCGGCGCCAGGCGGGACAGATTATCCGCCGCCGCCTTGCCCGCAGGGGTCTCCGGCCCCAGCCGGGCGGCGCGTTGCCAGGCGGATCGCGCCATATCCTCATGATCGCTGAGGATGGCGATATTCCCCTCCTCCAGCGCCACCGAAGCATCATCGGGCGACAGTTGGACGGCGCGGGCGATATGCGCCTGCGCCAGCTTCATCTCGCCATCGCGCCGGGCCAGCGTGGCCGACAGCAGCCAGCCCAGCGGGTCACGCGGCACCTGCACCAGCGCGATGTCGATCGAATCGCGCGCGCCCTTGCTGTCGTTCAGCGCCACCAGTGCGCGGGCGCGATCCAGATGGACCTCGCCCTTCTCTACCCCATCGGGCAGGCCGCGGGCCAGCGCCGCATCGAACTCGCCCCGCGCCTTGGCCGCGTCTCCGCCCGCCAGCGCGGCATTGCCAGCCTGCGCCCACAAACGCCCGCTCTGGACCATTTCACCGCTGCGTTCGGCCTCCTCCGCGCCCTGCTCGAAGGCGACGATGGCCGCTGGCCACCGCTCGGCGCGGGCCAGCGCAAAGCCCATGCAGTTGCGCGCGTAGAAGCTGCCGCCCTCGATCCGCCACTGCTGGGCGAAGGCGACCCCCTTGTCGGGCGATTCGACGGCCTGATCCAGGCAGGCCTGAAACTTCGCGGCATATTGGGCGGGCACCGGGATCGTGCCGTCGCTGGCGGCGGGCGCAGCGGGCGGCGGCGCCGAAGCGCTGGCCCGCGCTTCCGCGCTTTCCTTGCGCTTGCGGTTCATCACCGCCTCGATCTCAGGATCATAGGCTTGCGGGGCAAGCAGCAGCAGCGGGAGCAGAAAAGGCATCAGGGCTTATCCAACAGGCTGGCGACGGTGCGGATCAACAGGGCAATGTCCGGGTCGCGGGAAAGGCGATGGTCGCCGTCCTTAATCAGCAGCGTCTGCACATCGGATGAACGCAGCCGCTCGGCGATGCGCAGCGCGGTTCGCCATGGCACGTCGGCGTCCGCCTGCCCCTGAAGCAGCCGGACCGGGCAGTCGATGCCGATCTCCCCCTCCAGCAGGCGATGCGCCTGCCCCGATTCCCAGAAGGCCAGCGTCGTGACATAGGGATCGTCGCCATAAGGGGTGGGTTCGACGATGCGCCCCTGTGCCGCCAGCAGCGCCTTGTCCGCGTCGGTAAAGCCCCATTCGGTAAAGTCCGGCGCCGCCGCGATACCGACCAGCCCTGCGACCCGCTCCGGCCGCGCCAGCGCGATCAGCAGCGCCAGCCACCCTCCCATGGAGGAGCCGACCAGC
>Ga0065704_10071680_pt1 | contig 10285 bp, 7 predicted proteins | sample SwiRhicommuniRL2_FD_59091 | JGI IMG/M metagenome (GOLD analysis project Ga0065704, IMG submission 59091) | Switchgrass rhizosphere bacterial communities from Rose Lake, Michigan, USA - RL2 v2 (version 2) | ecosystem: Host-associated > Plants > Roots > Rhizosphere > Soil | place: East Lansing, MI | reverse complement strand
CTTCTGTAGGAGGAAGGTTTTTATTTCTTTCTACAAGACTTTCCACCATATTTCTGGCTGTTTCCGTATAGATCTCTGCAATTTTGGAGTTTTCCTGAAGTGCCGCCGGTCTGCCGACATCGCCTGCTTCTCTGATACTCTGGATAAGAGGAATTTCTCCCAACACAGGTATTCCCAGATCTTCGGCCATATACTGTGCTCCCTGCTTACCAAAGATATAATATTTATTGTCAGGCAATTCTTCCGGGGTAAAATACGCCATATTTTCGATTAAACCAAGAACAGGAATATTAATACTTTCCATCTGGAACATGGCAATCCCTTTTCTGACATCCGCCAGAGCAACATGCTGAGGGGTGCTTACGATCACGGCGCCCGTCACCGGAACTTCCTGAATAATCGAAAGGTGAATATCACCTGTTCCCGGAGGAAGATCGATCAATAAGAAATCCAATTCTCCCCAAGCCGCATCCCGAATCATCTGGTTTAATGCTTTGGAAGCCATCGGGCCCCTCCATACAACCGCTTGATTGGCTCCTGAAAAATATCCTATAGAAAGCATTTTCACACCGTAATTCTCAATCGGTTTCATAAGATTTTTACCGTCAATTTCTACAGATATAGGCTTTTGCCCTTCTGTATCAAACATCGTCGGAACCGAAGGCCCGTAGATATCTGCATCCAACAAACCTACCTTAAAGCCCATTTTTGCTAAAGTAACCGCCATATTTGCAGAAACAGTAGACTTGCCAACTCCTCCTTTTCCGGAAGCGATGGCTATAATATTTTGAATTCCGGGAATTTGTTTTCCTTTGATCTGACTTTGCTGAATTTCTGTCGGTTCCGGAGAAACGATTTTCAATTTCAAATGAACCTCTTCTCCAAACTCGCTGGCAAAAGCCTGCTTCATGGCTGCCTCCAGTTTTTTCTTTTCGTGCATGGCAGGTGAATGAGCGGTCATATCAATATAAACGTCATTGCCCATGATCTGAAGATTGTTCACCAAATCATCAACTTCTATCTCTTTAAGGAAATCCTGAACCTTTTCTTTCGTCAACATAAAACTAATAAAATTGTTTACAAATTTACGAAAAATTAACCTATTTAGAATAAGTAAAGAGACTGATAGATATTTTCTTTTGCATAAGCTAATTTTATAGTATTTTAGGGAAATTTTAATTTATATCTAATGAAAAGAATATTGATCGTTCTTTTAGGAATTATTTTTCATAATGCGTTTTCACAAAATTATTCGCAATATGTAAATCCGTTTATCGGAACAGGCGGCCACGGACACACTTTTCCGGGCGCTATTGTTCCTTTCGGAATGGTACAGCTTTCACCGGATACAAGAATCGACGGAAGCTGGGACGGATGCAGCGGATATCACTATTCGGATTCAGTGATCTATGGATTTTCGCATACTCACCTGAATGGAACGGGAGTTTCTGATTACGGGGATATTATGCTGATGTCTACGATGGGAAAACCGGGTTTAACGCCTAAAGAATATTCATCAAAATTTTCTCACAAAAACGAAAAAGCATCTGCAGGATTTTATTCGGTTAAATTAGATAAACATAATATTGATGTACGGTTAACAACGACAAAAAGGGTTGGTTATCATGAATACACATTCAACAATGCGGGGAACGCCAATATTATTTTAGATTTAAATCACAGGGATAAATTATTAGAAGGTGAAGTGAAAATTATCGATGACAAAACCATCGAAGTTTTCCGTAGAAGTGAAGCCTGGGCGACCAACCAGTACATTTATGCCAGAATTGAATTTTCAAAACCGGTGAATATTTCTAAAGCAAGAAGAGCTGGAAAAAGTAAAGATCGGAATGAAGCAATATTTAACGGAAACGAAATAGCTCTGGCTTTTTCAACTCAAGTAAAAAAAGGCGAAAAGATTCTTGTGAAGGTATCAATTTCTCCGACAGGTTATGAAGGTGCGGGAAAAAACATGCTGGCTGAAGGAAAGTCAAATGATTTTGAATCAATAAAAAAACAGGCAGCTGCAGACTGGAATAAAGAACTGTCGAAAATCGAAGTGAAATCTTCAGATAAAGATAAGTTGACGGTTTTCTATACCGCGATGTATCATGTTTTCACTCAGCCAAACATCAATATGGATGTAGACGGTAAATACAGAGGCCGCGACAACAAGTTCTATATGGCCAACGGTTTTGATTATTATTCGGTATTTTCACTTTGGGATACGTTCAGAGCGGCTCATCCATTGATGACATTAATCGACAGAAAAAGAACGGCAGATTTCATCAACACTTTCATTAAACAATACGAACAGGGCGGAAAGCTTCCGGTCTGGGAGCTTGCTTCCAACGAAACGGAGTGTATGATCGGCTATCACTCGGTTTCTGTGATCGCAGATGCAATGGCGAAAGGAATTACAGGATTTGATTACGAAAAAGCTTTTGAAGCATCAAAACATTCTGCGATGTTGGATATTTTTGGGCTAAATGCTTATAAACAAAACAATTTCATCAGTATTGATGATGAACATGAAAGCGTTTCCAAAACGGTAGAATATGCTTATGACGACTGGTGTATTGCCCAGATGGCTAAAATTTTAGATAAAAAAGAAGATTACCAATACTTCATGAAACGTTCTCAGAACTGGAAAAACCTTTACAATCCTAAAAACGGATTTATGCAGCCAAGAAAGAATGGAAACTGGTATGAGCCGTTTGACCCGAGAGAAGTAAACAACAATTATACGGAAGGAAACTCATGGCATTACTCCTACTCTGTTCAGCAGGATATTCCGGGACTCATTGCAGCGCATGGCGGAAAGGAAAAATTTGAACAATTTATTGATGGTATTTTCGCTGCGCCGGATAAAACAACCGGTAGAGAACAGGTAGACATCACCGGTCTGATCGGGCAATACGCACAGGGAAATGAGCCGAGCCACCATATTGCGTATCTGTATAATTATGTTGACAAACCTGAAAAAACAGATGCTAAAATTAAATTCATTCTCGATAATTATTATAAAAATGCACCAGATGGTCTGATCGGAAATGAAGACTGCGGGCAAATGAGCGCATGGTACATTCTCAGTTCCATGGGAATCTATTCGGTGACACCTGGGCTACCAGAATGGCAAACAACCAAACCTTATTTTGATGAGGTTAAAATTCATCTGGAAGATGGAACCACAAGAATAATCACCAAAAATACAGGCAGGGATGAGCTTAAAAAACTTGGTTTTGAAAACGTAAAATCCTTTAAAGATTTCAAATATGATGAATTAACAGCTTCTCCCGTTATTTCAGCAGCAAGAATTTTTGACCTGAATACCAAAGTGGAAATCACGGCATTAAATCCCGAAGATAAAATTTACTACATGACCCTCGATGAGGGAGATGCCAATGTAAGAAAAATGTTTACAGCCTATAAAGGACCGTTCACTATTACAAAGACAACGCACGTCGCAGCTTATTCCGAGAAAAATGGTGTAAAAAGTTCCGTAGTGAGGGCAAATTTTAACAGAAGACCAAACAATTGGGATATTACAGTAAATTCCACACCTACTGCACAATATACTGCCAGCGGAAAATTATCTTTAATCGACGGCATCAATGGTGATACCAACTGGCGAAAAGGGGAATGGCTCGGATATCAGGGTCAGACTTTTGAAGCGATTATTGACATGAAATCTCCACAACAGTTTACTCAATTGTCATCAACTTATCTTCAGGACAGCAGAGCCTGGATTTTAATGCCGAAAAAAGTGGAATATTATGTTTCAAACAACGGGAAAGATTACATTTTGCTGAAAACTGTTGAAAATATAATCGATCCGAAAGATGAAAACGTTCAGGTAAAAGACTTTTCTGCTGAAGTTCTACCAACACAGGCTCGTTTTCTGAAAGTAAAAGCCTATCATTTCGGCAAGCTTCCCGACTGGCATCAGGGTGCAGGTGGAGACGCTTATATCTTCATTGATGAAATTTCCGTTAAATAAAACAAATTCCCTTCCGAAAAGTTCGGAGGGGAATTTTAAAAAAAACAATTTGATATGACTTTATTTACTTACTTATCCGTACTTTTAATCGATATACTTTTTCTTAAACCATGTATCAAGAATATTCATGCTGATGTTAAGCATATGATAGTTTTCTTTAATAGATACATTTTTTTGAAGTCCGTGAATTCCGTATCCGTAACCAACATTGAGATTAACCTTATTTAAAGGAATTCCCAAGCCTACGGTAGCCTCCAGTTTATCAATACCTGCATTATTAATCTTGTAATAACCTGTGTCGTAATTCAGCCCAAAACGGTACGTAAATGCTTCCGAAATGGTTTCAAACCTTTTTTTTCCCGGAAGAATTTCAAAACCTAGCCCATAAACATACTGCCTGTAATACTTTTCGGAGGTTTCTGTATTTTTCACTTTATCCCAGTTGCTCTGTGTAAAATCGAAAGTCATTCTGTATCTTTCCTTTGCTAAAATGGAAAAACCTGCTCCCATCTCCAGAGGCAGAGATGAATTTTTTGAAGAAAGATCTGAGGTCAGCGTATTGGTGTAATCCTGATTCTGCGTATAAGAAACTTCCCTTTTGGAAACCAGTTTGCTTCCGAAATTCACAATTCCTCCCAAAGTAAGCTGAAAATTATCTGTGAAATTTTTCTTATACTGTGTTCCTAAATTATAACCAAAACCTGTATAGCGTACACTTCGGCTGATCTCTACTTCGGATGTTGTAGAAATGGTTTCTTTTCGCACAATAGTCCCGAAATTATTTTTCACCTTCCCCCCAAAACTCCAGTTATCATTGAGTTTGTAAGCCAAACTTATCCCCCAGTTTGAAAGCCCTCCGCTCCCTTCGTAAGTGACAGGATATTCCAGCGCAGTTCCTTCAATCGGAATGGTAGATGAAATTTTATAATCGGCAGAAGTGGCAGGCTGCATACTTATGCCAATAAATGCTTTTTTTGAAACCCGCAAAGCCGCGCTGAAATTTGTAAAATTAGAATTCAGCCTGTTATCAGATCCCTGATTGCTGGAAATTGTATTGTATTTTAAAATTCCACTTACATTGAAAACAACATTTCTTGTAGTAATAGCTGTTATTGAAGCCGGATTTTTAGAATTGATATAATCAGGCGCTTCCAGGGCAATCCCTGTATTTCCCAGCGAAATATTCCGGGCATCATCAACATTGTTGAAACCTCCTATTCCAAAGTAAGAATAGGGCGATGAATTCTGAGCGTACAATCCCGATGTAAAAACGCACGAGAACAGTGCACATATTGTTATTTTATTTTTATTCATAAATAGTATTCTGCATTAATATCCCAATATATACACCTTCAGTTTCGCCGGATTTGTATTATTTTTAGCATCTCCGAAAACCGCTTTTCCGCAAAGGACATCGGCATAAGACGATGGATAAATAAGCGTGTTATGATTGGAGTTTGTAGCTTCCGTTAAAATGCTGTTTACATAGGTCGTCATGGAAAAATTGTAGGCATGTTCGTTTTGAAACTCGCTGCTTTCTGATAAACTTGTGGTGATTTCGGTACTTCCGTCGGAAGTATAATTGCTGACAAGATGATTCAATTTGTCCCCGACATAATAGTAAAGCGGGCTTGGATTATAAAAATTATTCGAATAATATCCTGCAACAGGGCTTAATACAAGGGTGGCATCAATAATTTTATAATTTTCATATAAATTTTTTAATGATTTCAGATAAGGAATTTCCACTTTAGTATAGACTCCGATTCCGGCCATAAGATAGGTCTTATTTCCCAGGCTTGTTGAAGGAATAGAATTCTGGGGCGTAAGATTTGCCAGTTCGGATCCTGTAAAGTCACTTGAAATTTTATTGTATTGAAAAGTTGGGCTTGGGCTTAAATCTAATGTATATTTGACAAGTTCGGTTCCGTTTTGAGAGGTCGTGTGATAATACATCCTTACCATATTAGAGACCTTCTCTTTTGTATTTTTATTGATCTGAACCAGGTAAGAAGAGTTGATCCCGAAACGCAGCATCGCATTATTTTCTGAAGAAGGTACAAGCGCTAAACCTTTATAAAAGTTCAGAAAATATTCCTGATTGGTAACATCGCTGTTTTTTAAGGTGTTAAAAAGTGTCTGCCCATAAGACTGATCGAGTTTAATTTTCACATAGCTGCTGTCTGTATTGGGTCTTGGATAAAATTCTGCATTTCCGATGGAATTCGAAGAATAATTAAAAGTACTTTTATTATAAAGGTATCCGTTGTCAAGCTTTATCCTGTCAGTTAAAGGATGAACAGCCAGTTTAAAGGTTTTCAGGGTATCTCCGTAATAGAAATCTGTGTTGGTAAGATACATGACTAGGGAATCAAAAACCGCAGTGGAAGGTGACGACAGGCTGTAACTTGAAGGGGTCAGTTCAAAAAGAGAAGAAGAACTCACTTTTCCGAAGGTCTGGTCATGTATATTTCCGATCATCATCACTCTTTTTCCGGACGTTATTGTAGAATCCATCATGATGGTAGACATTTTCACCGTGAGTGTATCGATCATTACGATTTTCGACTGTGCATCCATCCAGGAGCTTCCGACTTCATACGTATTACTTTCATCTTCACAGGAAAATAAAAACATTAATGAAATACATAATAACAAGTATTTATACATCTTTTTTCCGCAAACATAAAATGAAGATACAATGAACAAAAATTTATTCTTCCTTTTACTATTAGTTGTAGACAACAGCAAGTTTTAATCGGATATCCTATGATTTTTTTAAACATCCCCCATCCGTCAACAAAACCACCGTATTTGACTATAAATAACAGCCATCCGTCTAAAAAATTTTCAGAATACGTCAGAATGAAATTCATTTGCACAAAAAAGAATGAATAATGAATGGTAAACTTTCAATCTTAGCTCTTACTCTTATAGGAACATTTTTAGCAGTAAGCTGTAGCAATGATGATGATGATGAACTGATAGGAAACTGGGTAAGGGTTTCGGATCTGGACGGTAAGCCGCGATCCAATGCTTCCGCATTTGTTGTAAGCGGAAAAGGATACATCACCGGCGGCTATGACGGAGAGGATTATTACAATGACCTGTGGAGCTATGACCCCAATGCGAACTCCTGGACACAGAAAGCAGATTTTCCGGGATCAAAAAGAAGTTCTGCCGTTGGTTTCGCTACCAATTCATACGGATATGTAGGGACAGGATATGACGGACTAAACAAATTAAAGGATTTTTACAAGTATGATCCTTCTTCCAATTCCTGGACGCAGATCGATGATTTTCCCGGAACAGGAAGATATGCAGCCTTAGCATTCGGAATTGATAATAAAGGATATGTAGGAACGGGATATGATGGAAGCGAACTCAAAGATTTTTATAAATACGACGAATCTGCATCATCGTGGACCAGCATCAACAGTCTGGGAGGCTCTAAAAGAAGGGACGGGGCAGCCTTCGTGATCAATAATATTGCCTATGTGGGATTCGGAAGCAATAACGGAAGTCTGGTATCAGATTTCTGGGCATTTGATCCAGGCTCCGAAATCTGGACCAGAAAAGTTGATACAAGTAATGATGATGATAACCAATACAGAACCTCACCAGCAGCATTTGCTGCTAATGGACTGGGATATGTAGCAACAGGTTCTACAAGCGGAGTAGGAAATACAACATGGGAATATGACCCTTCTTCCAATGACTGGACACAGCGAACATCATTTGAAGGAGCATCCAGAGAAAGTGCCTGCGCATTTTCAATCGGAAACTATGGCTATGTCCTTACCGGAAACAGTGGTTCGTCTTATTTTGATGACATCTGGGTATTTCATCCTAACGAAAGTGAAAATGACGATGATTAAAACCTTCCCCCGAATATTCTTTCTATCAGTAATCTTACTCGTGAGCTGTGAGAAAAAAAACAATACCTTTGATGTAAAGATTACAAAACAGGAGTCAGGATACGGATACCAGATATTGAAGGAAAAGAAAGTCTTTATAAACCAGCCTTTCATTCCTGCAATACAGGGGGAAAAAACATTTAAAAATGAAACAGACGCACAGAAAACTGCCCTGCTTGTTATAAAAAAAATAGGAAAACAAACACTCCCAAGAATTTCTATACATGAACTGGATTCTATGAAGATAGCGTATTAGATGCTTTAATTACAATGAAAGTTCCTTCAATATTTTTTATTGAGGGAATTTGTGTACCTGTAAAAACAGATTTATGACAGCACTTTTTAAACAAATAAAAACAACGTACATCTATCACTGGATCATCTGGATCATTCTTATTTTTTTTAAGCTGATCATGGATTATTCTGTTTTTGGAAATCTTCTTTTTTTAATGAATATAAAGCTATTCATCATAGCCATTATATTATTTTACATCAATTGTTATCTGGTTCTGCCCTTTATTATTCGCCAGAGTCCCAGAAAAATTATTATAATTACCGTTTCCCTGATTGCAGTATATGTAGCACTCATGATTTTTTTCATGCCTCCGATGCCAAAGCATATGCCTATGTCACCTCATGATTTTCCGAAGAAAGGAAAAATGATTCCTTTCCGGAACGGGATAAGCTTATATGATATTTTCTTCAGAATCGGAATTTTCTCAATCGTATTCAGCACCCTCCTTTTCTTTTTAGACAAATGGGTAGAAAACGGAAAGAAAATAAAAGCCCTCGAATTTGAAAGGCAATCCAGTGAGCTTAAAATTCTCAGAGAACAGATCAATCCGCATTTCTTTTTTAATGCCCTCAACAGCATTTATTCGCTATCCATTATTAAATCTCCTGACACACCGAGGGTGATCTTGATTTTATCTGATATCATGCGCTATGTTCTTAACAATAAAAACGGATATAAGAATAACCTGAATGATGAAATTTCCAACATTAAAAAGTATATCGAGATACAATCTATCCGTTTCAATAAATTCAATAATATGAATTATGAATTTTATGGTAATTTTGAATATTATGAGATTGAACCTCTCCTGCTTTTAACTTTTGTAGAAAATGCTTTTAAATATGCTGATTTAAAGAAAGGCCCTCTCAATCTTAAAATTTATATGGAAAATGGATTATTGGATTTCCGGATCACGAATTTTTATGAAAAGAAACATTCTGAAGAGAGCAATGACAGCAAGCTGGGAATAGAAAATACAAAAATGAAGCTGAATCTTCTTTATCCCGAAAAATATCAGCTTGATATTGAAGACAATGGCTCTGAATATAGCGTAAATTTAAAACTTCAATTGAATTAAAATGAATTGTATCATAGTAGACGATGAAGAACTTGCTCACCACGTGATTGAAGAATATATCTCAAGGATTCCTCTTCTGAACCTGGTAAAAAACTGTTATGACATTCAGGAAACCATTCAGACACTACAAACGGAAAATGTTGATCTTATTTTTCTTGACATTAATCTCCCGAATATTTCCGGAATAGAATTCTTAAAAAGCTTCAGTAAACTCCCTGACGTCATTATTACTACTGCGTATGATGATTGTGCCGTGCAGGGCTTTGAAATGGATGTTACCGACTATCTGCTGAAACCTTTTTCTTTTGAAAGATTTTTGAAAGCGGTTTATAAAAGCTACAACAAGCTTACTAATTCAAAAATAGTACACGAAAAAAATACACAGGCTTTTTTTAAAGAATCATTTATTTTTGTGCGTTCCAATAATGAAGATGTAAAACTTAATCTAAGCGAGATTACCCGCATCAGTGCGCTGAAAGACTATATTATTATATATACGGAAACTCGGAAACTGATTATCCATCAGACCATGAAATCCATTATCGAGAAGATCAACTCAGAAAATTTCATAAGGGTTCACAATTCTCATATCATTTCGCTTCAGCACATTCAAAGCATCGGAAAAAACAATCTGATGATAGGAAACGAAAGAATTCCCATCAGCGAAAAATACAAAGTATATTTGAATAAAGTCGTGGAAAAATACAAGTAATGACCTAAACCTCTACTTAATACTATAGTGGAGAGACTTCTAATAATAAATGAATATCCTTTGAATTCCGTTGCAGACTAAACTCCATTCCATTACTATTTATTTACAACGCTGCTGTGTCATTCTGAATGTAGCAAAGCGGAGTGAAGAATCTCTCTGTATTTATTAGCGCAACGTTCGCAAGAGGCATTTACTGTACGCATATTCTTTCGAGCGCAAAGGTACTTCGGCAGGCTCAGCATAAACTATAACGCTCAGCAAATGATAGCAACTTTTAATGATA
>Ga0065704_10071678_pt1 | contig 10286 bp, 5 predicted proteins | sample SwiRhicommuniRL2_FD_59091 | JGI IMG/M metagenome (GOLD analysis project Ga0065704, IMG submission 59091) | Switchgrass rhizosphere bacterial communities from Rose Lake, Michigan, USA - RL2 v2 (version 2) | ecosystem: Host-associated > Plants > Roots > Rhizosphere > Soil | place: East Lansing, MI | reverse complement strand
CCACTATGGTTCGCCTTCTCAATCGCCTGATTGAACCCACCCGCGGGCAGGTGCTGATTGACGGCGTGGATATCGCCAGAATATCGGACGCCGAACTCCGCGAGGTGCGCAGAAAAAAGATCGCGATGGTGTTTCAGTCGTTCGCCCTGATGCCGCACATGACGGTATTAGACAATACCGCGTTTGGCATGGAATTAGCGGGCGTACCGGCCAGTGAGCGCCAGGAAAAAGCGCTGGATGCGCTGCGTCAGGTGGGGCTGGAAAATTACGCCCATGCGTACCCGGATGAACTTTCCGGCGGGATGCGTCAGCGCGTCGGATTAGCCCGCGCATTAGCGATCAACCCCGATATATTATTAATGGACGAAGCCTTCTCGGCGCTCGATCCATTAATTCGTACCGAGATGCAGGATGAGCTGGTAAAACTGCAGTCGCGGCATCAGCGCACTATTGTCTTTATTTCCCATGACCTTGATGAAGCCATGCGAATTGGCGATCGTATTGCCATTATGCAAAATGGCGAAGTGGTGCAGGTAGGGACGCCGGATGAAATTCTCAATAATCCGGCCAACGATTATGTGCGCACCTTCTTCCGTGGCGTGGATATTAGCCAGGTGTTCAGCGCCAAAGATATTGCCCGCCGATCCCCGAACGGCATTATCCGTAAAACGCCAGGTTTCGGCCCGCGCTCGGCGCTGAAGCTGTTGCAGGACGAAGACCGGGAATACGGTTATCTGGTTGAACGCGGCAATAAATTTGTCGGCGTTGTCTCCATCGACTCCCTGAAAACCGCCCTTGGCGAAAATCTGGGTATCGATGCGGCGTTAATCGACGCTCCGCTTGCCGTGGACGCAGAAACGCCGCTCAGCGAGTTGCTCTCCCACGTTGGCCAGGCACCCTGTGCGGTGCCGGTGGTCGGAGAGGAACAACAGTACGTCGGCATCATCTCAAAACGCATGTTGCTGCAGGCTTTAGATCGCGAGGGGGCAAACAATGGCTGATCAATCTAACCCGTGGGGCACCACCGAGGCCGCCGACAGCGCGGCACAATCCGCTGACGCGTGGGGCTCTTCCACAACGGCAGCACCCGCGCCAACCGACGGCGGCGCGGCAGACTGGCTGACCAGCGCCCCGGCACCGGCGCCAGAACACTTCAACATTATGGATCCGTTCCATAAAACCCTGATCCCGCTCGACAGCTGGGTCACCGAAGGGATCGACTGGGTGGTGACGCACTTCCGCCCGGTGTTCCAGGGCATTCGCGTGCCGGTGGACTATATCCTCAACGGCTTCCAGCAGCTGATGCTGGGAATGCCGGCCCCGGTGGCTATCGTGCTGTTCTCGCTGATTGCGTGGCAGTTTGGTAGCGCCGGGATGGGCGTAGCGACGCTTGTCTCGCTGATCCTGATCGGCGCGATCGGAGCCTGGTCGCAGGCGATGATCACCCTGGCGCTGGTGCTGACCGCCCTGCTGTTCTGCGTGGTGATTGGCCTGCCGATGGGGATCTGGCTGGCGCGCAGTCCGCGGGCGGCCAAAATTATCCGCCCGCTGCTGGATGCGATGCAGACCACCCCGGCGTTTGTCTACCTGGTGCCGATCGTGATGCTGTTCGGCATCGGCAACGTGCCGGGCGTGGTGGTGACCATTATCTTCGCCCTGCCGCCGATTGTGCGTCTGACCATTCTGGGCATTAACCAGGTGCCAGCTGACCTGATCGAAGCCTCGCGCTCGTTTGGTGCCAGCCCGCGCCAGATGCTGTTCAAAGTCCAGCTGCCGCTGGCGATGCCGACCATTATGGCGGGCGTGAACCAGACCCTGATGCTGGCCCTGTCGATGGTGGTGATCGCCTCGATGATCGCCGTGGGTGGTCTGGGCCAGATGGTGCTGCGCGGCATTGGTCGTCTCGATATGGGGCTGGCCACCGTCGGCGGCGTCGGGATCGTGATCCTCGCCATTATTCTTGACCGCCTGACCCAGGCCGTCGGTCGTGATTCACGCAGTCGCGGCAACCGTCGCTGGTATACCACCGGCCCTGTCGGGTTAATCACCCGCCCATTCGTAAAATAAGGAACAACGATGCGACATAGCGTAATTTTTGCCACAGCGTTTGCCACCCTTGCCTCCACCAGCGCATTTGCTGCCGATCTGCCGGGCAAAGGCATTACCGTGCAACCGGTACAGAGCACCATCTCCGAAGAGTCGTTCCAGACCGGGCTGGTCAGCCGGGCGCTGGAGAAGCTGGGCTATACCGTCAGCAAGCCCAGCGAAGTGGATTACAACGTGGGCTATACCTCTATTGCCTCCGGCGATGCCACTTTTACCGCCGTGAACTGGCAGCCGCTGCATGACGACATGTATGCCGCCGCCGGGGGCGACAAGAAGTTCTACCGCGAAGGCACCTTCGTGACCGGCGCGGCGCAGGGGTATCTGATCGACAAGAAAACCGCCGACCAGTATCACATCACCAATATCGAGCAGCTGAAGGATCCGAAGATCGCCAAACTGTTCGATACCAACGGGGATGGCAAAGCCGACATGATGGGCTGCTCCCCGGGCTGGGGCTGTGAAGCGGTGATTAACCACCAGAACAAAGCCTTCGACCTGGCGAAAACCGTGGACGTCAGCCACGGCAACTACTCGGCGATGATGGCCGACACCATCGCCCGCTTTAAGGAAGGCAAACCGGTGATCTATTACACCTGGACGCCGTACTGGGTGAGCGACGTGCTGAAACCGGGTAAAGATGTGGTCTGGCTGCAGGTGCCGTTCTCCTCCCTGCCGGGCGAGCAGAAAGACATCGACACCAAACTGCCGAACGGCATGAACTACGGCTTCCCGGTGAACACCATGCACATCGTTGCCAACAAAGCCTGGGCGGAGAAAAACCCGGCGGCGGCGAAGCTGTTCTCGGTAATGAAGCTCCCGCTGGCGGATATCAACGCCCAGAACGCGATGATGCACGCGGGCAAATCTTCTGAAGCCGATGTCCAGGGTCACGTAGACGGCTGGATCAAAGCCCACCAGCAGCAGTTCGATGCGTGGGTGAATGAGGCGCTGGCCGCGCAGAAGTAAGTACTCGCTGACTTCCCTCTCCCTTTGGGAGAGGGTTCAGACCGCACAATCCAGCACTTAACATCTCCCCGCCTCCCTTCGTCATCCGTTATTATGGTTTCTGAAAAAATAATCACTCAACTAATGATTTCAAAAACCTGATGACAAAAACTAATCAAGGGCTTAGCCCCGCACTTATCCTGCTGATGTCAGTGGCAACCGGTCTGGCGGTCGCCAGTAACTACTACGCCCAGCCGCTGCTGGAGACCATCGCCCGCAACTTTTCGCTCTCGGCAAGCTCGGCCGGCTTTATCGTGACCGCCGCTCAGCTGGGGTACGCCGTGGGCCTGCTGTTCCTCGTGCCGCTGGGGGATATGTTCGAACGCCGGGCGATGATTGTCTCCATGACCCTGCTGGCCGCCGGGGGGATGTTGATCACCGCCTCCAGCCAGTCGCTGGCGATGATGATCCTCGGCACCGCCCTGACCGGCCTGTTCTCGGTGGTGGCGCAGATCCTGGTCCCGCTGGCGGCAACCCTCGCCTCGCCGGAAAAACGCGGTAAGGTGGTGGGTACCATTATGAGCGGCCTGCTGCTGGGGATTTTGCTGGCGCGTACCGTCGCCGGTCTGCTGGCGGGTATCGGCGGCTGGCGCACCGTCTACTGGGTGGCGTCGGTGCTGATGGTGGTGATGGCCCTCGCCCTGTGGCGCGGCCTGCCAAAGGTGAAGTCAGAAACCCATCTCAACTACCCTCAGTTGCTGGGCTCGGTCTTTAGCCTGTTCACGCGCGATAAACTGCTGCGTACCCGGGCACTGCTGGGCTGTTTCACCTTCGCCAACTTCAGCATTCTCTGGACCTCGATGGCCTTCCTGCTGGCCTCTCCGCCGTTTAACTATTCCGAAGGGATGATCGGCCTGTTTGGTCTGGCGGGCGCGGCCGGTGCGCTGGGTGCACGTCCTGCGGGCGGTCTGGCGGATAAGGGCAAATCGCATCTTACCACCAGCGTCGGGCTGGTGATGCTCCTGCTCTCCTGGGCGGCGATCTGGTACGGACATGTCTCGGTGCTGGCGCTGATTGTCGGCATCCTGGTGCTCGACCTCACCGTGCAGGGGGTGCATATCACCAACCAGACCGTGATATACCGCGTCAAGCCGGATGCCCGTAACCGCCTGACGGCCGGGTACATGACCAGCTACTTTATCGGCGGTGCCGCCGGGTCACTCATCTCGGCATACGCCTGGCAACATGGCGGCTGGACGGGCGTGTGTGCGGCCGGGACGGTCATGGCGCTGGTTAACCTGCTGGTCTGGTGGCGCGGCTACCATCGTCAGGACGCCATTCAATAAGGGTTACATAAGTTTGGGGCTCCTCAGGGTGTTAAGGAGCCCCTCAGTCTGTTATGGTGGCGTAATCATTTATTCCGGAAATTTTTATGTGGGTAGGATATTAGAATACCGCATGAATAGCTTACGCCCGAAGACCCATCCCCGTTTTGCCAGTGCAATCCCCTCTTTTCTGTGCTTACCGGGTCACGGATCTACCCGGCTCTTGATGACGGTGAAATTTGTCTGATGGATTTTAGCCGCACAAATAATTCATTTACATTATTTGTCACTGTCGTTACTATATCGGCTGTAATTAATGAGGTTATGCCCAAATGGATAGTTCGTTTACGCCCATTGAACAAATGCTTAAATTTCGCGCCAGTCGCTATGCAGATTTCCCTTATCAGGAGATCCTGCTGACCCGTCTCTGCATGCACATGCAGGGCAAGCTGCTGGAAAATCGCAATAAGATGCTGAAAGCTCAAGGGATTAACGAGACGTTATTTATGGCGTTGATTACGCTGGAGTCTCAGGAAAACCACAGCATTCAGCCGTCTGAGCTGAGCTGCGCCCTGGGTTCGTCTCGTACCAATGCAACCCGTATTGCCGATGAGCTGGAAAAGCGCGGCTGGATTGAACGCCGTGAAAGCGACAACGACCGTCGCTGTCTGCACCTGCAACTGACCGAGAAAGGTCACGAATTCCTGCGTGAGGTGCTTCCACCTCAGCACAACTGCCTGCATCAACTCTGGTCGTCTTTAAGTGGTACCGAGAAAGAGCAGCTCGAGCATATCACCCGTAAGCTTCTCACCCGTCTGGATCAGATGGATGAAGACGGCGCCGTTCTCGAGGCGCTGCGCTAACGCGACGACACGCTCCAGAAAATCCAGATTCATAAGAAAACCGAACAGGCCAGCACGCATACTGCTGGCCTTTCTGATAACAGGTCGGCGCAGCCGATGTGAAATAATAAGATCGTGGAGAAAATCATGAGCGCAAATGCGGAGAACACAACCCCGCAGCAACCGGTCAACAAGAAGAAAGGCAAACGCAAGCGCGCCCTTCTGCTGCTGACCTTGCTCTTTATTATTATTGCCGTGGCATATGGGATCTATTGGTTTTTAGTACTGCGTCATAGTGAAGAGACGGATGACGCGTACGTGGCAGGGAACCAGGTTCAGATTATGGCGCAGGTGTCGGGCAGCGTGACGAAAGTCTGGGCTGACAATACCGACTTTGTGCAAAAAGGCGACGTGCTGGTGACGCTGGATCCCACCGACGCCCAGCAGGCGTTTGAAAAAGCACAGACCGAGCTGGCCTCGAGCGTGCGTCAGACCCGTCAGCAGATGATCAACAGCAAGCAGCTGCAGGCCAACATCACCGTGCAGAAAACCGCCCTCGCCCAGGCGCAGAGCGATTTTAACCGCCGTGTTCCGCTCGGCACCGCCAACCTGATTGGCCGTGAAGAGCTGCAGCACGCCCGTGATGCGGTCGCCAGCGCGCAGGCCCAGCTCGATGTTGCCATCCAGCAGTACAACGCCAACCAGGCGATGGTGCTGGACACGACTCTCGATCAACAACCCGCGGTGAAACAGGCGGCGACGGAAGTGCGCAACGCCTGGCTGGCCCTTGAGCGAACCAAAATTGTCAGCCCGATGACCGGCTACGTGTCCCGTCGTTCGGTGCAGCCTGGTGCGCAGATCAGCTCCTCTACCCCGCTGATGGCGGTGGTGCCAGCAACCAACCTGTGGGTGGATGCTAACTTCAAAGAGACGCAGCTGGCGCATATGCGTATCGGCCAGAGCGCCACGGTGGTCAGCGATATCTACGGTGACGAAGTGAAATACACCGGGAAAGTTGTCGGCCTGGATATGGGTACCGGTAGCGCCTTCTCCCTGCTGCCTGCCCAGAACGCTACCGGGAACTGGATCAAAGTGGTTCAGCGTCTGCCGGTGCGTATCGAGCTGGATGAGAAACAGCTGGTGGATCATCCGCTGCGTATTGGCCTTTCCACGCTGGTGACGGTCGATACCGCCAACCGCGACGGTCAGATGCTGGCGAACCAGGCGCGTTCTAACCCGGCCTACGAAAGTAATGCCCGTGAGATCAGCCTTGAGCCTGTGAATAAGCTGATCGATGAGATCGTGAAGGCGAACGCCGGTTAATCCGAAGGTGAGCGTTATGCAGCAGCAAAAACCGCAAAAACCGTTGGAAGGCGCGCAGCTGGTCATCATGACCATTGCGCTGTCGCTGGCGACATTCATGCAGGTGCTGGACTCCACCATCGCGAACGTGGCGATCCCAACCATCGCCGGTAACCTTGGCTCATCCCTGAGCCAGGGGACATGGGTCATCACCTCGTTCGGGGTGGCGAATGCGATCTCCATCCCGATCACCGGCTGGCTGGCAAAGCGCGTCGGGGAAGTGAAACTCTTCCTCTGGTCCACCATCGCCTTTGTGATTGCCTCCTGGGCGTGTGGGATGTCAAACAGCCTGACCATGCTGATCTTCTTCCGCGTGATCCAGGGGATTGTCGCCGGGCCGCTGATCCCGCTGTCGCAGAGTCTGCTCCTCAACAACTACCCGCCCGCCAAACGCTCTGTCGCGCTGGCGCTGTGGTCGATGACGGTGATCGTCGCGCCGATCTGCGGCCCGATTCTGGGCGGCTATATCAGCGATAACTATCACTGGGGCTGGATCTTCTTTATCAACGTGCCGATTGGCGCGCTGGTGGTGTTGCTGACCCTGCAGTCGCTGCGCGGTCGTGAAACCCGCACCGAACAACGGCGTATTGATGGCGTGGGGCTGGCGCTGCTGGTGCTGGGCATCGGTAGCCTGCAGATCATGCTCGACCGCGGGAAGGAGCTGGACTGGTTCGCCTCGCAGGAGATCATCGTGCTGACGGTGGTGGCGGTAGTGGCGCTAAGCTTCCTGATTGTCTGGGAGCTGACGGATGACAACCCGATAGTCGATCTGTCGCTGTTTAAGTCGCGCAACTTCACCATAGGCTGTTTGTGTATCAGCCTTGCCTACATGCTCTACTTCGGCGCGATTGTTCTGCTGCCGCAGCTGTTGCAGGAGGTCTACGGCTATACCGCCACCTGGGCGGGGCTGGCGTCGGCACCGGTCGGGGTGATCCCGGTCCTGCTGTCGCCGATTATCGGCCGCTTCGCCCATAAGCTTGATATGCGTCGGCTGGTGACCTTCAGCTTCATTATGTATGCGGTGTGCTTCTACTGGCGTGCCTATACCTTTGAGCCGGGCATGGACTTTGGTGCTTCGGCGTGGCCGCAGTTCATTCAGGGCTTTGCGGTGGCCTGCTTCTTTATGCCACTGACCACCATCACCCTCTCCGGCCTGCCGCCGGAACGGATGGCGGCGGCGTCCAGTCTGTCGAACTTTATGCGTACGCTGGCGGGCTCCATCGGTACCTCGATGACCACCACCATGTGGACCAACCGCGAGTCGCTGCACCATGCCCAGCTCACGGAATCGGTGAACGTGTTCAATCCGCAGGCGCAGGAGGTGTACAGCCAGCTGCAGGGGATGGGCATGACCGAGCAGCAGGCGTCGGGCTGGATAGCACAGCAGATCACCGCGCAGGGGCTGATTATCTCGGCTAATGAGATCTTCTGGATATCCGCAGGCGTGTTCATTGTGCTGTTGGGGCTAATCTGGTTCGCCAAACCGCCGTTTGGCGCGGGTGGCGGAGGCGGTGGCGCGCACTAAGCCTCTGACAAGAAAAACGGATCTGCATGCAGATCCGTTTTTTTATGGGTGCGGTACCGGCTACTTAATGCCGATGATTTTAATCGTAATGATCGAGACCGTACCGGGCGGCACAAAGCCAGGCACGCCCGCTTCGCCGTAAGCCTGCTTCGCCGGAATATGCAGTTTTGCCTCCCCGCCCAGCCCCAGCTTTTTCACGACCGTCTGGAACAGCGGCGGTAAATCTTTCACCCGGCTGGCGCGCACCTCTTTACTGGACATCACTTTCCCGGTGCCCAGTACCTCATCAAGCTCGGTAATGATCTCATTCTGAGCCGTGATCAGGGGCGCATCACCTTGCTGAATCACCCGGTAGATGGCACCATCCGGCAGTCGTTTGGCCCCTTTCTCCTTCGCTGCCTTAGCCATGATCGCTTTGCTCTGCTTTTCGTTTTCGCTTTGCGTCGCGACAAACTGCTTTTTCTGTACCTGGTCCAGCGCGGCCAGCTCCTTCGTCAGCGTGGCAGGCGCCAGCTGGAGCTTATTATTTACCTTGTCGCTAAAGCCCTGCATAAAGGCATTGAGGTCGAGCTTTTTGTTCATTCCATCCAGCTTGCTCTTCTCACGATCTGCCGCATCGCCATACCAGGTACCGATGGCGTAACTGGTCAGGGTATCTTTTGCTGCAGCCTTATCGATCTTCACCCGCGGCTTTTCCGCTCCCTCTTTGCCAGGTGCAGCCTGGCTCTCCTTCAGCTTCTGGTTTTCGGCCGTCAGCGTTGCGAGGGAAGCGCTTTGCGTTTTCTGCTGCTCCTCAAGCGAGGCTTTTTGCGTCTGAAGCAGGGTCAGCTGCTTTTTCAGCTCCTCAGCCTCTTTTCCGGCGGTCGCCAGCTGGGTGACCAGCGCACCGCTTTTGTCTTTCTCGCTGCCAACGCTAGTTTTCTGCAGAGCCAACAGGGATTCCTGAGACGCGATGACTTTTTTGGCATCTTCAAGCTGATTATGCACGATCCCGGACTTCACCTTTTCGTTGTTCAGCAGCTTCTCCTGCTCGGCCATCCGGGTTTCCAGGTTCGCTTTTTGCAGGTTCAGCGCTGACAGCTGGGCTTTCAAGGCATCAGCCTCTTTCACCGCGCCAGTGCTCTTATCGCTGCTGGTTTTGAGGGTGGCGAGCTGGGCTTCCAGCGCTTTCTTCTGGGTTTGCAGCTCGGCCAGCTCTTTAGTGAGCGTCACGTTTTTGGCACTGGCGTCTTTCAGCGAGGCCAACTGGGTTTCCAGCGTTTGCTTCTGCGTTTGCAGATCGGTGAGTTCCTTCGACAGCGCGGCGCTTTTGTCGTTAGCCGCTTTCAATGAAGCCAGCTGCGTTTCCAACGCCGTCTTCTGCGTCTGCAGGTCGGTCAGATCTTTGGTAAGGGTCGCGTTTTTCGCACTGGCTTCTTTCAGCGAGGCCAGCTGGGTATCCAGCGTTTTCTTCTGCGTTTGCAGATCGGTCAGCTCTTTGAGGAGTTTCTCTTTGTCGCTTCCGGCGCTGCTCTTCTGCACGGCCAGCAGCGATTCCTGCGAGGCGATCACTTTTTTGGCGTCTTCGAGCTGGTTCTGCGCAATCTCAGACTTTGTCTTCTCGCTGTTGAACGCTTTATCCCGCTCGGCCAGCCGGGTTTCCAGAGTGGCTTTTTGCAGGTTCAGCGCTGACAGCTGGGCTTTTAAATCGTCGAGCGCTTTAGTCAGGCTGTCGCGCTGCGCGTTGGCGTTTTTCAGCTGATCTGCCAGCGCGGCATTTTTATGTTGATCGACCTCAGCGGGCTTAGGCAGCGTCGCAATGAGGCTCTCAACGGCGAGCTTTTGCGCGCTGCCGTCCGGCTGTGATTTAAGCCAGGCGAGGGCCTGCTCTTTTTCCGCGACGCGCTCCTTCTCGTGAGCGACCGCCTGTTCCAGTAGCGCCTTTTCGCTCTCTACCGCGCTCAGCTGTTTATCTAAACCAGCGATGGTGGCATTGGCCTTGCGAAGCGCCTCGGTAAGACGGGACAGTTTGGCCTGATTAACCGCGACGGCCTTGTCGTTTTTAGCAGGCACCGCACGGGCTGCAGGACGAGCAGGCTTTGCGGGCTGCGGTGCGGCGTCCGGCGGATTTGTCGTGGTTTCTGGGGCGATAAAAGGACTGGTTGAATCGTTACCGATAATTTTTTCATTATTCAGGCGTTC
>Ga0065704_10071673_pt1 | contig 10303 bp, 4 predicted proteins | sample SwiRhicommuniRL2_FD_59091 | JGI IMG/M metagenome (GOLD analysis project Ga0065704, IMG submission 59091) | Switchgrass rhizosphere bacterial communities from Rose Lake, Michigan, USA - RL2 v2 (version 2) | ecosystem: Host-associated > Plants > Roots > Rhizosphere > Soil | place: East Lansing, MI | reverse complement strand
GGCGGGCAGTTTTTCCATCCCTGAGCTTACTTTCAGCCGGATGGGCACGTGGCAGTGGCATTGATGATGCAGATGGCCATCTCAACAGTAATGTATGGAATGGTATAAAGCCCAGGGCTGTAAACTATATGTTAGGAATTGCTTTCCGCTGGAACATTCTTTCTATTCCGCAGTTCCGGAGGCAATATAACAGTGAACTGCAGCGGGTGGCATTTACTAATTACCAGCTGGATGAAATAAAATTGCAAACCAATGCACAACTCGCCGGCGCCAGGCTTAGGCTTGGAATTGCGCTTGAACAGGTAAAGCAGGCTCCTTTGCAGTATGATGCTGCCTTACAAGCGTATAATCAATCTAAAGCCAGGTATGAGTCCGGCCTGTCTGCTCTGCCTGAACTATACCAGGCATTGTATACATTAAACAGGGCGTCAGCAGATAAACTGACTGCCTTTAACAATGTATGGCGTGCCATTTTGATGGAAGCCGCTGCTGCCGGTGACCTGTCAATATTTACCAATCATCTTAAAACATTATAACCTATGGATCTTGTTAAGGGGGCGCTTAAAAGGCCTGTAACTGTGATAATACTGGTGTTGGGGATGCTGATATTTTCCCTTATATCCATACCTAAGATGCCGGTAGATATCTTTCCCAATCTCAACCTCCCTACGATCTATGTGATCGAATCTTACGGAGGAATGTCTGCCCAGCAAATGGAGGGATTTTTTGCTACCCGCTTGCAGGACCAGTTCCTGTATGTAAATGGGGTAAAGGATATTGAAAGCAAGAATATTCAGGGGCTTACCATGATCAAACTTGGTTTTTATGAGGGCACCGATATGGCAGAAGCAACTGCGCAGGTTGCGCTACAGGTCAACAGGGCCATGAAGTTTTTCCCGCCGGGGGCTCTCCCCCCACAGGTGGTAAGATTTGACGCATCTTCATTACCGGTAGGGCAACTCGTATTTTCCAGTAAAAGCAAGTCGCTAAAAGAAATTTATGATCTTGCAGCCACCCGGGTGAGGCCTATGTTTGGCACGGTGCGTGGGTTGAGTGCCCCTCCTCCGTTTGGGGCAAATTCCAGATCACTCCTTGTAAATGTAGACCCTAACAAATTAAGGAGTTTTGGGGTATCACCGGATGATGTGGTGGAAGCTATCGCGAAATCCAATGTAATGTCTCCTTCCGGCAATCTGAGGATGAATAATACAATGTACCTTACTACCATCAATACCTTACAGAAAACAGTGGAAGAGTTTAACCGGATCCCCTTAAAAACACGCCAGGGTGCAGCGATTTACGTAAGTGATGTAGCTAAGGTAACAGACGGCATGGACAGGACGGTTGATTATGCGCTGGTAAATGGCAAACGGTCTGTTTATATTCCTGTAGTGAAGACCGCAGATGCCTCTACCTGGCAGGTAGTTAAAGATCTGAAAACCCGTATACCTGAAATGCAAAGTCTGTTGCCGGACGATGTAAAACTATCTTATGAGTTTGATCAATCTGTTTTTGTAGCCAATGCTGTAGAGAGCCTTATTTTTGAGGGAATCCTGGGGGCTCTTCTTACAGGACTTGTAGTATTGTTGTTCCTGAGAGACCTCAGGAGTAGTTTGGTTGTTATCATCACTATACCAGTATCTATACTATGTGCTGTACTGCTGCTGAAATTATTTGGCCAAACCATTAACATTATGACCTTGAGCGGATTGGCACTTGCAGTAGGTATCCTGGTAGACCAGGCTACGGTAACAATTGAAAATATCCATCAACACCTGGAAATGGGGAAGCCCAAAAAAGAGGCTGTTTTTGATGCCTGCCAGGAAATAGCTTTCCCGCTATTACTGATCCTGCTCTGCATATTGGCAGTATTTGCTCCTTCCTTTATTATGAATGGTATTCCACGCGCCATGTTTCTGCCCTTATCATTATCCATTGGTTTTGCCATGATCGTATCTTATATCCTTGCGCAAAGCCTGGTACCTGTAATATCCAACTGGTTGTTAAAGGAAGAAAAGTTCAGGTATAAGCATGGTCAGGTACACGCACACGCAGGGGAAGCAATGAATAAAGAAGAAATAATGCAGATAGAAGACCATTTGAAACATGAACTGGAAGAACCAGGGAAAAATGATGCTTTTGAAAAATTGAAACTTTCTTTTATGAATATCCTGCAAAAGCTCATGAAAAAAAGAAAACTGACCATTGCGCTGTATCTGACCGGTGTATTTTGCCTCTCTGCTCTGGCTTTTGTTAAAATAGGGAAAGATCTTATGCCCAAAGTAAACGGCAGCCAGTTCCAGGTAAGACTGAAAGCTCCGGACGGTACCCGGTTGGAACGTACTGAAATTATACTTAAACAGGCTTTGGCTATTATAGACACTACCGTACAACATCATGTGGAGATCAGTTCCGCATATGTGGGATTGGTACCCTCCAGCTATGGGACCAGCAATCTATACATATTTAATGCAGGCACACATGAAGCAGTTCTGCAAGTGCAATTAGACGAGCAATACGAGGTGAATATGGACGATCTGAAAGAAACGCTGCGAAAGAATATACGAAGCAGGATACCCGGTATAGCCGTTTCTTTTGAACCTATTGACATGACGGAGAAGATCATGAGCCAGGGAGCAGCTACGCCTATTGAGGTCAGGGTAGCAGGAAAGGACATTACGCAGATCTCGAACTATGCAGATACTATCATGCGGGAATTGAGAGCAGTGCCTTATCTCAGGGATGTGCAGGTGGCCCAGCCGTTGAAATTCCCTGTAATTGATATTACAATAGACAGGGATAAAGCGGCGCAATGGGGAATAACAGTGGAAGAAATAGCAAAATCCGTAACGGCAAGCACATCCTCCAGCCGTTTCACCCAAAAGATCCAATGGTTGGACGAAAAGGCTGCATATACCTACCAGGTGCAGGTACAGGTACCGGAATATGTAATGAGCACCCTCGACGAGTTAAAGGAAATTCCTTTGACCAAAGGAAACGCACGACCCGTATTATCTGATGTAGCCGGCTTTTCAATAAAAGAAGTACCAGGGGAGTTTGACAGGATGGGGCCACGCCGTTTTCTAACCATCAACGCCAATATCCACCAGGGTGATCTGGGTACTGCTACAAATGAAGTGCAGCATATTTTACAGAAGTTGGGCCCCCCTGCGAAAGGGGTAAAAACAGAACTGAGAGGATTGTCCAGCCTGTTTTCAGAAACAATGGAAGGTTTACAGACCGGTTTGTTGTTTGCAGTACTCGTCATTTTCCTGTTACTGGCTGCAAACTACCAATCGGTTAAACTGTCCTTAGCTGTATTAATTACTATACCCGCAGTAATACTGGGTGCATTGCTTATGCTCCTGGCATTTGGCTCAACTTTAAACTTACAATCCTATATGGGGATTATTATGTCAATTGGTGTATCAGTGGCCAATGCCATTCTGATCATAACCAATGCGGAAAGTCTTCGGCTGAATTATAAAAATGCCGAAAAAGCAGCAGTTACGGCAGCCGCCATCCGTCTACGGCCTATATTGATGACAAGCCTTGCTATGATAGCCGGGATGATACCAATGGCATCCGGTATGGGAGATGCAGGCGAACAAAGTGCCCCGTTGGGAAGAGCTGTTATTGGCGGATTAATAGCCTCTACACTGGCCGCATTATTCATCCTGCCGCTGGCCTTCGCAGCAATGCAAAAGAAAACAGGTTATGAAAGCCCGTCTTTATTACCAGTTAAATGGAAAACAAAACTTACTGAAATGCAGAAAATATCAATGTTGCTGGCAATTGCCATTCTTTTTTTTACTTCATGTGGCAATACACACCAGCCGGTAGATCTCACCGGGGGCAAATCCACCGCTCCTCAGCATGAATTCGCTCACATCACCAGTCGTGCATTAACTACTGCCGTTAAATTACCGGGTGAATTTAAACCGTATGAAATGGTAGCCATATATCCAAAAGTGACAGGTTTTGTTAAAGAAATCCCTGTAGATATGGGAACACCTGTAAAAAAGGGACAAGTATTGCTTACCCTTGAAGCTCCGGAAATGGACCAGGATGTACAGGCCGCCAAAGCCCGGTATACACAGGCACAAGCCATATATTTTAATAGTAAAGACCGCTACGAAAGAATTAAAAAGACGGCCGCAACACCCGGTGCTGTTTCTCCTTATGAACTGGAAAGCGCAAAAGCCAAAATGAAGGCGGATGAAGCAACCCTGGAGGCGGAGAAGGCAAATGTAGCCGCTTTTGAAACCTCCAAAGGATACCTGACAGTGACAGCACCTTTTGATGGCATAATTACAGAAAGGAACATTCATCCAGGTGCTCTGATTGGACCAGAAGTGAAAAGCGGGGATAAACCGGTGCTGGTATTACAGCAGGAAAAGAAATTACGCCTGGTAGTGTATGTGCCTGAAACCTTGTCAGGAAAGGTAGATGAAAGAGGTGTTGTATCATTCGAAATTAATGGTAACCCCGGTAAAAGCTATCAGGCCCGGATCAACCGTTATTCCGGTGCTATTACCGCTATGCGATCTGAGGCATATGAAATGGACGTAATGGCAAACAACGGTGTCATTAAGCCAGGGATGTTTGCCGAAGTACAGTTTCCACTCAAAGCCAACACAAGCTCATTTGTTGTACCAACAAGCGCAATCGTCAATGCCACTACCGGTAAGTACCTGATAACCGTTGATAATAATAACAAAACGCACTTCCTGCAAATTAAAGAAGGGATCAGCGGGGATGATAGCACGGAGATCTTTGGCGTAATGTCAGGTAAAGAAAAAATACTTTTGAAACCAACCAGTGATATTGAGGAAGGTATTATAATAGATTAAATATCTTTTGGTAATACCGCAAACTGTAATCCTTTATCTATAAGGTATTCCCGGAATTTAATAAAATCCCGGCGAAATCATAGAAAGAAATTAATGGGGAATCAGATACGGAATGTGCAGTTAAATATATGGGGATGTACTTTGCTACTTCGGGGAGGAGCATTACTAATTGGATATTCTTCCGAAATAGAAATGGATTGAACCTGGGGAAGTTCATTATAAGGCACAGGTAGGGAAATTGCCGCCAACTACGTAAAGGGGGTTGCATTTTCAGTAATCTCCTGGTCTTTTTCCAGCTTCACTGTTTTATGTTCATCCTTACAACAGTCCCTGGAGCATGTTTTACCCTGCTCATTCCCGCACTTACTGCATTTTTTGGTGTTATCATTATGCCATAGCTGTACCTCTGCCAACTTACCCATGCAATAGTGCATGTGAAAGGTTGCGCCGGTGGACGAGCCTACATAAAAAATGGCCAGTATGAGTGTGAGAATTTTTTTTATTCCGCAACGAAAGTGGCGGTAATTCCTGATTGAATTGTTACATAATTCCTACTTTCTTTCCTATTTTACTGAGTTTTTTAAAAAACCTATTTTATTGATAATGAATAAATTAGAAGAACGACCTATCCTATGTTATTAGATAAGGCTACTTTTCGTTGCTGCATCCGGCCAGGCAAATCCGGCTCCACCATGCCTGTAACGCTCTGTTTCCTGCAGGTAAAAAGTATTTACTCCCTGAATTCCAATTCCGGAATAGTATAAAAACTGGTCCACATGCTCCTGGTATTCACCAAACTCACGATACTCTTTATGTAAAGCAAGCAATTCAGCCAAATCTTCATTATGAATACGAAGCGCCTCAACACTGGCATCTTCCAGCGAAAGCTTGTATTCCTGTTGCAAAACAAGGATCAGATTAAAGATCTCTGTGCCTTTCGCCAATTCCTTTGGTAAGGAATGGATATCGTTTTGCCATGCAATGACCCTAACGAGTAAGGTGATCATTCGTTTTATTACCGGATGCTCAAGAATATGTTTTGGTAAAACAAGCCCTGATTCTATTTCCCCAAAAGTCAGATAGGGAAACATCAGCACGTTATATTCGCGGAGGACTTTGAAAAGCGCGAGGGAAGGTGGGCGATTGGCTATTTTATAAGGATGTTCAAGTTCGATCCCATATCTAACGGTAAGATAGAAAGAGTCAGTAAATCGTTCCATCCACACTTCAGGCATGAAAGCTTTGAACTCGTCCCTGATTAGTGCCATATGCTGATACAGTGCATTTTCTTCAGAGGCTGGTTGATCTCCCCTAAGTATTGCCGTACATCGGGTTCGCAGGTGCTTAACTTCTTCAGGAGATGAATCTTCTACCTGGTCATCAAGTACAACATACTGGAGCATGAACCTGTTACAAGGAATGGCCTGCTCATATGTCAGGTGTGGCCACATACAAGCTGTGCAGGCATGTAATCGCATTTTCTTGTATCTTAATTTCTGCCGCTCAGTCAAAAATGTATAGTCGTTGTCGATCCACGCTTCCATATCCTTACCCATTTGTTCTATATGGGGATTCACAAGATTAGGCCATGGATAATAGTTTAGAGGAAGGTAGTCTCCTGAGTTGTACTGTTCCGGTTTCATGAATGTGTTATTCTAAGATTAATATTTTATTATTTCCGATCGGTTCCGCTTCCGGATCTAATCAATTATTGGCCTTTGTTATTGCCTGTGCAGAAGGGAATCCCTCCAAAGTATTGTATCTATCCATTTTGGCAGAAACATTTTTCCAGCCGCTTAACGTCATGCTGATGTAATGTATTCTGTTAACGACAGCGTCATGCCAATCGCCAAAATCGGGAAGAGACATCTGCAGATGAATAAATTCCTGCAGGTCTTCATTATGAATGCGCAAGTCTTCCAGGCAGGCTTCTTCCAGTGATATGTTGCGATTATACTGAATAACTTTTACCAGGTTATAATAGATACTCCCCGTTGCCTCGTCCTTCCTTACTGACTGCACTTCGTTATAATACACCATCATCCGGCTCGCCAATGCTTTCAGCCGTTGTATCACCGGATGGTTATAGATATTAGCAGGAAGTAGCAGTTTGGTTTCTAAATCCATCAGTTCCAGGAAGGGAAAAAGGCAAAGAGAGTCCTCACGGATGGCTATACATTCTTCAATAGTAGGGAATGTCTTTTTCTCTTTATAAGTAAGCTCTTGTTCCAGGCCGGTGAAATATTTATTGAGAGCTGCAATAAAACGGTGCAACGATTCAATAGGAATAAATTGCAGCAATTCTGAACGCAAACAAGCTAACAACGAAGCTAAAGGTATTCCTGCTTCTTCTGCGGCTAATTCACCACGTAATACGGATATTGATTTTTCATGAACGACCTTTACTTCCGAAAGGAGGCCCTCTTCATACATGTCATCATTATAAAGTGTCCAAAGCATAAAACGGCAAATGGGTTTGAGCCGGTCCAGACTTACAGTAGGAAACCATTGTGAGGCAATGTGTGCTGTTTTTGTTTTTTTATATTTATAACGAATATCAGGATCGTCTTTGTACAGGTAAAGATATTCACCATCGATCCAATGGTTATCAGTGATATCCTGCAGCTGCTCGGCAAAGGGGTTTTTGAGCATTGGAAAAGGGTAACGAAAACGCGCGAGGGTTGTTGCTATGCCAGTATTCATAGAAATCATTTGGGTTATCTTGAGGAGTCGTTTACTCCCATTTCAAAAATAACAAGGCTGGCTGCATTGAGATAACAGTATCATCATTTCATAAAAGCCACTTTGCTATTGAGAAATTGACAGGAACCCTAATTAAATTACTGTATCGTATAATCCTTTATATCCACTTCCGATAACCTGAAATATCCATAAACGAAGTTTTCGGAATGGGTCTGATTGATGACGTTCCCTATCACTGAACCTGGTATTGTTTGAAACGGCCCGGCACCAGCCCCGGATGCTGCTAACAGTTTTCTGAAATAATCATAATATCTCCTGGTAATTCCATACAGCCTGATGTTTATCCTGTCTCCGGACTTCAGCTCTTTGTCAGAAAAATATTCCTGCATCAGGTTGCCTTGACTGCTCACATCATTTTTGGTTTTATAATCCGGGAACTTTGATACAGGTGATAGAATACGGTGTAGATAGTAATTCTTCTCATTGCTATTATCCTGGTAGTAATAGGTGATTTCCACTTCATCACCTCCAAATCCGCCGGTATTATCCTGTGCAATATTATTTTCAATACCTGGCACACCTATACAAGTTTCTGTGGCGGTATAAATCTCCCCGTTTAAAGCTACTTTTAATGTATAGGTTTCACCGATAACCGGATGGAAATTGGTGCAGATATATTCTCCCGTACCGGGATTTTCTGTAAAACTAAAAACAGTATTTGCGGAATTGGCTATAATTATATCCGCTCCTGAAACTGTTGGAAATGTGGTACTGTAATATCCGGTTGTGGTGGAGAGTTTGATCTTCTGCTCATTGCCTGCAGTACCCTTCACCCAATCAATTGATGCGTCAACTACCAATTTGGGTTCTGCTGTTTCCAGATCCACTTCCACTACTTTTGTGCAAGATAAACAACATAAAACTACCAGGTATTTAAGTATATTTTTCATTTTAAGATGATTAGGATTAAAATCTGAAATTATAAGTTACACCCGGAATGATACTGAAGATCGAGATCCTCGTTGCTTCGCTCAACCCTGTTTCCCTGTTTTGCTCAAACATAAGGGAGGCGGCATTGCTTCTATTGTAAACATTGTAAATACTGAACACCCATTCACTTTTCCACCTTCTTTTGCTGTCAGGTTTGGGTGTATAGGTTGCCGATACATCCAAATGATGATAAGCCGGAAGCGAATTAATATTTCGCTCTCCGTAATTCCCGATCGTAATCCCCTGATACTGATATTTGCCGATGGGATAGGTTACAGCTTTCCCTGTCTGGTAGGTAAAAATGCCCCCTAAACTCCATTTCTTCGTCAGTTGATAAGCGGCTGTAAGTGAAAGGTTATGCGTTTTATCGTAATTGGCACGATACCATTCGCCATTGTTAATACCAGGTTCTGCTGCATTTCTTCCCGGTGTGCGCTGCTCTGCTTTAGAAAGTGTGTAAGAAAGCCAGCCTGTCAGCTTTTCAGTGTTTTTCTTCAGCATCACCTCAAGTCCGTAAGCCCTTGCTTCCCCATTAAGCAATACCTGTTCTATAGCTCTGTGGGCAATCAATTCGGCACCGTCTATGTAATCTGCTTTGTTTTTAGTTTTCTTGTAAAAAGCTTCTGTTTCCAAAGAATATTTTCCATTGCTGAAATTTCTGAAATAGCCCAATGCAACCTGGTCAAGAATTTCGGGTTTCAAATACTGGTCGCTCGGTGCCCAGATATCGAGTGGAGAAACGGAAGCCGTGTTGGAAATTAAATGGATATACTGGCTCATCCGGTTATAACTTGCCTTAATGGACTGGTTGTCGTTTATGGCATAAGAAACGGCCAAACGGGGTTCTAAATTTCCAAAACCAATGATCTTTTTGTTTTTACCGTAATGTGTTATACCCGTGGGCGTTCCTTCCTCATAAATTCGTAACGCGGAATTGAAAAATACGGCCTGATCATTGGCATAATTATTTACATTCTGCTCCCCCAATCGCTGAAAATTACTATATCGCAGTCCATAGTTTAATGATATTTTATCCGTAAGGTTGTGTTCGGCACTGATATACAAAGCATTTTCCCAGGCATATTTTTTTTCAATCTGGTCTGCATTGATGGGCGATGTAGCATCAATAGGTTTTATTGTGCCTGGATTGAATTGATAATAAATGGAATTGACGCCATAATTCAAAACCAGCTTATCAGACAGGTGATGGCTAAAATTGTACTTAAGATTAAAATTACGGATGTCCGATACCCAATCAATGCCTACATATTTTATCTTCAGGCCATAATCGTACTTACTGTAAATGACCGATGCATTGGAAAATAGCTTCTCGGAAAAGATATGATTCCAACGAAGATTAAAGAATGAGTTCGAATAATCGTTCCTGAAAAAATTGCTGAAGTCCATTTTATCTTTGCCGAAATATCCTGAAAGGAAAAGCCTGTTATTGTCATTGATCTTATAGTTCAGCTTGGCATTCAAATCATAAAAAGAAACAGCATTGGGGTTGTCCGCCAGTTTCAGGAACAAATGAGCATAGGAAGTACGACCAGCAACTACAAAGGAACCTTTATCTTTTACAATTGGGCCTTCTGCCAATAATCTACTCGAAACCGCCCCAATTCCACCCGTTACGTGATATTCCTTATTGTTCCCTTCCTTTTGATAAATATCCAAAACAGCGGAAGTACGCCCACCGAAATTAGCTGGTATCCCGCCTTTATACAATTTCAGATCTTTAATCACATCAGCATTAA
>Ga0065704_10071672_pt1 | contig 10303 bp, 9 predicted proteins | sample SwiRhicommuniRL2_FD_59091 | JGI IMG/M metagenome (GOLD analysis project Ga0065704, IMG submission 59091) | Switchgrass rhizosphere bacterial communities from Rose Lake, Michigan, USA - RL2 v2 (version 2) | ecosystem: Host-associated > Plants > Roots > Rhizosphere > Soil | place: East Lansing, MI | reverse complement strand
CGCTTCCAGAGCGGCCCGCTCGGCGGCGACGCGCAGATCGCCGACCGCGTGCTGGAACACCGCTGCCAGCGCGTGATCTTCTTCGAGAACCCGCACGTCGCACGCCAGCACGAGGCCGACATCCAGCTGCTGGAGCGCGCCGTCACCACCGTCACCGACGAAGCGGTCTGCACCACGTCGCTGGTCGTGGCGCGGCGATGGTGTGAGGCGGTAACCAAGCGCCTGGCTCTTGTAGGAGCGACGTAAGTCGTGACCGCATGCCGTGACGTTGCACGGCTCCCGCTATCGAGCGCACCTGCAGAATGGTGTTAGTTTCATTTTCATGGTCGCGACTCACGTCGCTCCTACAGGGATAGCAATCGCGTATGACGGCCTCTCCACGCCACCTGCTCAAAGACCTCTCCCTCTCCGCCATCGCCGCCGGCTTCGTCACCGTGCTGGTCGGCTTCGCCAGCTCTGCCGTCATCGTGTTCCAGGCGGCCCAATCGCTGGGCGCGTCGCCGGCGCAGATCAGCTCCTGGATGTGGGCGCTCGGCCTGGGCATGGGCCTGACCTGCATCGGCCTGTCGTTGCGCTACCGCATGCCGGTGGTGACCGCATGGTCCACGCCGGGGGCCGCCATGCTGATCAGCAGCGCCGCGGGGCTGCCGCTGTCCGATGCCGTGGGTGCCTTCATGCTGTCGGCGTTGTTGATCTGCCTGGCGGGCTTCTCCGGCTTCTTCGAACGGATGATCAGCCGCATCCCGGTGTCGCTCGCATCCGGCATGCTGGCCGGCGTGCTGCTGCGCTTCGGCCTGGAGGCGTTCGGCGCGATGAAGACGCAGCTGGGCATGGTGCTGACGATGTTCGTCGTCTATCTGCTCGCGCGTCGCCTGCTGCCGCGCTATGCGGTGATCCTGACCCTGCTGGTCGGCATTGCCTTCGCCGCCGGGCTCGGATTGCTGCGCGTGAACGGGCTTGCGCTGGAACTGGCGAAGCCGATCTTCCTCGCACCCACCTTCTCCCTGGCTGCGGTTGTCGGCATCGCGCTCCCGTTGTTCATCGTGACGATGGCCTCCCAGAACGTGCCGGGCGTGGCGGTGATCCGCGCGTCGGGGTATCCGATCCCGATTTCGCCCGTCGTCGGCTGGACCGGCGTCGCCAACCTGCTGCTGGCGCCGTTCGGTGCGTTCGCGTTGAACCTGGCGGCGATCACCGCCGCGATCTGCATGGGCCGCGAAGCGCATGAGGATGCGTCGCGGCGCTACGTGGCCGCCATCGCCGCGGGCGTGTTCTACGTCATCGTCGGCCTGTTCGGTGCCACGGTGGCGGCGCTGTTCGCCGCGTTCCCGAAGGAACTGATCCTGGCCATCGCCGGCATCGCGCTGCTGGGCACCATCGGCAACAGTCTTGCCGCCGCGCTGCGCGAGGAGTCCGATCGCGAACCGGCGCTGGTCACCTTCCTGGTGACCGCCTCCGGACTGTCGCTGGCCGGCATCGGATCCGCCTTCTGGGGGCTGGTCGCAGGCGTGGTCACGTTGCTGGTGTGGCGGCGCGCATAGCGGTCCGGCTGCGTTCGCACGCCACTCATGCAGGTGAAAGCGGCGTGGAGCGTTCAGTTTGAAGCCGTGGAATTCACCTCTGGGTGATGCGGGCGTGGGCAGCATCGCCGCTACACCCTTGCAGGAGAATCCCATGCAGATCACCCGCCACCGCCTGTTGACCCTGGCCACGCTCGCCGCCCTTTCCGGTGCCGCCTTTGCGCGGGCGCCGGCCCCCACCGCCGGCAAGGATGCTTTGAAGGAGCCGCAGGTGCGCGCGCTGCTGACCGAGAAGGGCTACACCAACATCGACGATCTCGATTTCGAGGACGGCCAGTGGGAAACCGATGCCACCAGCGCCAACGGTGACCGCGTGGATGTCCGCGTGAACCCCGCCAGTGGCGACGTGGTCGCCGAGAAACTGGTATCCAACCTCAGCGAGAACGATGTGAAGGCGAAGCTGACCGCCGCCGGCTACTCCAAGATCCACGATGTGGATTTCGATGACGGCGTGTGGAAGGCCGAGGCCGAACGCGCCGACGGCAACGATGTGGAGATCCATCTGGCCGCCAACACCGGCGAGATCATCCACGTAGAAAACGACTGACCCCCCGGTCTGCGTCGTCCCCTACAGGAAAGCCGCCCCAGGGCGGCTTTCCTTTTTCGTCACGGGGCGGCCGCGGGCGTTCGCGATGGCCGCGCGAAGCGCCAGCCCACCAGCCAGCCGACGGCCAGCAGCAACGCCGCCAGCAGCCACGGCGCGCCGGGCAGGTGCGCGGGCGCCTGCTTGCCAATGAACAACGCGAACGTGCCGGCGAACATCATCGGGCCGACGATGCCGGCCAGGCTCACCAGGCTCATGAGCGCGCCCTGGATGCGACCCTGCACGTCGGCACCCACTTGCTGCGTAATCAGCGCCTGCGTGGCCGGACCCGCGAGGCCCCACAACGCACTGATCGGCAATCCGACCAGGAACATCCAGCCGACGTCCGCAATCCCGTAGATGAAGAAACCGACCACGCCACAGGCCAGGCCGAACAGCAACGTGCGGCGCTCACCGAACTTCGGCACCACGCGCCCCACCAGGCCGGCCTGCACGATCACGCTGAACACGCCCACCGCGGCCAGCACCCAGCTGACCTGGCGCTCACTCCAGCGGTACTGGTATTCCGCGAACAGCACGAACACGCTCGGATAGACGTAGTGCGCGAGGTTGGCGATCAGCACCACCGCGGCCAGCCCGAACACCTGCGGATAGCGCTTCAGCAACACCATCGATCCGACCGGGTTGGCGTGCGCCCAGTCGAATGTCGCGGTCCGCTTTTCCTTCGGCAGCGATTCCGGCAGCACGAAATAGCCATACAGGAAGTTCAGCAGCGCCAGGCCCGCCGCGAACCAGAACGGCAAGCGCAGGTCGATGGCACCCAGTTCGCCGCCGATGATCGGGCCGATGATGAAGCCGACACCGAACGCGGCGCCGATCATGCCGAAGGCCTTCGCGCGCCCTTCCGGCGGCGTGATGTCGGCGATGTACGCATTGGCCGTGGTGAAACTGGCCGAGAACACACCCGAGAAGATGCGTGCCACCAGCAACCACGGCAACGATTGCGCGAGTGCCATCAGGATGAAGTCGATGCCCAGCCCCAGGCACGAAAGCAGGATCACCGGTCGACGGCCGAAACGGTCGGAGAGCGTTCCCTGGATCGGCGTGCAGACGAACTGGATGGCCGCGAACAGCATGCCGAACACGCCCACCCACCACGCGGCCTGTGCGAAGTCGCCGCCGGTGAACTGCCGGACCAGGCCGGGCAGGACGGGAATGATCACGCCGAACGACAGCACGTCGATCAGCACGGTGATGAAGATGAAGATCAGCGCGGCGCGGCGGCCAGCGTGGACAGGAGCTTCGGCGTTCACGGTCGGCACCGGCGAGAGGTGCGCAAGTGTAGGGCATGCCGCGCTCCATGGCCGCACCTGTAGGAGCGACGTGAGTCGCGACCGCGAGCCTTACGCGAACGAAGATCGACGGGCCGCAGGAATCGTGCCTGCCGTCAGAAGAAGTTGCCGCGGACGGTCCGCGGTCGCGACTCACGTCGCTCCTACAACGAGCCTGCCGAGATCACGTGGCTCAGCCGGTGGCGCTGCCCGGGCTCCAGTTCGATGGCGTCCTCGCCGGCATTCGCGGGTTCCAGGCAGACAAAGTTCCGCCAACCATCGTCGGGCAGATCGGCGATGTCGCGTGCACCGGCTTCACCCGGATTCCACACCACCAGCGACCGGCTGCCGAACGTGTCCAGGCGGATGCGCCTGCTTGCCACCGGGTCGAGGAGATCGAAGCGGTGGCCGGTGCCGGCGTAGGTGCGGTCGCTGCGGCCGGGATCGCGCGGGTCGTGCAGCGACCAGGTACCGGATTGCACGTGCGTGTCGCCGTCGTACTTGTCCGCGTAGCGCAGGCCATCGAGACCGGTGACCTGGACCCGGGTGGCGTCCGCCACGCGGAAATAGGTGTGCAGCGCCTGCGTCAATCGATACGGTGCGTCGCCGCGATGCAGGGTATCGATGCTCTGCCGCAGCTCACGGCCGACATGCACCGACATCTGGAGTTCCAGCGGCACGCCATCGCGCACCGGCAGGGCGAGCTTGAGTACCACACTGCCATCGCCTTCGCGCCGCACGTCGGTCAGCGGCCAGCGCGAGATGCGTGCATGGCCGTGCTGGGGTGCGTCATCCGGCTGCCCCTGCCGTCCGAAGTACGGCCAGCACACCGGCACCCCGCCGCGGATCGCCTTGGGCGGCATCGCGGTGATCGGCGACACCCACAGCAGGTCGTCGAATCCGTCCGGCTCGAACGACACGACCTGTCCACCGTGCAGGCTCAGGCGCGCGATGGAGAATGGCGTGTCCACCCGCAACACATCCAGGCCCTGCCAGACCTCGCGGGTAACGCCTTCGGGCAGTGCACTCACGGGATGACGGACTCCGGCAGCGTTACGGGCGGCCCTTCCGCCCGCAGGGCGGCGAGTATCTTCGCGCCGGCACGGCCGTCTGCAGGCTGCAGACCGAGACGTTGCTGCTCCAGGACGATGGCGCGTCGGGTCTGCGTACCGATCATGCCATCGGCCGTTCCGATCACGTGGCCACGCGCCAGCAACAAGGTCTGCAATGCGCGTCGCTCCGGACGTCCCAGGCCGGGATCATCCGTCGGCCACGCGGCGACCAGCCCCGTTCCGCCACGCAGGCGGTCGGCCAGCAGCGCGATCGCCAGCGCGTAGCTCTCCGCCGCGTTGTAGGAATAGATCGCGTCGTAATTCTTGAACACGAGGAAGGCGGGGCCGCCGATGCCGGTCGGCACCAGCACGGCCGCAGCGCGATCGTCCGCCGGCAAAGGCTGGCCATCGATGCGGGCGATGCCTTGCGTCACCCACTCGGTCAGTGGCCTGCGGTTCGTGCGTCCGGCCTGGGCAAGGTCGAAGCCAGCGGGCAGCTTCACTTCGTAACCCCAGGGTTCGCTCGTGCGCCAGCCGGACTTCACCAGGTAATTCGCTGTCGAGGCCAAGGCGTCGGGGATGCTGTCGATGAGATTGCGGCGGCCATCGGCATCGAAATCCACGGCAATGCGTTCGTAGGTGCTGGGCATGAACTGCGTATGCCCGAACGCGCCCGCCCACGAGCCGGTCAATCCATCGGCGCGCACGTCGCCCGCTTGCAACAGCTTCAACGTGGTCAGGAATTCGCCGCGGAAGAATGCCTGGCGCCGCCCGAAGCACGACAGCGTGGACAGCGATACCAGCAGCGGCCGCTTGCCGAACACGCGGCCGTAGTCGCTCTCCACGCCCCACACGGCGACAACGGTGGCGGCATCGACCCCGTAGGCAGTCGCCACGCGCTCCAGCAGTTCGCGGTGCGTCGCCAGCATCGTTGTTCCATCCGCCACGCGCTGCTCATCGACCAATGCCGCCAGGTAGTCCCACAGCGGCGTGGTGAACTCCGGCTGCGCATCCAGCAGATCCAGCACGCTCATGTCGGCAGCCAGCTGTTGCGCATGGGTGTCGAAGGTGGTCGTGGTGATGCCCTGCTTCTCGGCAACGCCGCGCAGGCTGGCCATGCAGGCGGTGAATGCCGGGTCGGCGGCGACCGGTGGAGTGGCCGGTGGAGTGGCCGGTGGTGTCTGCGCTGCCACGGGGGCTGCGACCATCAACGCCAGCCAGAGAACGGAGACATGCGAGGTCATGACGGCCTCCCTGGCCTTCGGGGGAGCGATCACTTTGCCTTGCGAAGACATCGAAGCCAAGCCGGTCAGTCATGACGCTCGTGACCTGCGTTGCCGCCCGCATGCGGCAATCGAAGCGTCAGCGAACGACCACCTGGTACTCGACCACTTCCACCGCCGGCACGGTTTCCCACGACCGTCGATAGACCATCCTCACCGTGGCCTCGCCTGGCTTCTCCGCGCGGAACCACCAGCGCGCGATGGACGGCGCACCCGGCATCGGCGGTTGGGTATCCATCGGCGGTGGCGTGGCCGGCCCCGTGGTCTTCGCCAGCACAGGGGAACCATCGGAAGCGAATTCCCACTGGTAACCCGTACTGGCATTGGCCGTCAGGGCGATCTCCAGCACCTGGCCCACGCGCATCGTCACCGGCGCGTCGCCTTGCGGGCGGACCAGGCCGTCTTCGGGCCGCGCATCCGTGGGCGGGTCGTTGCCGATGGCCGTCCCGCTGGCGCAGGCGGACAACAGCGTGCACAGGCACAGCGTCGGCAACCCCTTCATCGTCGCGTCCTCCCTGGAGACGACGCCGTTATACACCCGGTCTTTAGACGCCGTCCGTAGAATGGCCGCATGAGCACCCCCCAGGATTCCTCGCTGGGTCGCGAGGTCGCGTATCCCGCGCATTACGACCCCACCCTGCTGTTCCCGATCCCGCGCCAGGCCGCGCGCGACGAGATCGGCATCGCCGCCGATGCGCTCCCCTTCGTCGGCCACGACCGCTGGCATGCGTACGAACTGAGTTGGCTGGACGCCCGGGGCAAGCCCCGTGTCGCAACGGCCACCCTGACCGTCCCGTGCACCTCGCCATGCCTGATCGAGTCGAAATCGCTCAAGCTGTACCTCAACTCCCTCAACCGCACGCGCTTCAACAGCAACGCCGCGGTGCTGGAACGCATCGCCACGGACCTGTCGGCGCGGGCCGGCGCGGATGTGGGCGTGGTGCTCGGCCTTCCACCGATGGCGGAAGCACCCGAGGGTGAATCGATCGATGAGCTGGACGTGGAGATCGACCATTACGGCCCGCCGCGTGCCGAGTTCCTGGCCGCCGATCCGGAAGAACAGGTCGAGGAAGTGCTTTCGTCCGGACTGCTGAAGTCGAACTGCCCGGTCACCGGGCAGCCCGATTGGGCGACCGTGGTCATCTGCTATCGCGGCCCACGCATCGACCGTGTCGAGCTGCTGCGCTACCTAGTCAGCTTCCGCGACCACGCCGAATTCCACGAGCAGTGCGTCGAACGCATCTTCCACGACGTGCAGGCGCACTGCCGTCCTTCGTCGCTGTCCGTCGAAGCGCGATACACGCGGCGCGGCGGTTTGGACATAAATCCGTGGCGGGCGACGCCCGACGTGGCTGCACCGCTCATGAAGCGCGACTTACGACAGTAAAGTTACTCACGTAACAATAGAGCTGTTTTCACACTCGCGCTATGGATTCTTAACAGGGCGCGTGCAAGTCTTGCTCATCCCACAGCCCGCCAGGAAGGGTGGTTGCAATGAGCACAGAAAAGAAGGCCGACTTCTCTGGCGTCACCGCCAGCGTGGACAGCACGGCTCCCCAAGTTGAGAAAGCTGATTTCTCCGGTGTAACGGCTCGCGTAGACAGCACTGCCGAAATCGTCGGAGAGCAGACCTACACCATCGAGAAGGGCGACACCCTCTCCAAGATCGCTAAAGAGCATCTCGGTAGCGCCAACGCGTGGAAGCAGATCTTCGAAGCCAACCGCGACACCATCGGCGATCCCGACCGCATCTTCCCCGGGCAGGTCATCAAGCTGCCGCCGAAGCCCGCCGACGCCTGATCGCCACTCCACTTCATCCACAAGGATCGAACCCATGAAGCAGAATCGTATGTCCTACGCACTGGCCGCCGCGCTGGTCGGTACCGTCGCCCTGGTCGGCTGCAAGAAGAAGGAAGAACCCGTCGTCGCGCCGCCAGCCGTCGTGGAGCCAGCACCCGCACCTGCACCCGTTGAGCCCGCCCCGGCACCGGTCAGCGCCACCAGTGTCACGGTGGGCAGTACCGCCGCAGCTGACAAGTCCGTGGCTGCCGTCGGCATGTTTGGCGTCAAGGACAAGATTATCGTGTCGGTGAAGACCGATGCCGCAACGCCAGCCAATGCCGCGATCGACGCAAAGTTGACGTTCCAGGACGGTCAGGTGGCCGGTCAGCAGACGGCAACTGTCGTTGCGGGCGGCGTGGATACGACCAACATCGAGTTCACCAACACCAATGCTTGGCCCGCCGGCAAGTACAAGGTCGACGTGACCTTGAACGGCCAGCCGGTCGGCATGACCCAGGAAATCGAAGTCAAGTAATCCGCAAGGCAAGTCTCTCTCCCACATGTGTGGGGCAAGCTCGGGCGTGGAGGAATCCACGCCCGCTTTTTTTGTCTGGCGCCTACCACGGGCGGTTCCAGTCGCAACCTTCCGCGCACCCGCCGCTGTCCCGGGACAGCCGGGCACACCATCCATACCCCCTCGTTTTGCCCTGCGTGCGGCGGCGCGCGACAATGGCGCGCTGAATTCCCCATCGCCCCTTGTCGAGAGTCCTGATCCCCATGTCGGATACGCCCCGCATCATCTACACCCTCACCGACGAAGCCCCGTTCCTCGCCACCCAGTCACTGCTGCCGATCGTCGAGGCGTTCACCAAACCCGCCGGCATCGCCGTGGAAACCCGCGACATCTCGCTGGCCGGCCGCTTGCTGTCGCAGTTCCCCGAGTACCTGGGCGACGCGCAGAAGATCAGCGACGACCTCGCCGAGCTGGGCCAGTTGGCGACGCAGCCGGAAGCCAACATCATCAAGCTGCCCAACATCAGCGCTTCGGTGCCGCAGCTGAAGGCCGCGATCAAGGAGCTGCAGGCACAGGGCTACCCGCTGCCGGACTACCCGGACGAGCCGAAGGACGACAAGGAAAAGGACGCCAAGGCCCGCTACGACAAGGTCAAGGGCAGTGCCGTCAATCCGGTGCTGCGCGAGGGCAATTCCGATCGCCGCGCGCCACTGTCGGTGAAGAACTTCGCCCGCAAGCATCCGCACCGCATGGGCGCGTGGAGCAAGGATTCGGCATCGCACGTCGCGCACATGGCATCCGGTGATTTCTTCGGCAGCGAACAGTCCGCCACGCTGGCTGCGGATGGCGCGCTGAAGATCGAACTGGTCGCCAACGACGGCACGGTCACCGTGCTGAAGGACAAGGTGAAGGTGAAGGCTGGCGAGATCGTCGACGCCGCCTCGATGAGCCGCAAGGCGCTGGCCACGTTCATCGCCGCCGAGATCGCGGATGCCAAGGCGAAGGGCGTGCTGTTCTCGCTGCACCTGAAGGCCACGATGATGAAGGTCTCCGACCCCATCATGTTTGGCGTGGCCGTCAACGAGTTCTACCAGGCCGCGCTGGCCAAGCATGCCGCCGTGCTGGAGCAGATCGGTTTCGATGCCAACAACGGCATCGGCGACCTGTACGGCCGCCTGGGTGCACTGCCGGCGGAGCAGCAGGAGGCCATCAAGGCCGACCTGCAGGCCGTCTATGCCGACAGCGCCGCCGTGGCGATGGTCAACTCCGACAAGGGCATCACCAACCTGCACGTGCCGAGCGACGTGATCGTCGATGCCTCGATGCCGGCGATGATCCGCGACTCCGGCAAGATGTGGAATGCCGAGGGCAAGCTGCAGGACACCAAGGCCGTCATCCCCGACCGCTGCTACGCCGGCATCTACCAGGCCGTGATCGACGACTGCCGCGCCAACGGCGCGTTCGACCCGGCCACGATGGGCAGCGTGCCCAACGTAGGCCTGATGGCGCAGAAGGCCGAGGAATACGGCAGCCACGACAAGACCTTCCAGATCCCGACCGACGGCACCGTGCGCGTCACCGACGACGCCAGCAAGGTCGTGTTCGAGCAGAAAGTGGAAGCCGGCGACATCTGGCGCATGTGCCAGACCAAGGACGCGCCGATCCAGGACTGGGTGAAGCTGGCCGTCGGCCGTGCGCGCCTGAGCAGGACGCCGGCGATCTTCTGGCTGGACAAGGACCGTGCGCACGATGCGCAGGTGATCGCCAAGGTCGAGCAGTACCTGAAGGACTACACCATCGACGCGCTGGACATCCGCATCCTGCCGCCCGTCGAGGCGATGAAGGTGTCGCTGGCGCGCATCCGCAAGGGCGAGGACACCATCTCGGTGACCGGCAACGTGCTGCGCGACTACCTGACCGACCTGTTCCCGATCATGGAACTGGGCACCAGCGCGAAGATGCTGTCGATCGTGCCGCTGATGGCCGGTGGCGGTCTGTTCGAAACCGGTGCCGGCGGCTCGGCGCCGAAGCACGTGCAGCAGTTCCTGGAAGAGGACTACCTGCGCTGGGATTCGCTGGGCGAATTCCTCGCGCTGGCAGCATCGCTGGAACACCTGGGCCAGCGCTACCTCAACACGCCGGCCAAGGTGCTGGCCAACGCGCTGGACGTGGCCAACGGCCGCATCCTCGACGAGAACCGCTCGCCGGCACGCAAGG
>Ga0065704_10071671_pt1 | contig 10303 bp, 7 predicted proteins | sample SwiRhicommuniRL2_FD_59091 | JGI IMG/M metagenome (GOLD analysis project Ga0065704, IMG submission 59091) | Switchgrass rhizosphere bacterial communities from Rose Lake, Michigan, USA - RL2 v2 (version 2) | ecosystem: Host-associated > Plants > Roots > Rhizosphere > Soil | place: East Lansing, MI | reverse complement strand
TACATCTTCACCACCATACCCAAAGGGCTTAATCCTGAAGGGGTGAATGGTATCGGTAACATGCAGGGAATTGAATATTCCTCCATGCCAAGGATCCGGTCTTTTGGTTTCACCGTGAAAGCTGCTTTATAATTTAAAAACTGTTGAATCATGAAGATCATACAAAAATCAATATACAGTTTACTGTTATGCGGGGCATTATGTGGTGCAGGCGCTTGTAAAAAAGGATTTGAGGAGATGAATACCCCCTATAAGGACGCAAGTGAAAGCACAGCATCCATACCGGGCCTGTTCAATGGCCTTGTATCCTCTCTGGGCAAATACGGGGACGATGCACTCAACGTGAGTTTGCTGTACCCCATTACTAATCAGCAGTCCTACCAGAATACAGTGGCGCCCTATCTGAATTACAGCGTCACTTACTGGAGTCAGTATTATCCTGACCTGCTGGTGTACAAATCCATTTTGAAAAAAATAAACGAACAACCAAACCCGCAGGTATTTAAAAACGTGAGGTTTATGGCTAGTATAATGATTGCCAACAAAACCTTACGTATGCTGGATTATTATGGGGATATTCCTTATAGCAAAGCATCGCTGGCTAACACGGGCACCCAGGCTTACAGGCCGGCCTATGATGAGCAGAAGGTCGTTTATACAAGTGTACTTACAGACCTGAAGAATGCCGCAGATAGCCTGGGTATGGTCACCGATCCGGTGCAAAGCGGTCTCGGTTCTTTTGAAACTTTCCTGAACAATGATTTTACCGCGTGGAAGAAATTCGCCAATGCGCTGCGTTTGAGATATGCAGTAAGGTTATATAACAAAGAAAAGGCACTTGCGGATGCTATCATTGCAGATATCATAGGGGGTAATAAACCTTTGCCGGAAAACCAGAACGCAGCCGACCCAACGGGTTTATATCTGAACAATTTCGGGTTATGGCCTAACCGCATCAGCTCTAACAATCAAATATTGGGAGCATTAGCCAGTAAATGGGATTCCTATCGTGAGCTATCCATTTCCAATATCCGTATGAGCAGCAATGTATGGCAGCAAATGTCTTCTACCAATGCAACTAATGGATCAGGCATCTTCGATCCCCGCTGTTATGTATATTTCATGACCAATAATGCGGATCAATGGGTGCCACAACCGCAGAACGGCTCTCAGCCTGAAGGTGGTCGCCCTTATGACGATGGGACCACAAGAAAAGGAATAGGCACTGATCCAGCAAATAAGTTTGCATGTGTGAATTATTTCATGGCTTATGACCGGAAGTTTTATCCCATACTTATTGTCACTGAAGCAGATGTACATTTCCTGAAAGCAGAGATCTATCAGCGTGGAATGGGGGTGGCAAAGGATATTGCGAAAGCGAAAACCGAATATGAAGCAGGGATTACCGCTTCTGTAGATTTCTGGTATGCATATACGAGGCTTTCCGAGATCTGGCTAACCAAACCGGCAAAACCTACAGTTGCTCAAATGACCGCTTTCCTGACCAACCCTGCAGTACTGTATAATGGCGCTAATGACGCAGATGCGTTGAAGAAGATCGCCACACAATCCTGGCTGGCTACGATGTTTCAGCCGGCAGAGTCCTGGGCTACAGTGCGGAGAACAGGTTTAACGCCTAAGGACCCTACTTATAACCCTTCCGTGGTGAATAAACTGCCTTATCCTGATGATGAGAACATCAATAACCATGAGAACTGGCAGAAGGCTACGAATGGAGAGAATCCTACACAGCAGGTACAGAAGAAAGTGTACTGGATGCAATAGCAAAAGGTATATTGGTTGACTATAAAGAAGAATGGAGTTCGTTGTGATGACGGACTCCATTTGATTTTAATAATGGCCATTTTGGCCGTTTTGGCCGAAATTGACCGTTTTTTTGAGGCATCTATGGCTCTGCCATGGGCCTGCTATGGGTCTGCTATGGGCCTGCCATGGGTCTGCTATGGGTCTGCTATGGGTCTGCTATGGGTCTGCCCCGTTTTTTCCAGTGCCTTGACCTTTCAAACAAACAATATTTGGCCCTTTAAACAAAATGCCCCATTTGGAACCTGCCTGGCTTTGTTCCATGAAAAATAGCACACTGCAACAACCATTCACTCCGGCTTCACCACCGCTTAGGCGCAGAAGATGTGATCAAAGGCATAGATCTCACCGGCAGAAGCCTCTCCACTTTCAAAAGGGATTTTAAGAAGAAGTACAATACCACCCCGCAGAAATGGCTTACCCGGAAACGCCTGGAGCTGGCCCATCACCAGATCTTTGAACAAAAACGAAAACCCTCCGATGTATATTTCGAAGCGGGTTTTGAGAACCTCCCGCACTGCTCCTTCGCCTTTAAAAAACAGTTTGGCTATAACCCCTCATGCGCCCTGCACTGACAGCAGAAAATCATACAAAGAAACATCTGCAGGCACTTCCAGTTTCTTCCTTAGCCTGTAACGGCTTGTTTCCACGCCTCTCACAGATATTCCCATGGATTGTGCGATCTCTTTCGTTGTGAGGTTGATGCGGAGATAAGCGCAGAGCTTCATATCCGTAGTACTCAGGTCGCTGCAGCGTTTTTTAAGGATAGAGAGGAAATTGTTATGCACTTCATCAAAGTGCCGGGAGAATTGTTCCCAGTCTTCCTTATTCTCTTCTGCTTCATCAAACAGGCGTAATACTTTTTTGAAAGAAGGAAGCGGGGAAGGGGTGATCTTCTGAATGGTCTGTAACAGTTCTTCTTTAATATTGAATAATAGTTTGCCGCGTTGTACAAGATGCATAGTGGTAATAGCCAGTTCTTTGTTCTTGAACCGGATATCTGCTGCCAGTTTATCATACTGCAATCGTTCTTTTTCATATTCATGATGGAGGATCAGGCGTGCCTGTTCCTTCTTATACCTTCGTTGTTGTGTTATAAACAACCTGTAGCAACACCAGAACAATATCAATACCAATAAGATAGCAAAACTCTTAGCCAGCGTTGTCTGGTGCCATGCAGGCAAGATCTGGAAGGCATAGCTGGCAGCCTTTGAGATATTTCCTAAATTATCCCGGGCCTTTACAGAAAAGGCATATTTCCCATGAGGCAGGTTCGTGTAATCTTTCTCTGTGCGGGGAGACCATTCACTCCATTCCCCATCAAATCCTTCCAGCTTGTAACTGAATTCCATATTATTTCCGAAAGAAGGGGCTGCATATTCAATATGAAAACTGGCAAATGCATTCGGCAGTTTTTTAGGCCTGGCTGCGGAAGCGGGCAGGTATCCACCGAACAGCAGGCTATCGCGCGCATTCACCTGGCTGATCATTACGGCAGGACTGCTTTTTGGTTGCTTGTATTTTTTGTAGTTGATATGGTACATGCCTTTTTCTCCTCCGATGAAAATGTTTTCTTCGTTATAAGGATAGATGTATTCATATCCGCTGACGATCATTCCTTTTAATTCCGGGAAATGCACAATGCTGTATGGCTTTTGTAAAGAAGGCTGATGAAAGTCCACCACACCCGGCATTTTCCCGGATACGAACCAGATATTGCCGGCAGCATCTTCTGTCAGGTATTTAACGGCGGTATTTCCGAGGATAGGGAACAACCAGGAAGAAGGTACAAAGCGCTGCTGAATGGGATCGAATTCATAAACACCGGATGGCGTGGCTACTACCATTCTTCCGCGGACCCTGAATACAAAATTGTTGTTGCCGGAAGGAAGCCCGTGTTGCTGTGTGTACAAGGTATACCGGAGTGTGGTATCCTTTTCCAGTACTATCCTGTAAACGCCGCGGTATGGATGTGAGGCCCATATCACGCTATCCTGTTCTGCTGTTAGAAAGCGTAATGATTCAAACAGCCTGTTCACCTGCCTGACGGGTGAAAACTCCGTACTCATTGTACGGAGACCATTATAACAGCCGATCAGTGTACGTGTCTGCTGTGGTAAAAATAACCAGCAGCCAATCCCTTTCAGTAGCGGAAAGGCAGCAGCTCCACTGATACGGAAAGCTCCTTCATGATGGGTCATTAAAAGATCTTTTCCCACGGTAGCCAGGCCCCATACCTGCCCGTCTGAATAGGTTACTTTCCGGAATTGATTATCCTGGAAGCTAAGATCTGTATGGTCCTGCAATGGCGTAACAAACAGCCCGTCCGATGTGCCAATGTATAATTGCCGGTTGTAAACCCTGGCGGTATAAGTGGTAAGGCAGCGGTGCTGATCCGGATGGATCTGTTTAATAGCAGAATTATAGCGGACCATGTCAATACCATTATCCAATGCCAGCCAGATGTTACGGTTATTATCTGTAAATATTCTCCGCACGCTGTTATGCTGCAGACCTTCCCGGATGCTGAACTGCCGCACCACAGCGCCGCTGTTTTTATGCAGGATATAACACCCGCCTTCCGCAGTACCCAGCAGTAATTGATCATTGTCCCATTCTTTGGCGCAGTAGATACGGTCTTTTTGCAGGGCATCGTCCACCGGTGTTTTGAAAGGGGAAAGCTGTTGGTGATGTAATTTAAAGATACCGTTCCTGAGGGTGAAGAGCAGCAGGGTATCCTGCTCTCCTTCAAGTACGGCAGTGATCAGTAGTTTTTGGGGAATGATGGCTGGTGCTACCGGTTGCCAGTTGCCGGAAACAAATTTCATCAGTCCCAGCCTTGCATCCTGTGCATATAATCCATGTGGTGTGCTACAGAGCAGGCGCCATTCTCCTGCGGTGGGGTATACACGGATAGAATTGTTTTTATAGCAGAAGATCTTGTTATTACTGCGGAAGAATACGGCATTTTCATACAAAACAATATTCCAGATATCTGCAAATTCTTTTTCCCCGGAAGGGATCAGGGGTTTAAGTGAAGTATACCGCAGCAACCCGTTCTCATCCGGCAGGTAATATCCGAAATCGTCCTGCGCACCTACGTAGATCCGACCGTCTTTATCCACTTTTACGGACCGTAAATAAGTATGGTTTGATGCCGGCAGTATCTTCCAGCTTTGGCCATTAAAAGTTAGCAGTCCTTCATTGTTGGCAAAATACAGGATACCGTACCGGTCCATATCCACATCCCAGGTCTGGCCACCTCCGGCATGTTGCTGTTTATTGTAATGAAGTATAGATGGGGCGCCGATCTGTTGACGCGCGTGGGTAATGGCTGCCATCAGCATGGGCAGCACAAACAATACAAGGCCTTTCATTTTTCATAACGTTTCACTAAAAATAAAGAAATCAGCTTGAAGTAGGTGTGGCGTAATAAACAAAGATTGATTTACAGGCAGATAGAAAATGCTGACGTAGAATTGACGTACTGTAGAAATCTTACTTGCTGTATTTATTCGGGATATTTGACCCCGTTACCCAGGTATATTATCCACGTTAGTAAAGGGCAAAAACCCGTATTCATTCACACGTTAAAGAAAAAAAACTATGAGACTTCACTCCTTATTTTTACCAGCCACTGCTATGCTGGTAACCTTCCTGTTTACAGCAGGGTGTAAAAAAGACACCCAAACATCCAAAGTTCAGCTGGATAATAAACAAGCCGCCGTATCTGCCCAGGCATTGCAACTGGTATGGTCCGATGAATTTGATGGTACCAGCCTCAACACGGCTAAATGGGGCTATGAAAACGGGAACCTGAACGTTAATAATGAGCAGCAGTATTACCAGACGGCCAACGTAAGCGTCAGTAATGGTAACCTGGTGATCACTGCCCGTAAGCAAAGCGTGGGCGGAAAACCTTATACCTCCGGACGCATCAATACCAACGGCAAGTTCTCCCAGAAATACGGCCGTATTGAGGCCAATATTAAATTGCCTGCAGTGCAGGGCTTATGGCCTGCCTTCTGGATGCTGGGCAGCAATATCGGCGATCCCAATGTAGGCTGGCCCAAATGTGGGGAAATAGATATCATGGAACATGTGAATACCGGTAATACAGTGCTGGGTACCATTCACTGGTTTAACAATGCTTATACCTATTATGGAGGCAATACCACTACTTCCCCCACTAATTTTCATGTATATGCCGTGGAATGGGATGCCAGTTCTATCAGGTGGTATGTGGATGGTGTACAATTCCACACAGCTAACATCCTGAATAATATCAACGGTACAGATGAATTCCACAAAAACTTCTTCATTCTCCTGAACGTAGCGGTAGGAGGTAACCTGCCGGGGCAGACTATCAACGATAATGCTTTGCCTGCTTCCATGCTGGTGGATTATGTGCGGGTATATAATATCACCAATACACCGGGGAATGCACCCATCGGATCTGTTATTTCCATCAGAGGGAACAATAACCTCTTTGCCAGCGGAGAGAACGGCGTGCAGGCTATGCGCTGCAACCGCGCTACTGTGCAGGGCTGGGAACAGTTCACTGTGGTAGATGCCGGCGGCGGTAAAGTGGCTTTAAGGAGCATGAGCAAATACGTATCCTCAGAGAACGGTGTGAGCGCCATCACCTGCAACAGGGCTACTATTGGCGACTGGGAGAAATTCGATTGGGTATCCAACCCGGATGGTACTTTTTCTTTAAGAGGAAATAACGGGCTATATATATCCAGCGAAAACGGTGCGCAGGCTATGACCTGTACCCGCCCCACCATTAGTGGCTGGGAGAAATTTACTTATTGATCGCTTTTCTTTTTTAATCACGTTAATGAAAACAAACTATGAAAAAAATGCGCATTACGGGTACATGCATCGTATCCATCTGTCTTTTTATGACAGCCTGTTCCAAACCAGCAGTAGAAGAAGAAGCCAATCCGGTACAACTGGATAACACGCTTTCCGCTGCAGTAGGTATCGCCGCTATCAACAGTTCTTTCTCTGAGAACTGGAACAGTTACACACACGGTAACCAATACACGCAGGCGCAGGCGGCTGCGGATTTTGGGAACGTAAGCGGGTGGAATGCTTCCCGCACCATGATCTCTAACGGTAATCTCCGTGTAACGCTGTTGCCAAATGCGCTTTCCGGCGCCGGTGGCCTGATCAGCAATACGGATATCTCTGATGGATCTGAATACCAGCTATCTTTCACCATCCGTTTCCACAGTGCGTTCGACTGGAGCCGGGGTGGGAAATGCGGTTTCGGATTCCTGATCGGAGAGGGGAATACCGGTGGTGATCCCGGAACAGATGGCAATGGCGGTAGTTTACGGTTGATGTGGTATAACAACAACGGCCGTATTTATTTCCATCCCTATGTATATCACCGGGATCAGGGTGGCCAGTTTGGCGACAATTTCGGGGTATCTTATCCTTCTTCCGGCAGCCTGAGCAAAGGCACTACCTACAGCGTAACCATGTATGCCAAGAGCAATACCGGTTCCAGCACCAATGGCCGCGCAAGGATCATTATCAATGGTACTACTGTGCTTGACAGGGCTATGCGCTGGACTACCAACGATGCGCAAAGGCTGATCAAAAACATGTCTTTCCACACATTCCGCGGCGGCAGCCAGAGTTACTGGATGTCTTCTACTGAAGGTTACATTTACTATGACGACCTGGTTGTAACTAAGATCCAGTAGCCGCATGACAGTTGCAGGCAATAAAAAAGGGGCCGATAGAAAACGGCCCCCGATTGTTAACCTACAACTGTCACTAAATATTTTTGATAGGGAATGATGTAAAAGTAGTACAGTAACAATCGGTGAGCAATGGACAATTACAGGAATAAGTTGTACTTTTTGATCTTGCATTATGCAAATCAATCATGTATAGTTTAACATTTTTTTTGGATCCTTCTTTGTAAATTGGGTATTCATCAAATAAAAAGGAGGTATTCATGCAATCTACAGGATATTCGTGGAAACCTTCGGTTGGTATCGCCTAACCGGGTTACTTCACAAAAGAAAACTGTGACGCTTTGGCGTCGAATATGCCTCCCTGGTAAATCCGGGGAGGTTTTTTTATCTCACCTGCCCATCCCCGTATACTACCCATTTCTCTGTTACCAGTTTCTCCAGGGCAAAAGGCCCGCGTGCATGTAACTTCTGCGTGGAGATACCTATCTCCGCGCCTAGCCCAAATACACCGCCATCCGTGAACCGCGTAGAGGCGTTCACGTATACGGCAGCTGCATCTACTTCCTGCAGGAACCTGTTGCTCAAAGCGGTATTATTGGAGATGATCGCTTCGGAGTGTTTGGAGGAATATTGACGGATATGTTCCAGTGCTTCTTCTGCATCTTTTACCACTTTCACGGAACATTTAAAGTCCAGGAACTCGCGCCCGAAATCTTCTGGTTGTGCAGCCACCAGTTGAGGATAGCCCTCAGCTTTTAGAATATTGTACGCGGTATCATCGGCAAAGATCTCTACATTATAGGCCGCCAGGGAAGGGGCCAGCAAGGCCAGGAAAGGCGATGCAACAGCTGCATCCACCAATACCGTATCAAGTGCATTACAAACGGAAGGACGGGATACTTTGGCATTGGTAACGATTCTGCTGGCTTTATCCAGGTCCGCCGTGCTTTCCACATAAGTATGGCAAACCCCTGCGCCGGTTTCTATTACGGGAACACGGGAGTTTTCCCTTACAAATTCTATTAGCTGCTGGGAACCGCGTGGGATCAGGATGTCTATGTATTTTACAGCCGTTAATAACTCATTGATGAGGTTGCGGTCTGTTGGTAGTAATTGTACTGCGTTTGGATCCACGCCTGCTTCCTGCAACGTGTCCTTAATAAGGGCCACCAGGCTTTGGTTGGTATGAAAAGCATCCGTGCCACCCCTTAGCACACAAGCATTCCCGGAGCGCAGGCACAAAGCAGCCACGTCTACCGTTACATTGGGGCGGCTCTCGTAAATAACACCCACCACACCCAGGGGAACCGTGAGTTTGCGCACCAGCAATCCATTCTCCAGCTTCTTTTCGGAAAGTACCTGGTTGGCAGGGTCTGGCAGGAGGGCTATATCCTCCAGGCTCGCGGCAAGGCTTTCGATACGTTCTTTATTGAGCAGTAAACGGTCCTTTTTGGGATCACCGTTGGGCATTTTATCCAGGTCTTTCCTGTTTTCGCGGATGATGTCCGCTGCATGCAACAGGAGCCTGGCCGCCAGGTTACGCAGCAGTTGCTGTTTTCCCTCGTCCGCCAGGGCTTTGATGGAACGGGTGGCGTTCTGCGCCTGTTCCAGTAATGGTAAGATCGATCCCATGTCTTTCAGTTCTTTTATAACAAAACGATGTCGTCCGCATGCGCTACCTCTAAATTCTGCGCTTTATTCCCGGATACCAGTACTTCTGAGGATACTTTGGCCCTGGCTACGGCTACCACCTGTTCATTTTCATCCACAATTTCAAACACTTCACCGCATTCAAACTTCTCTAATACGCCAATTACGCCAACAGCCAGCAGGCTGCGCCGTTTCTTCAGTGCCTGTTCTGCACCGGCATCTACCTGCAGGCGCCCTGTAACCAGGCTGCCGCTGGCCAGCCATTTCTTCCGGGCCGGCATATTACTGCGGGCCTGAGCCAGGCAGCGTGTACCTGTTTTCCCCGCTATAGCCAGGGAAACGCCATTTGGCGTGCTGATGCCAAAGATCACCACGCCAATACCCATGCGGGTGGCCAGGCGTGCAAAGGTGAGTTTGGACACCATCCCTCCCAGGCCCAGGGAAGATTTCTTCCTGTCTGCCAACGCAAATGCGGCTTCATCTATTTCATCTATCTGCGGCACTATTTTCCCTTCCTTGTCCAGCACACCCGCCACGGAAGTACTGAAAAGCAGGAGGGATGCCCCAAAGCCTACGGCAATAAGGGTGGCCAGCTCATCATTGTCGGAGAATTTCAGCTCTACATCACTCACCACATCGTTTTCATTTGCAATGGGGATAATGCCGCTGGCCCATAACTCTTCGTAAGTTTTCTTTAATTGCAGGAACTGGTTCCTGTTAGAGAAATGTTGCCGTTCACAAAGGCTTTGGGCAATGGCTATACCATAAGCCGAAAAATAATGGGAATACCGGTTCAATAACACCGGATTGCCTATAGCTGCTGCAGCTTTCCGTTCACTGATGGTGCCATTGTAAGCCTTCAGGTGTTTCTTGCCCGCTGCCACTGCCCCGGAGGATACCAGCACTACATTGTAATCCGCATGCACAGCAGCTACCTGCTCCGCGATAGCGGCTATTACACTTTCATCCAGCTCACCGTTCTCATGGGTAATGGATGCGGTCCCAAATTTTATAACAAGTATCGGTTTGGTCAATTTCCAGTCTTTTATGGGCTAAAATTATTAAAATAGCATCGCATTTCTTAGTGGTTGTGGAATTAGGGGTATTGCACA
>Ga0065704_10071670_pt1 | contig 10304 bp, 7 predicted proteins | sample SwiRhicommuniRL2_FD_59091 | JGI IMG/M metagenome (GOLD analysis project Ga0065704, IMG submission 59091) | Switchgrass rhizosphere bacterial communities from Rose Lake, Michigan, USA - RL2 v2 (version 2) | ecosystem: Host-associated > Plants > Roots > Rhizosphere > Soil | place: East Lansing, MI | reverse complement strand
CCCGGTCGCCGTGACATGTTCATGCCGTTCGAATTCACGGCGGGCACACGCGACGGCGGATCCACGCTGACGATTCACGGCGCCGGCAACTCTACACAGGCGTTTCGCGGCAACGAACAAGTGCAGGCCCTTTCCTTCTCCGACGACGCGACGGTCAACGGACCGCTCGTGTTCGCAGGCTACGGCCTCGTTGTCCCCGAGTCGCAGAACTTCGGCTACGACAGCTACGCCGGCCTGGACGTGAAGGACAAGATCGTCCTCGTCCTCCATTACTTCCCTGAAGACACCGACGCGAAGACGAAGGCCACACTCGCCCGCTATTCGGATCTGCGCTACAAGGCGCTAGCCGCCCGGCAACGCGGCGCGAAAGGCCTCCTCATCGTCATCGGACCGCGCTCACCGAATGCCGGGCAGACGCTCCGCATGACTTCCGATACGGCGCTCTCGGGATCGGGAATTCCGGCCGTCACGATCAGCGGCGCCGTCGCGAACGCGCTGTTTGCCGGCGCGGCGAAGTCGCTGACCGCCGCACAGGAGGAACTCGACTCCGGCAATCCGCACGTCGCCGGCTTTACGCTCCCGTCCTCCATCGATTTGATAACGAAGGTCATGCGCGAGCGGCAAACAGGGCGCAACGTGATTGCGTACTTACCTGCGACTGCCGGCTCTGGATCGGCGCCTTCCGGGAAGAGCTGGATTATCGTCGGCGCGCATTACGACCATCTCGGTCACGGTACGCGCGGGACCTCGCTCGCCAGCAAGGACGAAGCGGGACAGATTCATCACGGCGCTGACGACAACGCCTCGGGCACCGCCGCCGTTCTCGCGATAGCTGACGCGCTTGCGAAGCAGCCGATGCGGCGACGCAACATCATGTTCACTCTGTGGTCGGGCGAGGAGATCGGCCTCGTCGGTTCGAACGCCTTCATCATGAATCCGCCGGTTCCGCTGGCCGAAGTGGCTGCCTACCTCAATTTCGATATGGTCGGCCGGATGCAAAATAACCGGCTTGCCGCAGACGGAACTGGCAGCAGCGACATGTGGCCGCGCATCCTCGAACGAGCGAACGTCGCGGCCGGATTTGATCTGAACATCTCGCCAGACCCCTATCAGCCGACCGACAGTTCAAACTTCAACCAGGCGAGCATCCCGACGCTCTTCTTCACGACGGGTTCGCACCCTGATTACCACCGTCCCAGTGACACCGCGAACAAGATCAATTACGAGGATCTCGATCGGATCGTCGATTTCGCCGTCGCCGTCGTCCAGTCCGTGGCAAACGTCGACATGCCCTCGGCATTCACCAAAGTCGATCCCCCGCAGACTGGTGCCACGCTTGCCGGTGTCCGCGTCACGACCGGAACAATTCCGGATTACACGACGGAAGCGAAAGGTTTATTGCTGGCCGGGGTCGTCGGAGGAGGTCCCGCTGAAAAAGCAGGTCTAATGAAGGGCGACATCGTCATCGAGATCGCCGGACAGTCCATCACGAACATTTATGACTATACGTTCGCACTGGAGCTGCTGAAGCCGGACGTGCCGGTGAAAGTCGTTTTCACCCGCAACGGCCAGCGCCGCGAGGTGCAGCTGGTTCCTGCCGGACGGAGGTAACCCCGCAGCCGCGCCTAATTGGGATTTGGGATTTGGGACTTGGGGTTTGGGGTTTCTTCTGAGGTCAAGAGCTCGGCCGCTCTCTCCTCCATCGGATCGATCGCGTGTTCGACCGGACCCTTGGCACGAGCGTAGAGATACGCGGCGCCCAAGATGATGATGATTAACGCGAGCGACACCGACTGCGGAACTTCGAAATGGATGTATCCCACCACGTTGAAGTATTCGAGGCCGAGCTTCACGCCTACCCACGCGATGATCACGAATGCCGCATCGACCAGGGTCGGATACTTCTGCACGAGTGAAATGAGCTGACCGACGACGAGCCGAAGGGCGACGATGCCAAGAATGCCGCCGGTGATAACCACCCACGTCTTCGGCGACATCGCGACCGCGACCAGAATCGAATCGATCGAGAACGCCAGGTTGACGAGTTCGACTCGAACGATCGTCGCCCACAGTGCCGACAAGCCGAACATCGGTTTCGCCGGCGGCGGCGCGCGTCGATCTACGCCTTCGTCCCTGTGACCGAAGAAGTGTGAGTAGGTCAGGTATAGCAGGTACAGCCCGCCGACGAGCTTCACCCAAGCGATTCGAATCAGGTAGACGGCCAGCAGCGTTGCGATGACTCGCATCGCGAACCCGCCGACCAGGCCGTAGCGAAGTGCTTTCTTGTGTTGACGGCGCGGGAGCCCAAGCACCATCACCGCCATAACGAGCGCGTTGTCGGCGCTGAGCATCGCTTCGAGAGCGACGAGCAGCCCGATAGTCAGAAGATCGGACCCGGCGACATCCATTCGGAACGTACGATCCTACCTTGTGAGATGGAGTCAGACTCGCGCACAACCCGTCACGCGAGTCCGACTCAGCACGAGTCGCGGCGCTATGCCCCGGGGTCAGACCCCATTACGGCGCATCACCGGGGTCTGACCCTATCAATGGGACGACTCATGGCATTGACACGGGTCGTATCAAGTCCTACACTCGGATCGTGTAATGTCGTGCGTTGATTCGACTCAGCCTTGGACATTGTAGGTATGGCCTCCAATCACGATCTTTATCTGATCAGTATGGCGGCAGAACGCCTAGGGATGCATCCGCAGACGCTCCGCAAATACGAGCGGCTCGGATTGATTCAGCCGTCCCGCACCATCGGCAGCATGCGTCTCTATTCGCGCGACGAGCTCGAACGGCTGCGCCTGATCAAACACCTGGTCGACGAGCTGGGAATCAACCTAGCAGGTGTCCAGCGGCTGCTGTCGATCGCCGAGGTCGTGCACCGGATTCAACCGCTCATGGACGAACACGCGTTGAGCACCGGCGCCGGCCGACGGCAGCTCGCCTCTGAGATCCGTCGCCTGAACGAGATGGTGGGTCTGTAGCGTGGAATTCAAAGACTATTACGCCACTCTTGGCGTCGGTAAAACGGCGACGGAGAAGGAGATCAAGCAGGCGTTCCGCAAGCTCGCCCGCAAACATCACCCCGACGTCAATCCCGGCGACAAGGCGGCCGAGGCGAAGTTCAAGGAGATCAACGAAGCGTACGAGGTGCTCGGCGATCCCCCCAAACGGAAGAAATACGACGAGCTCGGCGCGAACTGGCGCGCGTACGAGCAGGCGGAACGTACCGGTGCGCCGAATCCCTTTGCCGGGCAGTGGAACGTCAACGTCGGCGGCGGCCAGGGCGGCTTCCGCACGATGACCCAGGAAGAAATGGAGGAGATGTTCGGGGATCAAAACCCGTTCTCCGACTTCTTCACCACGTTCTTCGGCGGCGGATTCGGCGGCGGCGAAAGCTCCGCCCGTGCCGGCGCACGGGGCCGAAGCCGCGCTCGCAAGGGGCGCGACGTCGAGCACGAAATCGAACTCTCGCTCGAGGATGCCTATCAGGGCGCCATGCGGCGGTTGTCACTGAAGCACGATGGGCATACACGCACCGTTGATGTCCGCATTCCTGCGGGCGTCGGTGACGGCTCACGCGTCCGGATCTCGGGCGAAGGTGAACCGGGTAGCGGCGGTGCAGCGTCTGGAGATCTGTATTTGCGCGTCCGGCTTGCGCCGCATCCGCTCTTCGAGCGGAAGGGACGCGATCTTTACGTCAAGGTCCCGCTGCCGGTGACGACCGCAGTCCTTGGCGGCGAGGTGGAAGTGCCGACGATTGCGGGCAAGCCAGTCCGCCTGCGTATTCCGGCAGTGACACAAAACGGGCAGGTGTTCCGTCTCAAGGGATATGGAATGCCGGTGGTCAACAAGAACGAGGAGAAGGGCGACGCGTATGCGCGCGTCGAAGCGCAGCTTCCCTCACAGGTGACGCCCGAAGAGCGCTCGCACTACGAAGCGCTCGCAAAGCTCGGCGACGGCGCCGCCAAGAAACATAGCGCCGCGTAACGGAAATGAATCTAAACAAATTCACGGAAAAGGCGCAGGAAGCGGTTATGACTGCGCAGAATCTTGCGTCGGAAGGGACGCATGCGGAAATCACGCCGGAGCATCTGCTCGTCGCGCTCGTCGAGCAGGAAAACGGCATCGTCCCGTCCCTGCTCCGCAAGATGACGCTCGACCCGCGTAACGTCGCTGCCGAAGCCCGGAAGCTGCTTGACTCGCTCCCGAAAGCCTATGGCGCCGACGTGCGGCTGTCGCCGCGCATGAGTCTCATCGGGCAGTCCGCACAGGCGGAAGCCACGCGCCTGCAGGACGAATACGTCAGCACCGAACACCTTCTGCTCGCACTCGCCAGCGAGGCCGGACGTTCGCCCGCCGCGCAACTGCTGAAACGCGTCGGCGTCACCAAAGACACGCTGTATCAGGCGCTGACACAGATTCGCGGTAACCAGCGCGTGACGTCGCAAAATCCGGAATCAACCTACGAGGCACTGGCCCGCTACGGCCGGGATCTGACGGATCTCGCCCGTAAGGGCAAGCTCGATCCGGTCATCGGGCGCGATGAGGAGGTCCGCCGGGTCATTCAGGTGCTCTCGCGCCGAACGAAGAACAACCCGGTGCTGATCGGCGAGCCCGGCGTTGGCAAGACGGCGATCGTCGAAGGGCTCGGGCAGCGGATCGTGCGCGGCGACGTGCCGGAAGGGCTGAAGAACAAGCGCATCTTTGCGCTCGACATGGGCGCGCTGGTCGCGGGCGCGAAGTACCGCGGCGAATTTGAGGAACGGCTCAAAGCTGTGCTCAAGGAGATCGCCGAATCGGACGGACAGATCATCCTGTTCATCGACGAACTGCATACCGTCGTCGGCGCCGGTGCGGCAGAAGGCGCGATGGACGCGTCGCAGATGCTGAAGCCGATGCTCGCGCGCGGCGAACTGCACACGATTGGCGCAACGACGATCGACGAATACCGCAAGCACATCGAAAAGGATGCCGCACTCGAACGCCGCTTCCAGCCAGTGATGGTCAGCGAGCCGACGGTCGAGGACACAATTTCCATCCTTCGCGGTCTGCGCGAGCGCTACGAGATTCACCACAACGTGAAGTTCAAGGACGCTGCGTTGGTGGCGGCTGCGGTTCTGTCGCACCGTTACATCGCGGATCGATTCCTCCCGGACAAGGCCATCGACCTCATTGACGAAGCGGCATCGAAGCTGCGGATGGAAATCGATTCGATGCCGGCAGAGCTCGACGAGGTTCGACGTCGCATCATGCAGCTCGAAATCGAGCGCGAAGCGCTGCGCAAGGAAAAGGATCGGGCGTCGGTCGAGCGGCTCGAACGACTGGAAAAAGAGCTCGCGAATCTGAAGGAAGAGCAGTCACGCCTGCAAGCGCAGTGGGAGCACGAGAAGAGTGCGATTAAGGGGACGAGCGACCTGAAACAGCAGCTTGAAGATGCACGCAACGAGCTCGCGGTGGCACAGCGTGCCGGCGACTACGCGAAAGCGTCCGAGCTCCAGTACGGACGTATTCCGGACATCGAAAAGCGGCTGCAGCACGCAGATGCGGGCAGCCCCACGGCGCCGCAAGGTCAGCGGATGCTGAAAGAGGAAGTGGACGAGGAGGACATCGCCGAAGTCGTCGCCAAGTGGACGAACATCCCCGTGAGCCGGCTGGTGGAAGGAGAAATCCAGAAGCTGATCCACATGGAGGAGCGCCTGCATCAGCGCGTCGTCGGTCAGGACGAAGCCATCAGAGCGGTGTCAAACGCGATGCGCCGTGCGCGCGCAGGGCTGCAGGATCCAAACCGGCCGCTTGGTAGTTTCATCTTTCTTGGGCCGACGGGCGTCGGCAAGACCGAGCTAGCGCGTGCCCTCGCCGAATTTCTGTTCGACGACGAGCACGCGATGATTCGAATTGACATGTCGGAGTACCAGGAGAAGCACACGGTCTCGCGCATGATCGGCGCGCCTCCGGGATACGTTGGTTATGACGAGGCCGGACAGCTCACCGAGGCAGTGCGGCGGCGGCCATACTCGGTCGTCCTGTTCGACGAAGTCGAGAAGGCGCACCCCGAGGTGCTCAACGTGCTGCTGCAGCTGCTCGACGACGGCCGGTTGACCGACGGCAAAGGGCGCACCGTCGACTTCAAGAACGTCGTCGTGATCATGACGTCGAATCTCGGCAGCCAGTTCATCGCCGAACAGTCGGGCGAAGTGAACGAAGGTGTGCGCCGGCAGGTCATGGACGCGCTCCGCCAGCACTTCCGGCCGGAATTTCTCAACCGCGTGGATGAGATCATCTTCTTCCACTCGCTCGGTCTCGAGCACATGAAGCGGATAATCGACATCCAGGTGCACAGTCTGCTGAAGCGACTCGAGGATCGGAAGATCCACGTGGAACTCACCGATGCTGCCAAGAGCTTCATCGTCAGCGAGGGTTACGATCCGATGTATGGCGCGCGGCCGCTGAAGCGGACGATCCAGCGTCGCGTCCTCGACGCGCTGGCTATGCGCGTGCTCGAGGGGGAGTTCCACGAGGGTGATCGCATCGTCGTCGACGTCGGCGACAATGAACTGACGTTTGAAAAGGCGGGCAGCAAAGCTGCTGCGTAATGGCAAACTCAAGAATTCCTCCGGGGATGAATCCAAGGGATCGGCGTCCCGGCGACCGGCGCTCGCTCGCGCCCGGCCGGCCGGGAGGCGCCGTCTGGTACGTCCTCGGCCTCCTCTTCCTGCTTGCGCTGGCACAGGCGTGGTTCATGGCGCCGGCGGGGCGCCAGATTTCGTACAGCGAATTCAAGCAGGCCGTCCGTGCCGGTCAGGTCGCCGAAGTATTCGTCGGCGAACAGACGATACGCGGAACGTACAAGCGCGAAACCAACGGCGGCCGTGCGTTCAATACAACGCGCATCGAGGATTCGAAGCTTATCGAGGATCTCGACGCAGCCAGTGTGAAGTACACCGGCGAGATGGTCAGCCGGTGGCTGCCGGAGATCCTCGGCTGGATTGTTCCCCTGGTGCTGCTGTTCGGCGTCTGGAGCTTCTTCTTCCGACGAATGAGCGGCGCCGAAGGCGGCGTGATGTCGTTCGCGCGCAGCAAGCACCGCGTCTTCTCTGAAGATGACGTGAAGGTGAGCTTTGCGGACGTCGCCGGCGTGGATGAAGCCGAACAGGAGCTCAAAGAGATTGTCGAATTCCTGAGGAACCCGAAGAAGTACACGGTACTTGGCGGCCGAATCCCGAAAGGCGTGCTGCTCGTTGGGCCGCCCGGAACCGGCAAGACCCTGCTCGCCCGCGCGGTCGCGGGCGAAGCGAAGGTTCCGTTTTTTAGCCTAAGCGGCTCCGAGTTCGTCGAGATGTTCGTCGGCGTCGGTGCCGCGCGCGTGCGCGACCTGTTCTCGCAGGCCGAGGCGAAAGCGCCCTGCATTATCTTCATCGACGAGCTCGACGCGCTCGGGCGCGCGCGCGTGCAGAGCCCCATGGGGTCCCACGAAGAGCGCGAGCAGACGCTGAATCAGCTGCTGGCGGAGATGGATGGCTTCGACTCGCGCAAGGCGATCATCATCATGGGCGCCACGAACCGCCCGGAGGTGCTCGACCCTGCGCTACTCCGGCCGGGACGCTTCGACCGTCAGGTTCTCGTCGACAAGCCGGATGTGAAGGGACGCGAAGAGGTTCTCCGCATCCACACCAAGAACGTGAAGCTGGCGCCGACCGTGGATCTCAAGGTCGTTGCAGCGCGGACCGCTGGCTTCGCGGGCGCCGACCTCGCGAATCTGGTGAATGAGGCTGCATTGCTGGCGGCGCGCAATGACAAGACGGCCGTCGAACCAGTGGACTTTGACGAAGCGATCGACAGGCTCATCGCCGGGCTCGAAAAAAAGCGCGTCATGAGCCAGAAGGAACGCGAGATCGTCGCGTACCACGAATCCGGACACGCGATTGTGGCGACCGCAATCCCGGGAATGGATCCGGTCCACAAGATCTCCATCGTGCAGCGCGGTTTTGGCGCGCTCGGTTACACGATGCAGCTACCGCTCGAGGACCGCTATCTGATGCAGCGGACGGATCTGCTGAATCAGCTTGCGGTGCTGCTCGGCGGACGAACGGCCGAAGAAATCGCGCTCGGGGAGATTTCAACGGGCGCCCAGAACGACCTGCAGCGCGCCACCGACATCGCGCGCGCGATGGTCACCGAATGGGGCATGAGCGACGCCGTCGGCGCCATCAACTACGACGGCCACAAGCGCAGCAGGTTCCTCGACATTCCGATCGGGCCCGAGCGCGGCGCCTACGCAGAAGACACGGCCCGCCTGATCGACGCCGAGGTGAAGCGGATCATGAAGGATGCGCACGACCAGGCGCGCCAAATCCTCGCGAGCAAGCGCGACATGCTGGAAGCCGTGACGCGGCGGCTCCTCGAGATCGAGGTGATGGAAGGCGATCAGCTGCGGCAACTGATGGGGATCGCGCCGCCCCCGCCCTCGACCGAAACGGTACCGCTCCCGACAAATGAACTTCGGTAGAACGGCGATCGCGCTGCTGGCTTTTCTCGCAGCAGCGACGAACGCTCGCGCCGACTGGCTCTTCGCCGGCTACATGGGTGCGTCCGGCACGTCGTCGGACACCCTGACTGTAACTCCGACAACGGGCGCGCCGTTCTCGCTCAATGACGTCGCATACAAAGGCCAGGCGTTCCGGTCGCCGTGGTACTACGGTGTGCGGGTCAGCTTTGTGCCGCCACGCGACGTTCTGGGCCTCAGTCCCGAAATCGAGTGGACGCACGCCAAGGCCATAGCGCAGATAGATCCGAGGTCCTCGGAGCTGAACGCATTCCAGCAATCGCACGGCCTCAACTTTCTGCTCGGCAATCTCGCATACCGCTTTGCCCCGCTGTGTGCCGGACGCTGTACGCCAGTCGTTCGCGGCGGCGCGGGTATCTCGACACCGCATGTCGAATCGACGTTTCGCAACGTTCATCAGGAGCAGTATCAAAGGGGCGGGTTTGCCTGGCAGCTTGGCGCCGGTGTCGAGTACCGCGTGTGGCAGTTTGTGTACGGTGTTGCTGATGCGAGGATTACGCGCGTGACCGAAAAACATCTGCGGGCGGCAGGCGCGGAGATCGCAGGGTCGTTCTTCACACGTCATGTGGACTTTGGTGTGGCGTTGAGGTTGCCAGAGCGTTGAAAGCATTCTTGGTTGCCGCCATGCTGCTCGTCTCTGCGCCTTCCGCGTACGCGCAATCGATCGCTTCTCTTTTCACAACGCTTCCCTCGGACTTTGCGCATCTGTTCACGCCGGCCAACGGACTCATCGCCGGCATTGGCGGCGCCGGCAGCCTTGCGATCCATCCAAAAGACGATGAAATCGCGACCGACATCTATCAGCCATCTGGTGGGCGGCGCGATTTGTTCCGCGCTGGCGCCAGTATCGGCGACGGCGTGGAACAGAACGCCTTCGCGCTTGGAACGTACATCGCTGGGCGTGTGTGGCGGAAACCGCGCATCGCCGCGGCTGGCGCGGATCTGGTAGACGCGCAGATTGTCAACGGCGTTTTGACGCAGGGCCTCAAGTACGCGACGAATCGGCAACGGCCTGACGGCGGCGCGCGCGCATTTCCATCGGGGCACACGTCGGCGACGTTCGCGACGGCAGAAGTGTTGCGCGAACATTTCGGCTGGAAATGGGGTGCGCCCGCATATGCGATCGGCGCCTACGTCAGCGTGTCACGGATGGTCGACAACAAGCACTGGGCGTCAGACGTCGTCTTCGGCACGGCCATCGGCCTCGTCTCCGGCCGCGCCGCCAGCCTTGGTCATGTCTCTCAGCGCGTTTCGATTACGCCATCGCTGCTCCCACGAGGGATCGCGATCGACGGCACCTTGCGCTGATAGCAATTTGTTCAATCGCCCAACGACGAACGCGTCGCAGGAACTGCAATCTGATTGCGACCGCTGAACGACGATGCTAACGTCGTCGGCCTGTTTTGGCCCCCGCTGCCTTCGGCACACGCTTCGCGACATGCAGGTGCACAGGGGGATAGCGATGACAGGAAGAACCTTGGAAGAACGAGTCTCGACCCTCGAGAACGCCGTCGTCAGCCTGCAGACGTTGCCGGGCGAGATCGCGGCGTTTCGTCGCGACGTGAATGCGCGATTCGAGCAGATTGATGCGCGATTCGAGCGGGTCGATGCGCAATTCCACCAGATGGAAGACCGATTTGACAGGGTCGAACGTCGCGTCAGCGACGATATCGAACATCTCTATGCCCGGATGCGGATGCTGCACGAAGAACTGATCGACCGAATCAAG